>Ga0210377_10003205_pt1 | contig 14093 bp, 17 predicted proteins | sample PLM4_65_b1redo_FD_155480 | JGI IMG/M metagenome (GOLD analysis project Ga0210377, IMG submission 155480) | Groundwater sediment microbial communities from an aquifer in East River, Colorado, USA - PLM4_65_b1 redo | ecosystem: Environmental > Terrestrial > Soil > Riparian zone | place: USA: East...
GCCCGTGACCTGCTCGATCTTTTTGATCAGATCGACGTTGGTCAGCTCGCCGTCCTTCGCTCCCAGCCGGCCGTTGCCGCGCATTTTTCGCACGATGGGGGCGTCGCCGCCGAGCGGCGCCGTAAGATCGATTTCTCCCGCGACGGTTCCTTTGAAAGCGCGGCTGTCGTTCACCTTGAGGCCTTTCAGCCGGGCCTGGATTTGCGATACCAGATTATTGGAAGGGCCGTTGAGCGCCACACGCAAGCCGACCGGTCCCGAGGCTTCGATCTCTTTGGGCACGATAGCCGCCGCCGCGAGCAGTTGGACGATCGGCTTGATGTCGAAGTTGTCGTTCGCAAGCGAGAGATTCACCTTGGGCGCGCCGGTAAGATCGGCCACCGTGCCGCTTACCGCAAAGGCTATGTCTTCGGCCTTGAGGCGGCTGTCGTTCAAAGTGAGCGTCGATGAAGTTTCCCGGTAGCTGAGCTCGCCTTCGAGGGAGATCGGCTTCAGGCCGGGCGCTTTCAATGCGACTCGATAAGGAAAGGGATGATCGGCGGAGAAATCTTTCAGCGAGACATCGATACCGCCGATCTGAAGCGGCTTTTGTCCCTCGGTCTGCAACGTGATCGCTCCGTCCTCGACGCGCAGCAGCGCCGGGATTAGTTGGGAAAGCTGTGCCGCCTCTTTAGGCCTGGGCGCGGCTTCCTTCTTTTCTTTTTTTGCGACCTCTTCCTTCTTTTTCGCGATGTCGGCGAAGTTGAACGTGCCGTCCGGTTTTTTGACCAAATTGACGGCCGGCTTCTCGACGATGAACTCTTCGACCTGAAACTTCCCCTTCAGAAGCGGCCGGAGCCTTAGGCGAAGGCTCACGCTCTGGGCGGTGAAAAAGGGCTCTTTGGAGAATACAGGGTTATCTAAAACGCTGAGTCTGGAGAGGCGTATCGCCGGCGAAGGAACGATTCTGAGGCGGATCTCGCCCACGTCCACCTTGCGCTGCAACGCCTGCTCGACCAGCGGCAGGTAGCGGCCTTTGTACGCGCCCAGGTCGATCAGCGGCGGTATCAGGAGGATCGCCACGATCAGCAAAATCAGAATAACGGTCGCGATTAGAAGCGCGCGTCTCATTTTTGCAGCGTACCGAATTCAACCGCCATGTCAACCCGGCCCTGATCGTGCTCGGGATCGGAGAAATGCCGTGATTGTGCTCGTGGGGGAAGGGACGAACACGAACACGAAAATCCAAAGGACCGCTTCGAAGTGACACGAGCACGTGCGAGGTGGCGGCGGCGCGCGGTATTTGTTAGCATAGCTAAAATTTTTTAGAGGTGAGACTCTAATTGGATTTTTCTTCCGGCATATTTTTTCAAGTCGTCGTGGACGGCGTGGTTTTGGGCTTCATGTACGCGCTGATCGCGCTCGGCTACACGATGGTCTACGGCGTATTGGAATTCATCAACTTCGCCCACAGCGAGATCTTCGTCATCGGCGCGTTCGTCGGCGCCGAGATTCTTCTCGGGCTCGAATCCTCCGGCGTACTCGCCGTGCTTTCTCCCGCCCTGGTGGTTTTGCTGCTGATCTTTGCCGGCATGCTCGCGAGCGGCCTGGCGGCCGTGACGCTGGAACGCGTGGCCTACCGGCCGCTGCGCGGCGCGCCGCGCCTGGTCCCGTTGATTTCGGCCATCGGCGCGTCATTTTTTCTCCAGGATTTTATCCGGCTGGTGGAGAGCCTCTGGCGCAACACATTTTATCTCAATTATCCGACGCTCGACATCCTGGATAAAAATCTGTCTCTCGGCGCGGCCGTGGAAGTCCCGCTCAAGTCGGTTCTCGTCATCGCCACCGCTCTCGCCATGCTCCTTTGCCTCTATCTATTCGTGAACAAGACGAAGCTCGGCACTGCGATCCGCGCGGTCGCGCAGGACCCGGACGCCGCCGCTCTCATGGGCATACCGGTGAACCGCATCATCTCGCTCACTTTTTTCGTCGGCGGAGCGATGGGCGGCGCCGCCGGAGTTCTGTTCGGGCTTCATTACAGCCTCATCAATCCGTACAGCGGCTTCGGCCCCGGTCTCAAGGCTTTTACCGCGGCGGTGTTGGGCGGCATCGGCAACATTCCCGGCGCGGTCCTGGGCGGCCTAGTGTTGGGTCTGATGGAAGCGTTCGCCGCGTCGTACCTCGCGCTGCTCACCGACGGCGCATTCGGCGCGGAGTATAAAGACGTCTTTGCCTTCGCCGTGCTGATCCTGATTCTGATTTTCCGGCCCAAAGGATTGCTGGGAGAAAAAGTGCGCGAGGATGGAGCATAAATAGGCAGAAGGCGGTAGGCAGTAGGCTCAATCATGAGAGCTTGGTTATTCAACGTCGGCTTGGCCGGCTACATCGCGTTGACCAGCCTTCTCGTCTATTCGTTTCCCAGGTCGGTTTCGGCGTTTCTGCTTTTCGAGGCTTCGCTCCTGTTTGTCTACTACGCGCCGGTGTCGCGCGCGGCCAAGCTTTTTTTTGCGGCGGTAGTCTTGATCGTCCTCATGCCGCTCTTAGGAAGCATCGAAGGGTACTACCTCGAAGTAGCGATCCAGATCGGCATCTTCGCCGCGCTTGCCCTGGGACTCAACATCGTGGTCGGCTTCGTCGGCCTGCTCAATCTCGGCTTTGTCGCGTTCTACGCGATCGGCGCGTACCTATGGGCGATTTTCGGCTCGCTCCAGGCGAACGCGTTTATCCCCGGCGGCCACTTTCCGCTCGCGCCGGCGTGGTTTTTTGTTTTCCTCCTGCTCAGCGTCGCGGCCGGCGCGCTCACGGGAATCCTTCTGGGTCTTCCGGTGCTGCGCCTTCGCGGCGATTATCTCGCGATCGTGACGCTGGGATTCGCCGAGGTGGTGCGCGCGCTGGTGAACAATCTCGACAAACCGGTGAATCTCACCAACGGGCCCCGTGGAATCACACCGATCCAGCGTCCGCCGCTCTTTTTCCAACCGCTGTTGGAATTTTTCGGCTTTCATTCCGATCCTTCCGCGCTCTATCCGCTCTACTTTTATTTTCTCGTTCTCGCGCTGCTTCTGATCATCATTCTCGTGACGCGCCGGCTGGAGAATTCTCCGGTCGGCCGCGCGTGGAAAGCGATCCGCGAGGACGAAGTCGCCGCGGTCGCCATGGGCATTCCGGTGGTATGGATGAAGCTTCTGGCGTTTGCCGTCGGCGCATCGTTCGCCGCGGCCGTCGGCGTGCTCTTCGCGGCCAAGCAGGGCTTCATCAATCCCGAGAGCTTCACGTTCATGGAGTCGATCGGTGTCCTTGCTATGGTGATCCTGGGCGGCATGGGCTCCATCCCCGGCGCGATTCTCGGCGCGACGATCGTGACGATCCTGAACCTGCAACTTCTCAAAGGCCTTTCGCTCTGGCTCAACGCGCTCCGCCAGTCGGGCATGATCTTATTCCTTCCGCTCCTCGGGAACTTCGACTTGAGCCAGATTCCGGCGCAGTTCGAGCCGGCGAAATACGAGCGAATGGTGTTCGGTCTGATTCTAATTTTAATGATGATTTACCGGCCGCAAGGTTTTTTGCCGCCGCGCCAGGGTGGTTCGACTAAGCTCACCACAGGTGGTTCGACTAAGCTCACCACAGGCGGGAACACCGGAGAAAAACAAGATGGCGCTGCTTGAGGTTCGCGGCGTGACGAAAAAATTCGGCGGGCTTACCGCCGTGCGCGCCGTGGATCTTGCGATCGAGGAGAGCAGCATCGCGGCGCTGATCGGTCCGAACGGCGCGGGTAAAACCACTCTGTTCAACGTGCTCACCGGTCTCTACCGGCCCGATGAAGGCGAGATCCGGTTTCAAAACCGCGCGCTCCATCGCGCCACGCCCGATCGGATCACGCGCGCGGGGATCTGCCGCACGTTTCAGAACATTCGCCTCTTCGGCGAGATGAGCGTGCTGGAGAACGTGTTGGTCGGAATGCACGCGCGGATTCCGCTGACGCTTACGGACGTTTTGTTCCGGGACCGGCGCTCGCGCGTCGAGGAAAGCCGGGCGAAGGACCGCGCCGTGGAGCTGCTCGGCCTAGTCGGCCTGCAAAATAAAGACGACACGTGGGCGCGCCAACTTTCCTATGGAGACCAGCGCCGCCTGGAGATCGCCCGCGCTCTGGCCGCCGAGCCCAAGCTCTTGCTCCTCGACGAGCCGACCGCCGGGATGAATCCATCGGAAGCGCAGACGCTCATGTCGCTCTTGAAAAAATTGGTCGGCGCCCAGGTGCGCAGCATTCTCTTGATCGAGCACAACATGCGCGTCGTGATGGGCATCTCGGACCGCGTCACGGTGCTCGACCACGGCGAGAAGATTGCCGACGGCACGCCGGAAGAAGTGCAGAAGGATGCGCGCGTCATCGAAGCCTATCTCGGTCGCGGAAAGTGGGAGGGGAATGCTCAAGGTTGACGATCTTCACGTTTACTACGACGCGATCCACGCGCTGCAGGGCCTTTCGTTCACGGTCGACCAAGGCGAGATGGTGACGCTGCTCGGCGCCAACGGCGCGGGCAAGACGACGACGCTCAAAACCATCTCGGCTCTGCTCAGACCGCGCAGCGGAAGGATAGAACTGGAAGGACAGCCACTGGAAGATTTGCCGCCGCACGAGATCGTGCGACTCGGCGTCGCTCATGTTCCCGAAGGGAGAAGGGTCTTTCCACGGCTCTCCGTCATGGAAAATTTAAAGACCGGCGCCTACACCCGGCGCGGTGGGACCATCGCCGACGACATCGAGCGCGCCTTCACTCTCTTTCCGCGTCTCAAGGAGCGCATGCAGCAAAAGGCCGGCACGCTCTCCGGCGGCGAGCAGCAGATGTTGGCCATCGGCCGCGGCCTGATGGCGCGCCCGCGACTCCTCTTGCTCGACGAGCCGTCGATGGGGCTTGCGCCGATTTTAGTCGAACAAATTTTCTCTACCATCCAGGCAATCAACAAAGAGGGCGTGACGGTGCTACTCGTCGAGCAGAACGCCGCCATGGCGCTCGCGATCTGCCACCGCGGCTACGTCATGGAGACTGGCAAAATTATTCTCCAGGGTACCGCTGCCGAGCTTTCCGGCAACGACCGGGTGCGGCAGGCGTATTTGGGAGGATAAGGCGCTGGCTAAGTTCGACGATATTTGAAATAGTGAAGGTATGGGAAACAGGATTGCCGATATCGGCAAGATGAAAAGTATCGTCGAAAGCGAGAACCGGCTAAGAAATGTGGAAGCGGTAAAAAGTACAAAAACTGCTGTGGACAGTGATCGGGCGGTGTGAGGAGTTGAGGCGGCACTAACACGAGGGAAGCTCGCGGTGTTCCGCGCGGGCTATCAAACAAGATCAGAAGGAGCGGAGACTATGAGCCACGGACACGACAGAAAGAGAGACGAGAAAAAGAAACCCCAGAAGACACTGATGGAGAAGAGGGCGGCCAAGTGGGCCAAGAAAGAGAATAAGGGGATCATCAGCATAGCGCCCCCGACGACAAAAGGGCGATAATTCCGTTCCTGCGCTCACTCGTCGTAGTCCGGCCGGACGGCGCCGCGTGAAGATTTTTTCTCCGCCTGGTGGCGCTTGTCCGCCAGCATCTTCTGCTTGGCGCGCCGCGAGCGCCGTTTTTTCTGGCGGCGGATTTTGGCAATTTCTTGCTGTTCCGCGGACTCGGCGCCTCTCAGCTTCGCTTCGATCTTGTCCAGCAGGATTCTCCGCGCCAAAAAACGGTTGAGCGCCTGCGAGCGCTCCTGCTGGCACTTCACCCGAATGCCCGTGGGCCGATGGTGGAGCACGACACAACTGGAAGTCTTGTTGACCTTCTGACCGCCGGCGCCCGAAGAGCGGACAAATTGCTCCTCGATGTCCTGCTCCCGCACGCCCAGAGCCTGCATGCGCTCCAGCAGGGATTTTTCTTTTCCCGGCGAAACTACATTGAGGGCCATAGTTTAAGCTTTAGCATAGTAAGCCGCCTGGGACGATAACGATTCTGCCGGTTGGCTTCATGACGGCGGGTTGAGAGATTCCGTCTGGACCTTCGCTGCATTTCGTACGGTTCCCCTGACCAGGGAAGTAACGACACCTAGCGCGCAAATTCCGCATAAGATTTCTAAGGCGATCTTCATACCTTTCATGAAAGGCTCTACCGGCACTTGCGCGCCCGCATGCGCGGACATGACCACCCGGCCTAACTGTGCCGAAAGAACCGACGTGGCAATGGCAATGCTTATCGCCTGGCCGGTGAAACGCATCGTCGAGAGGATTGCCGCGGCGACTCCATATTGTCTTTTCGTTACAGAGATCACCGTCGCATTGACGTTGGGCGAGCTGAAGAAGGCATGGCCGGTTCCAAGGAGCATCAGCCTCGCGGCGATCTCCCACCACTCGGAGGCGGCGCCAAGCCGCGACAGAGAATAAATGACGGTCGAGACCAGTGCCATGCCAATGGAGGCAACGATCCTGGTCTCGACTCTGTCGGACAGCCATCCTCCCACGGGCGAAAGGGCGGCCATCATGACGGGTTGGGCCAATAGTATGAAACCCGCCTGCTCGGCGCCGAAGCCCGGGATGAATTGGAGGTAGAGGGACATGATAAAAGAGACGCCGAAGACCGAACTGTAGTTCAGCAAAGCTGTCAGCGTGGAGAATGCAAACGGGGCGTTTCTGAAAAGTTTGACGTCTAGAAGCGGCGATACGACTCGAGTTTCAAAGAAAATGAACAAAGCGAGGACAGCGAAGCCCGCCACCATAAGGGTCCGAGAGAACGGTGAGCCGTGGGTTTCGGAGGGGGTGAGGTCCAGCAGAACCATTGAGAGCCCCAGGCCCCACGCGACCATGTCGATCGGATCCAGTTTTTCACCTCTTTTTTCGACTGCGTCGGCCGGAATTTTTAGGAGCGCGAGAGCGATCACGCCCATGCCGATGGGCACATTCACATAGAACACGGATCTCCAGCCCAAGCTCTCGACCAGGAATCCTCCGATCGAGGGGCCGAGCGCCAGCCCGATGTAAACCGCGGCGGTGTTGATGCCCAAAGCCTTCCCGCGTTCCTTTGCCCGGGAAGACCGTGGTCAGAAGCGCAATGGAGTTTCCGGCCATCATGGCCGCGGCTACGCCTTGGATGAATCGAGTCGCGATGAGACTGGTGAGAGAGGACGAAAACCCGCAAACGGCCGATGCCAACGTGAAGAGCGCGACGCCGAGGACGTACACCAGCCGCCTTCCCCGTATGTCGGCAAGTCTGCCGAACGGGATAACGCAGATGGTGAGACCCAACACGTACGCCGTTGTGATCCAGCCCAACGAAACGACATCGCCGCCGAGATCTCTTCCTATGGACGGCAGCGCCAGGTTCACCACGCTGCCATCGAAGGGCGCCATAAACGCCCCGAAGGTGGCACCGCCAATGCGGCGCGCTTCGACGTCGTGGTGAAGCCCTCTGTCGGCACTCCAGGCATGCGGCGATGATAGCAGGAATTTGTTTTTCAGGTCGAGCGACAGGATCAAGAAAAACAGATCGGGAGTTTCAGCGCGCTGGCGTTGCCGTGAGCATCGCAACGGCCTGCGCGCCGGCTGATGCGGCTACGTATCGTAACGGCGTTTGCGCTTGTTTCATGATATCCTCCCCTTGATCGGCGATAGGAACTTGCAGGATAGTCGATTTTCATTATCCTAGTCAAAGTGAAAGGAAACTTAAACTGGCTCGGAAGAAAACCAAAGACCCCTGTCCGGTTTGTTATTTGACCCGGACGCTTTGTATCTGCGGCGCGATACCGAGGCTCGATTTAACCACCAGGGTGTGTCTTGTCATTCATGTCAATGAACTGCGGCGCAGCAGCAACACGGGCCGGCTCGCGTTGAGAGCGCTCGTGAATAGCGAGATGCGGGTGCGGGGGGAAACGAGAGAACCGCTCGACCTCGGAGATCTCTTGACCCATCGGTATCGGACGTTTTTGTTTTACCCCACCGTCGATGCCGTGGAATTGGATCATGAGCTTGTGGCGCAAGACCCGACGCCGATTCAACTCATCGTCCCCGACGGAAGCTGGCGCCAGGCGGGCAAAGTTCATTACCGTCATCATGAATTGAAAGACGTGCTGCGGGTGAAGATCAGCACGCCGAACCTCGCGAAGTTTCATCTGCGCGCCCAACATAAACCGGAAGGCATGGCCACCTTGCAAGCCATCGCCCATGCTCTGGGCGTGATCGAAGGCGAGCTCGTGAAGGTTCGGTTGATGAAGGTTTACGATGCAAAGCTCGAGCGAACCCTTCTCGGCCGCGGCCTGTGGAAGGGGAGCGGCACAGGTTTCGAGTTGGAGGAAACGACATGACGTTGACCGCCTATAACCGCGTTGCTCTTCCTTTTTTTATGTATGGCACTGCGTGGAAAAAAGAGGCCACCGCCCAACTCGTGCAATTAGCCGTGGCGTCGGGCTTCACGGCCATCGACACGGCCAACCAACTGATTCATTACCAGGAAGCCCTGGTGGGCGAGGCGCTGCAGGCGCTCGAAAAGAAAGGCATCAAGCGAGAGACCCTGTTCCTCCAAACCAAATTCACTTCGGTCGATGGCCAGGGCGGCCGGCCTCCGTACGATCCCTCGGCCGATCTCACCACGCAAGTTAGACAGTCCTTCGACAGCTCGTTGACGCATCTACACACGGAGTACGTCGACTCCTACGTCTTGCACGCGCCCTTTTCGCGGCGCGGCTTGGGCGAAGCGGATTGGGAGGTGTGGGCGGCCATGGAAGGGCTCTATCAATCGGGGAAAACCAAAATGATCGGCATCAGCAACGTCGCGGCCGGTCAACTCACACAGTTGTGCGAACAGGCGAAGCATAAACCCATGGTGGTGCAGAACCGGTGTTTCGCCGCGCTCGGATGGGACATGGAAGTCAGGGGGATTTGCCGGGCGAATGGCATCGTCTATCAAGGCTTTTCGCTGTTGACCGCCAATCGAGAAGTTTTTGCCGATCCGGAAATCCACACGATCGCCAAACGGTTAGGTGCTACTGCCGTACAAATCATCTTCCGCTTTGCCCGGCAAATCGGGATGCTGCCGCTCACCGGAACCACGAGCGAGCAACATATGAAAGAAGACCTCCAGGCCGAAAAGCTTTCGCTTTCCGCCGAAGAAATCCAGCGGATCGAAACAATTGCGGTGTAAAAGGACACCCAGTACAGTTCCTTCCGTTATCCCGCGTTAGCGGGGCTCGATCCCCACCGCGCGTGAAGAAGCGTTGGAAAGCTTCGCCGGTTGCGCGGTTGTGATCTCTCACGATCGCTGGTTTCTCGATCGGATCGCGACGGATATCCTCGCGTTCGAAGGTGACAGCAAGGTCGTCTGGTTCGACGGCAACTATTCGGAATACGAGGCGGACCGAAAGATGCGGCTCGGCGCCGCCGCGGAGCACCCGCATCGGATCAAGTACCGGCAGTTGACGAGGGAATGAATGCGCTGGCTCGGAAGCAAGCAAGAGACCCCTGTCCGATTTGCATGTGCCCTCGGCGTGATCAAAGGCGATTTCGTGAAGGCGGAGTTGATGAAGCTCTATCAGGCGAAGGTCGCGCGATCGCTTTTCGCGCGGGGTTGGCTGAACGGCAGCGGCGGGGAGCCGGCGGAATAAAAAGCGCCGGCATTCTTTTTTTGACAGGTGGACTTGGCCATATCTTCCCAAATCCATTTCACGTTTTGAATTCCAAGCCTGCCGCCTTTATCCCTGCGATCGCGCAAAGTTCATCTTCGTCCGCCGTGCCGCCGCTTACGCCCACCGCACCGATGATTTCGTTGCCGTCCATCACCAATACTCCACCGGCGACGGGAACGACCTTTCCATTCGACATTGTCGACAGCGATCCTAAAAAAGCCGGGCGATCCTTTAATCGCTCGGAGAGCTGGCGGCTGGATTCACCCATGCCGACCGCGCCCCATGCCTTACCGATGGCGATATCGGGGCGAAGAAGGCTCGCTCCATCCTCTCTTTTTATAGCTTTGATATGACCGCCGTCGTCCAAAACCGCCACGCACATCGGCCGGAATTTTTTCTCCCTTGCATGGATTAGAGCTTGGTCGACGATTATAGATGCCTTGTCCAGCGTCAACTTCATGTTTCCTCCTTGATTGAGATTACACACAATTTTTATGCGCTGCGATGCAGCTTGGTGAGGACGAACTCTCTGTGCCCCAAAACTTCCGCCGCCGTCAACCGGCCGTTGGCGGTTCGGACCATCATTTCGAAAATCCTGTCGCCGGCCTGGGCCGGCGTCATTTCCCCTCGCAGCACACCGCTAATATCCACATCGATGTGCTCGCTCACAATCGCCGCCGTCTTCGGGTTGGCGGTGATCTTGACGACCGGAACGACTGGATGGCCGATGTTACTCCCGTTGCCGGTCGTGAAAAGGTGCAGCACGGAACCCGCCGCGCCGAACAGCGTAACGCACTCTGCGGCTGCGGAAGAGGTGTCCATGAAGTTGAGGCCAGGAATTTTAGGCGGCTCTGCGGGCTCAAGGACCCCGACGATTCGGGAGCTTCCCGCCCTTTGAATGTTCCCGATGCCTTTTTCTTCGATGGTTGTGAGTCCGCCGGTAATATTGCCCCGAAGATCTCCGCCGTGAGACTCGATGAAATCCAGATAATCCTGGTGAACTTTTAGGAATTTGTCGCCGAGCTCGGGGGACGCCATGCGCCGCGCAAGGAGGTGTTCTCCGCCGGTCACCTCGCGCGTGTCTCCGACCAGCACGGTGCTGCCCATTTGGACTAATCGGTCGGTGACGACGCCGAGCACAGGGTTCGAAGCGAACCCCGAGTACGTGTTGGACTCCCCGCACTTGATGCTGTAAGTCGGCTTCGAAAAGGAAATGGGCTCGCGCCTTAATTCGCTCGCCAGATGGACGAACTCTTTTGCGGTTCGAGAGGCCGTCTCTATGATCTTGAAATCACCGTATCCCTCGACCGCAAAAGCGGCGACGGGTTTGCCGGTTTGGGCAATGCCGTCGGCTACGCGCTGGGTCCAATCGGGCTCGGTGCCGATGACGACGGCCGCCGCGACGTTCGGATTGCTGCCTGTGCCGATCAAAGTGCGGAAGAAAAGTTCCAGATCGGCGCCGAATTGGAGGCGGCCATAGGAGTGCGGCAACGGCAAGGTTCCCTGAATCAACCGGGCTACGCCTTCAACGGCGGCATTGGAAAGGTCATCCACCGGCAATATCACGACGTGGTTGCGGACGCCGTATTTTCCGTTTTCGCGTCGATAGGCGTAGATGGTCGTTTCCACGTTCACTGCCTCGCGCTCTTGAGATTGTGAACGTGCACGTGCTCACCCGCCTCGATCGCGGCAACCGCGTTGCCTATCGACTCGCCGTATTTTTTGACCGCGGCGCCCTCTGCAAGAGAAGTAAGCGCGATTTTGTGTCCCAGCGGGATATCCTGAATAGCTTTTATGGCGACCGTCGAGTTGTCTTCGAGGAAAACCCCCCCCACCGTTTCACCGGCTCGGATTTCCTCGACCGCTACGCCGACGTGGTCGTCCTTGCCGTGCACGAGAAACTTACACGCCATGGTTATGTCTCGAGCGTCGAAGGATGAAAAAACTCCTCCAGAGGAATCTCATTTAACATGAGACCTTGGTCCACGGAATATTTGATGAATCGTTCAAGGTTGGTCCGGTTATGCCGGACGCCGAAAGACCAGGGATCGGCGCCCAAAACGCTCCGCTCTTCTTCGAAGAGGTGGCGCGCCCACGCAAGCAAAGACCAGTTCGGATCGTCGTAATAATGCCTGGCGACGTCCTTTGCCCGTTCAAATACCGCCATGACGCTCTGCGCCGTCCAAGGGTGTGCCTCCAGAACTTCGTTCCTGAACACGATCACATGCATGATCGGGTAGAAGCCGTTTTTCTGGAAATACTTACGCTCCTCGTCCCTGGGATCGTGGAAGAGCCGCCTGATTTTCGTTGAGCCGCGAAAAGCCGGCTCGGGGATACGGGGCACGAACAGCGCGTCGATCTCTCCCTCTTCCAGCATGGCGCCGATCTTTTTCCCACGGGGAATAAGCTTGATGCTGACGCCGGGGAGCGGGTCAAAAGCGACAGGCTCTTCCGCCGACACGTACCAACTAATCTCGCGCCACGGCACGCCGTATTCCGATTGCAGATCGCCTTTGGCGAGAACCGACAAGGTGGTCTGAAACGTGTTCAGCCCTACTCCTTTTCCCGCTAAATCCTTGGGTTCGCGGATCCCCGCGTTCACATTGACCCACATGTTGGATTGACTGAATTGGCGGCGCGGGAAGACGGGAATCGCCGTGAACGGAAGTTTCCTCGATTTCGCGATCAGATAGGAAGACAACGAAAGCTCGCAGATGTCGAACTCCCTGTTTTGAATCATCCGTTCGTTACGGTCGGAGCCGTGTTTCAACTTCTCGCCTTGGCCTACCGCCAGAACATCAAGGTCGATGCCTTCGGCCGTAACTGTGCCGTCCAACAGAGGCATGTGCCGGTCAAATTGGTTGACGGCCAGCGTCAGCTTTACCTTTGCCACTATTTTTTCCCTTCCGCGAATTTTCTTTTGCGCGTATTCATTCCGTCCCGACACTTACCGGCATCATATCGAAGTGTCAAGCGCTGTCGTCGAGCCAAGGCAGCGATGCTCCTTTGTGCATTATTGGCAAAGGTTTCTTTGACAACGGCTCCATCCATAGTCTAGAAAATATACGACCGAACACGCCGATGACTATCGAAGGCGGCGGTAAGGAGCGAATCGCATGTTGTTGCTCAGCAACGAGGATGTCGAAAGAGTCCTTCGCATGGACCAATGCATCGTGATGGTGGAGGAAGGTCTCAGAGACTTGGGAACCGGACAGGCGCTCGATACGGGTCGATCCGATGTCTACACGGCCAATTCGCAGAGTGGATTGTTCCACCGATTGGCGGTTCTGCGCGGCGCCAACCGAAGGTCGGATGTGATGAGCGTGAGAATCATGTCGGATATGGCGAGCTGGACTGAGGGACGGACAGAGGACAAGTACTGCGTCAAGCCGGGGCTCTTCTGCGGTTTAATCATGTTGTTCAGCACGCAAAACGGCGAGCCATTGGCGATCATGCACGATGGATACTTGCAGCATCTCAGCGTGGGCGCGGGCGTGGGCGTGGGAGCAAAGTATTTGGCGCGCAAGGATAGCACGACGCTCGGTGTGATCGGATCGGGCGGTCAAGCGAGGAGCATGACCGAAGCGGTGTGCGCGGTTAGAGAGATCAGAAATATTAAAGTGTATAGCCCGACAGCGGGACATCGCGAAGACTTTGCTCATTGGGTGAAGGAGAAGTTCAGTGCGGCTTGCGAGACCTTAGATCATCCTCGGCGGGCGTTTGACTCGGACGTTGTCATCACGGCCACAAATTCCGTAGAACAACCTGTCTTCGATAAGGACTGGGTGGCGCCGGGCACTCATCTTACATATGCGAATTATGATGAACTCGATGGAGGGATATTTGCGAAGGCGGATCTGGCTTGCTCCATGTTGCCCAACAACCCAGAATCGACGCCGGTCAGGGGACCTCTCAGCTTAGCGCACGGTTTTACCTCGTGGGCTGTCGCCACCGAAAAAGAGCTAAAGATCATCCCCCGGAGGCCTAAACATCCCGTTCCGGAAGCAAAAGCGGCGTCGATCATCGATATCATCCTCGAGCGACGCAAGGGACGTACAAGCGATAAAGAGATAACTGTTTGCGGCGCTGGAGGAGGCCAGAGGATTACGATCGTCGGCGGGATGGTTTATCGATTGGCCAAAGCGGCCGGGCTCGGCAGGGAGATACCAACTGAATGGTTTCTCCAGGACATTAGAGACTGACAACCGGGAATTACGATACTCAGGAGGACTTCATGTTCGGCACACACCGAATTCTTGCTACTTGCTTGCTAATTTTCGTCGCCACCTTCGCCGCCCCCGCAGCCGCGCAATTGCGCAAGCTCAACATCGCCTATACCTCGACCAGCCCATATTCAGCGCCGCTGATCATCGCGAAAGAAGCGGGATTGTTTAAAAAGCACGGCTTGGAACCGACTCTGATTCTGACACCGGGCGGGTCGCTCGGGTTTCAGGCCATAATGGGT
>Ga0210377_10003206_pt1 | contig 14091 bp, 11 predicted proteins | sample PLM4_65_b1redo_FD_155480 | JGI IMG/M metagenome (GOLD analysis project Ga0210377, IMG submission 155480) | Groundwater sediment microbial communities from an aquifer in East River, Colorado, USA - PLM4_65_b1 redo | ecosystem: Environmental > Terrestrial > Soil > Riparian zone | place: USA: East...
ATACTGATCGATACATTTCAGGTTGTCTTGTTTGGTAAGGGTGCCAGATAGCCCTAGGGAATAAAATCAAATGTCATCAAGCATCGCGGTATTTAGTTATGCTATAGCAGCGGTGGCATTCCTTGCATTGTTCGTGCTTTTGTTGACCAGTTGGCGCGGTCGCATGCATGGCATGGCGCTGACAGTTTCCTGCTTGCTTACAGCGCTCTGGGCTTCCACCATCGCCTTTGAGACAGCTTTCGGAAATCCATGGTCTCTGCTGACAGACATTCTCGAAATTCTTCGAAATGCAGGTTGGTCTATCTTTGTTTTAATGTTGCTTGGATACATCCCGCAGACCAAGACATTTTTACAGTTTATGCTCAAGCCATACGTGGCGGCTATTGCATCCCTTTACCTTTTACTCTTACTTGCGACAGTTTATTCATATTGGGAGCTAGATTTCCCTCGGGGGGAGCTAGTATTCATGACCGGTATCGTTGGTCGTGTTGCGTTGGCGGTTATCGGTATGCTTTTAGTGGAACAGCTTTACAGAAATACGCCCGTGAAAAACCGATGGGGTATAAAGTTCGCCTGTATGGGGATTGGTGGATTATTTGCTTACGATTTCTATTTGTATAGCGATGCAATGTTATTCAGGCATATTAATGCAGAGATCTGGGCTGCCCGGGGAGTCGTCGATGCATTGACCGTTCCCTTGATGGCCATGTCGGCAGCCCGAAATCCTCAATGGTCACTGGAAATATCGGTGTCTCGCCGCATTATATTCCATACCACAGCGCTGTTCGGATCGGCTATTTACTTGTTGGTTATGGCTGCGGTTGGCTACTACCTGCGATTTTTTGGAGGGAGTTGGGGGGCGGTCCTGCAAGTGGCTTTTTTGTTCGGCGCGGTGATTCTTCTGGTAGGCATACTGTTTTCGGGAATTTTTCGTTCCTGGCTCAAGGTATTCATCAGCAAGAATTTTTACAATTACAACTACGATTATCGTGAGGAATGGTTGCGTTTTACACGTACCCTTGCAAAACATGGGTATGGACTTGGAGAGCGAGCCATTCAGGCTGTGGCAGAATTAGTGGAAAGCCCCGGAGGTATTTTGTTCATCAGAAGAGAATCGGGTGATTTCGAATTCGTGACGCGCTGGAACATATCATTGACGAGTGGCTCAGAACTGCATAACAGTTCCTTTTGTCAATTCCTGGAAAATAGGCAGTGGGTGATAGACCTGCAGGAATACAATACAAATCCGGAAAAATACGGAGCAATCTCGATTCCGCAATGGCTCAGAGACATTCCTCAAGCACGGCTGGTGGTTCCTTTGGTTTTGCATGGTAAATTATTCGGTTTCGTGGTGCTCGCACATCCCAGAAGCAAAATAAAATTGGACTGGGAGGTAATAGACTTGCTAAAAATTGCTGGCAGTCAAGCTGCAAGTTTTCTTGCTCAACAGGAATCGGCCAATGCACTTATGGTTTCACGTCAGTTTGATTCCTTCAATCGTATGTCTACGTTTGTGGTTCACGACCTAAAAAATCTCGTTTCACAGTTGTCACTCATGCTTTCCAATGCATCAAAACACAAAAATAATCCGGAATTCCAAAAGGACATGATAGATACGGTCGATCTTTCGATCCAGAAAATGAAGCGACTACTCGAAAAATTGAGCAGCGGAACTTCCATGGAAAAGCCTGTTCCGCTCCTGATTGAAAATCTGCTGCAGAAGGTGGTGTCGGCCAAATCGGCCTTTGAGCCGAAGCCGAAACTTGAGATATTTGATCATGGTTTGGAGGTATTGGCCGACTGGGCTATTCTTGAACGGGTGATCGGGCACCTCATTCAGAATGCCATCGAAGCTACTCCCAAGGACGGGCAAGTACTGGTCAGTTTGAGCAAGGGAGTGGGTACCGTGCTCATCGAGGTTCAAGACACAGGTCATGGTATGACTGAGGAGTTCATACACGAAAGGTTGTTCAAACCATTCGAGTCCACTAAATCAGCAGGTATGGGAATCGGGGTTTTTGAAAGCCAGGAATATGCCCGAGAACTTGGCGGTCGTCTGGAGGTTGTCAGCAGTCAATCCAGCGGCACCACTTTCCGCATGACCTTGCCGTGCCACAATCCGGATCCTCTGTTAGGAAATATCACATATGCGCAAGAAAATATAATGTGAGCAATGACAAAAAATATCTGTTGATCATTGAAGACGATCTCGGCTTGCAAAAACAGCTGCGTTGGAACTTTGATGCCTACAACGTACTTGTCGCAGGAGATCGTGAAAGTGCGCTCGCGCTTGTTCGAAGGCATGAGCCCGCAGTGGTTACCATGGATCTTGGCCTCCCCCCCGATCCGGATGGTGCATCTGAGGGCCTGGCCACTCTGCAACAAATACTTGCGCTTGCCCCTGACACCAAATTGATTGTCCTTACTGGTAACCAGGACCATGCCAATGCGGTGAAGGCCATCGGCATGGGTGCTTACGATTTTCACCAAAAACCTTGTGATCCCGAAGTGCTTGCGTTGGTGGTAGAAAGAGCCTTCCGCCTCCATGCATTGCAGCAAGAGAACTGTCGTCTGCGGGAGACTCAGGCAGATTCCCCGCTTTCTGGAATCATCAGCCGGGATCCAGGTTTGCTAAAGGTGTGCCGCAACATTGAAAAGGTGGCACCCTCTGATGTCACGGTCATGTTGCTGGGTGACAGCGGCACAGGCAAGGAAGTGTTGGCTAAAGCCTTGCACCAATTGAGCCCCAGACAAGGGAAACGCTTCGTTGCGATCAATTGCGCAGCGATACCGGAAAACCTTTTGGAAAGCGAATTGTTCGGCTACGAGAAGGGTGCCTATACCGGGGCAGCCAAGCAGACTATAGGCAAAATCGAGCTTGCCAATGGAGGCACCTTCTTTCTTGACGAAGTCGGCGACCTGCCTATGGCCCTTCAGGCCAAGCTGTTGCGATTCCTGCAGGAAAGAGTGATCGAAAGAATCGGGGGGCGTGAAGAGATTCCGGTAAACGTTCGCATCGTCTGTGCAACTCATCAAAATCTCAAAAATCTTATCGAGGCGGGACGATTCCGTGAAGATCTTTTTTATCGTCTGACCGAGATCGTAGTTACGATTCCGCCGCTGCGGGAGCGGGTAGGGGATGCAGCGCTGTTGGCACATCATTTCAAAAACAAGTTCTGCTCACAGGAGGGTCGACCCTCGATGAGTTTCAGCGCAGAGGCATTGTCCGCGATAGAAAATCACCCATGGCCGGGGAATGTCAGGGAGATGGAAAATTGTATCAAGCGAGCGGTTATTATGGCGGATGGCCCATTAATCAGCTTGGACGATCTTGGGCTATCAGCTTCTCCTGTGGATGAAGAACCCATTAACCTGCGCCAAGTGCGTGAAGAAGCCGAACACAAGGCCGTGCTGAAGGCATTGGCGAGAGTGGACGGAAATATTGCCAAGGCTGCAGAATTGCTGGGCATCAGCCGCCCCACTTTTTATGACCTGATGAGCCGTCATGGAATCAAGTAAGCCATCTCCGTACTGGGTATGGCTGGTCTGGTGACGCCAGAAGGGCTGCAGGGACGTTATCCTGCATCGGTTACCGTAGTCGACAGCATTTTTGACGCAGCAAGTGGAATGTTTGGTGTGCGTCTGGAAATGAAGAACCGCAAAGCGTCTATACCCGGCGGTATCCGCTGTCGGGTGGAATTCTCGGCGTTGAATGCCGCAGAACCCGGGCAGAAAAAATTGAAATGAAGCGAGCAGGTCGATTCAGCCAGCCGGTCAACGGGCTATGACCGCACTTCCCCTGGTATGCCCAACGATACGGAAGGCGCATGAAAAAAACCGTCATCTTCACCGACCTGGATGGAACCCTGCTGGATGAGTCGGGCTATTCCTATCAAGAGGCGCTGCCTGCCCTAAGAATGATCTCGTCGGGCGAAATCCCGCTGATACTTTGTTCCAGCAAGACGCGCGCCGAGCTGCAGATGTATCGCAAGCGCATGGACAATGCGCACCCGTTCATTTCCGAAAACGGCGGCGGCATATTCATCCCGCAGGGATATTTCACGGTTCCCGTCGAAGCAGAAGAAGCGCATGGCTACCGGTTGATCCTGCTTGGCACGCCCTATGCGGAGATCAGGAAGCAGTTCGTCCGATTGCGCGAACAGTTGCACGCCAAGGTGCGCGGCTTTGCGGACATGTCCATCGCCGAGGTCGCGGCATTGACCGGCCTTGCCGAGGAAGAAGCGGCATTGGCCAGGCAGCGGGATTTCGATGAAGCCTTTGTGTTCGAGGGTCCGCCCGATGAAGGTTTTTTGCGAGCGATCGAAGCATCCGGCCTGCGCTGGACACAGGGGCGCATATTCCACATCATGGGCAACCACGACAAGGGTCGCGCCGTGAACATCCTGATGACGTTCTACGGGAAGCAATATGGCGAGGTTACAAGCATGGCGCTGGGCGACAGCCTGAACGACCTGACTATGCTGATGGCTGTGGAACGTCCTGTGCTCATCAGGCATAACGACGGCAGTTTTGATACACGCATCACGATCCCCGATCTTCTGAAGTCGCAACTCCCGGGGCCTGCGGGCTGGAATGAAACAGTGCTGCAATTGCTGGCACAACAGACTGACGAAAATTGTTCGCTGCGTCATGACCAGAAAGATCTGGCGGATATCTTCAATGCCGCGCTTGCTGCGGTCGATCCATACAACGCAGTGCTCAAGGCGGCCCGGGTCGAGCACGGGCGATTGCATGTGGCGGGAGTGCAGTACGACCTGGCAGCGTATCACCGCATCATCGTGGTCGGTGCGGGCAAGGCCACGGCACGCATGGCATTGGCAGTCGAATCCCTGCTCGGCAACCGGATCGCAGCAGGGCTGATCATCGTCAAGGAGGAACACACAGCGCCGCTGACCATCATCGCGCAAGTGGAGGCATCACACCCGGTGCCAAACGAGGCCGGGGTAGCAGGCGCAAAGCGCATTCTGGATATGGTGCGCGCCGCCGATGAAAAGACACTGGTCATTTGCCTGCTTTCGGGCGGCGCGTCCGCACTGCTGGTTGCACCGGTCGAAGGCGTGACGTTGCACGACAAACAGGAAGCGACCCGCATGTTGCTGAATGCAGGCGCATCGATATTCGAATTGAATGCGGTGCGCAAACATCTTTCATCGGTGAAGGGCGGCAGGCTGGCGCAGGCTGCCTGGCCGGCGCAACTGGTAACGCTGATACTTTCCGATGTCATCGGTGATCCGCTCGACGTGATCGCATCGGGGCCGACATCACCTGACAACTCGACCTTTGCCGAGGCGTGGGCGGTGATCGAGAAATTCGGCTTGCAGGAAAAACTTCCGCCGCGCGTTGCGGACTACTTGCAGCGCGGCATCTCCGGGCAGGTGCCGGAAACCGTTAAGGAAAATGATCCCTGTCTGGTTAATACGCACAATGAAATCGTCGCCGGTATACGCCAGGCGCTGGCCGCGGCGGAGCAAAGATCGGCACAGCTCGGTTTTCAATCGCGAACGGTATCCGATACACTTCAGGGTGAGGCAGGCGATGCGGCACGTTTTCTGGCACAAGCCGCGCGCGCCGAACTGGCCTGCATGCAGGCAAACGAGCGGCACAGCCTGCTCTGTGGCGGCGAGACCACGGTCACCGTGCGCGGAACAGGAAAGGGCGGCAGGAACCAGGAATTCGCCCTGGTCTTTGGGCTGGAGATCGAGGGCTGTCAGGGCGTATCGCTGCTATCCGCAGGTACCGACGGCACAGACGGCCCGACCGATGCCGCAGGTGCGATCGTTGATGGCAACACGTCATCGCGGGCGCGGAGTCTGGGGATAGACCCGCTCCGCTATCTGGCCAACAACGATTCTTACGCATTCTTTCAGCAGCTCGACAGCATGTCTGGCGCACACAGCCACTTCAAGACAGGTCCGACCGGCACAAACGTCATGGATATCCAGATTGTTCTGTTGAAAAAAGATAAAGAGGAATCAGCGTCCGCTCAACCGGAACGGATTCCCCATGAGGATACCAGGTGATGAAGACCGCCGCCTTCCGGGCTGAAGTGCGCGAACAACTCGAACATATCGGGCACGCCGACGTCATCGTCGGCATTCCCAGCTTCAATAACGCGCGCACCATAGGCCATGTGGTGCGTGCGGTGCAGGGCGGTCTGGCCAAATACTTCCCGGATCACAGAGCGGTGATCGTCAACTCCGACGGCGGTTCCAGCGACGGGACGATGGATGTGGTGCGCAACACATCGATCGACGATTTCAACGCGATACTGCTGCATCACCGCGTGGAACCGGTATCCAAGATCGCATTCCCCTATTCGGGCATACCTGGCAAAGGCAGCGCCTTCCGCACCATTTTCGAGATTGCCGAGGCGCTGGATGCAAAAGCCTGCGCCGTCGTCGATTCCGATCTCAGGAGCATCACCCCTGAATGGATAGAACTGCTGGTAAAACCGGTGCTGGAGGACGGCTATGATTACGTGTCCCCGCTCTATCACCGGCACAAGTTCGACGGCACCATCACCAACAGCATCGTTTATCCTCTGACACGAGCGCTTTACGGCAAGCGCGTGAGGCAGCCAATAGGCGGCGATTTCGGTTTTTCCGGCAGCCTGGCGAAGTTCTACCTGACCAAGGATGTGTGGCAAACCGATGTCGCGCGTTTCGGCATCGACATCTGGATGACCACGACGGCGATCGCAAACGAGTTCAAGGTCACCCAGTCGTTTCTCGGCGCCAAGATCCACGACGCCAAGGATCCCGGTTCCGACCTGAGCAGCATGCTCTATCAGGTGGTCAGCGCAACGTTCGCATTGATGGATACCTATGCCGAAAAATGGATGCCGATACGCGGCTCAGAGCCGGTTCCGGCCTTCGGTTTTGAATATACCGTCGGACTCGAGCAGGTCAACGTCAACACCGACAGGATGCTGAACACATTCCGCGAAGGGCTCATCAACCTTGGTGAGATTTGGTGCGATATCCTCGGCGCGGGCGATTTCAGCGAGGTCGAAAGATTGGGCGCGCTGGCCGATAATGAATTTCATTTCCCGGCCGGCTTGTGGACACGGGTGGTCTATGACTATGCACTCGCCTTTCATAAAAAGAAGCTGCCCGTCGAGCACCTGATAAAATCGATGACCCCGCTTTATATCGGGAAAACAGCCTCGTTCATTCTGCAGGCAAAAGACATGTTGCAGCAGGAAGCGGAAGCGGAAATAGAAAAACTATGCATAGAGTTTGAAAACAGCAAGGACTATCTGGCAAGCAACTGGAAATAACCATAAGGAGATGTGCCATGGATGACTTTATCAACCTGATACTCGAACCGTTGAACGAACTGTTCCTGAAGTTCAAGGTGTTTGTACCCAACCTTCTGGCCATGCTGGTGATCCTGCTCGCCGGAATAATTCTTGCCCGCATCGTCAAACTGATCCTGGTAAAGTTCCTGATTGCGATCAATTTCGACAGCTGGTCTGACCGCATGGGTTTCACCAAGCTGATGCGCAAGGGCGACCTGTGGAGCAAGCCTTCCGCGACACTGGGCGGAATCATCTTCTGGTTGCTGATCATCGTTACGCTGATGAGCGGCCTGAACGCGCTTCAGATACCGGCGTTTGACCATCTGGTCGGGCAGTTTTTCAACTATGTACCGCGCATCTTCTCTGCCGCCATCATCCTGTTCGCAGGTTACGTGCTTTCCGGATTCATCAGCCGCACGGTATTGATCACCGCGGCAAACAGCGGCTTCCACTATGCCAAGCTGCTTGCCAAGGCGACAAATACCTTGCTGATCGTGCTGATCCTGGCGATGGTCATGGAGCAACTGCAGATCGCCCCGAGTATCGTGCTTGCAGCTTTCTCCATCATCTTCGGCGGCATCGTGATCGCCCTGTCCATCGCCTTTGGAGTGGGCGGAATCGATGCGGCCAGGCGGGTGATAGAAAAGGAATCCATTCCAAAGCGCGAAGAAGAAACGAGAGACGAGATCGAGCACATCTGAGGGAGAGCTTCACCATGAGCGATTTTTACCAGACCGGAATCATCACGACTCTGCACCAACTCGGCAAATCTTCGCTGGAGCGCCTGGAGGGGGAGTTGTATGGGTTCTCAAAGGTCAGGCCGATCGCCCTGGTGCTGCCGGCGCTGTATTCGGAATTCGAAGGCCCGGCCATGCCGGGCATCATTCAGGAACTCACCAAGGTGAAGTATTTGAACGAGATCGTGCTGGCGCTCGACGAGGCATCGGACAAGCAATTCCAGCGAGTGCGCGAGCTGATGGCGCCGATACCTGCGGAAGTCAGGATCATTCACAACAAAGGCAAAAGAATCACCGAGGTATATGAAACATTGGCGCGCAACGGGCTGGATGTGGGGCAACGCGGCAAGGGGCGTTCTGCATGGATGTCCTACGGATATGTACTGGCACGCGGCCGTTCGGACGTGATCGCCCTGCATGATTGCGACATCGTCACCTATAACCGGGAACTGCTGGCCAGGCTATGTTACCCGGTGGCGTGCCCGAACCTGGACTACGTATTCTGCAAGGGCTATTACAGCAGGGTCACCAGTAAAATGAACGGCCGGGTCACGCGGCTGCTGATGACCCCGCTGGTGCGCTCCATCCAGCAGCTTGTCGGCCAGCACGACTTCCTGATGTTCCTCGACAGTTTTCGCTATCCCCTCTCCGGAGAATTCTGCATGACCACCGACATGGCGCGTGTGAACAGGATCCCCTGGGACTGGGGGCTGGAGGTCGGCTCGCTCGCCGAAGTGCACCGCAACTATTCCCCGCGCCGTGTTTGCCAGGTGGACATCGCCGCCACCTATGAACACAAGCATCAGGCGCTTTCCCCGGATGATGCGGGAAAAGGCCTGATGAAGATGGCTGTCGATATATGCAAATCGATCTTCAGGACTCTCGCCTCCGAAGGTGTCGTGTTCTCGGAGGGCCTGTTCAAATCGTTGCTGGTGACCTACCTCCGGCAGGCGGAAGACACGATCATGAAATACGAGGCGGATGCAATGATCAACGGGCTCGGTTTCGACCGGCACGAGGAAGCCAAGGCCGTGGATACCTTTACCAAGGCCATCGCGATGGCCGCACAAGCGTTCATGGAGAATCCGATGAGCACCCCGCTGATCCCGAACTGGAACCGTGTCACTTCGGCCATCCCCGGCATATTTGAGATGCTCAAGGCGGCCGTGGAGGCAGACAGCAAATAACCTTTCAGCCGGCCCGGGCCGGCAAAAATATCGGTACCATAAAATTACCGGTGAAATATATTCACAGTCGCGCCGGAATCCAGTAAAGTATCACCCCCTTCTTACCGATAAGAGCAATAACATGAGTGAAAAAGGACAACAACTGCAGGACCCGTTTCTCAATACGCTGCGCAAAGAGCATGTCCAGGTCGCGATCTATCTGGTCAACGGCATCAAGCTGCAAGGACACATCGAGTCATTCGACCAGTACGTGGTGCTGCTGAAGAACACGATCACCCAGATGGTATATAAACACGCGATTTCGACTATCGTCCCTGTACGCGCAGTCAACATTCCCCCGGACGCTCCCGCAAGTTGATGCAGCAACCGTCCGACGGAGACGCAAAGCGTTTGTCCGGTCACCCGCCAGAGGCCGCAATTCTGGTCAGTATCGATTTCGGTGATAGCGATCACAGCGAGAGTCTGGAAGAATTGCGCCTGCTGGCCGAAACGGCAGGGGTGCGAACGCTGGCCATCGTCGAGGGCAGACGGCAGCATCCCGACCCGGCGTTGTTCGCTGGAAGCGGAAAAGTCCAGGAAATCGCCGAGCTCGTGGAGCGCATGGAAGTCCCGCTGGTGATCTTCAATCACGACCTCTCTCCCGCGCAGATGCGCAACCTGACCGCCAAGCTGAATGCGCGCGTGTCAAATATACGTGTAATAGACCGGACCATGCTGATTCTGGATATCTTCGCGCAGCGTGCGAAAAGCCATGAAGGCAAGGTCCAGGTGGAGCTTGCGCAACTCAAGTATCTTGCCGCCCGCCTGGTCGGTCAGGGTATCGACATGGGACAGCAGAAATTCGCGGTGGGTGCGCGCGGTCCCGGAGAAACCAAGCTGGAACTGGATCGCCGCAAACTGGACAAGCGTGTTCATTTGCTGAAAGAGCGTCTCGAAAAGCTCAAGCATCAGCGTGAAGTGCAACGCCGAGCACGCAATCGTGCAGATGTACTGTCGGTTTCCATCGTCGGCTATACCAATGCCGGCAAGTCCACGCTGTTCAACAGGCTGACCCGTTCCGATGTCTATGTAGCCGACCAGTTGTTCGCCACGCTGGACACCACTTCGCGCCGCATGTATGCCGAAGGAAAAGGTGAGATCGTGTTGTCCGACACGGTCGGTTTCATCCGGCATTTGCCGCACTCACTGGTCGCCGCGTTCCGCAGCACGCTGGAAGAGACCGTGCAGGCCGATCTGTTGCTGCATGTCGTGGATGTCAATAATGACAACCGCGACGATCAGATAGCCGAAGTGAACAAGGTGTTGACCGAGATCGGTGCAGCGGACATTCCACAATTGATGGTGTTCAACAAGATTGACCTGCAGGATATTCCGCCGGACGTGCAGCGCGACGATTATGGTAGAATCTCCCGGGTTTTTCTGAGTGCCAAGAGCGGTGTAGGGGTGGATGACCTGAGGTCAGCCTTGCTGGAAGCAAGAACCGCGCGTCAATCGGCCGAAGCAATTGAAAATCAAACTTAACAAGCGAGAGAATTATGGGATTGAATGATCCGCAATGGGGCAATAAAAACAGTGGCGGCCCTCCAGATCTGGAAGAGGTGTTGCGCAAACTAAACAATAAATTCGCGTCTATTTTTGGCGGCAAGGGCGGCTCAGGGAAGCCTGCCGGCGGCAAGGCGCAGGGATTTGGTCCCGGTATCGGCCTGATCGTTGCTATCGTTGTGTTGATCTGGGTAGGCAGCGGCTTTTACATCGTTGATGCCAGCCAGCGTGGTGTGGTGTTGCGTTTCGGCAAGAAGATCGAAGTTACCGAGTCCGGCCCACGCTGGCATTTGCCGTTCCCGGTCGAAACCGTGGAAATCGTCAACCTGAGCCAGGTTCGCACCGTGGAAGTGGGCTATCGCGACAACGTAAAGAACAAAATATTGAAAGAGTCGCTGATGCTGACCGATGACGAGAACATCATCGACATCCAGTTCGCGGTGCAATATTTTCTGAAAGATCCAGCCGACTACCTGTTTAACAACCGCGATCCGGACGAGAACGTGCGCCAGGCGGCAGAGACCTCGATACGAGAAGTGGTCGGCAAGAACAAGATGGACTTCGTGCTGTATGAAGGGCGCGAACAGGTGGCTGCAGCGGCGACCATGTTGATCCAGGAGATCCTGGATCGCTACAAATCGGGCATATTGATCAGCAAATTGACCATGCAGAACGCACAGCCGCCCGAGCAGGTCCAGGCTGCTTTCGATGACGCGGTGAAGGCCGGTCAGGACCGCGAGCGGCAGAAGAACGAAGGCCAGGCTTACGCGAATGACGTGATTCCGCGCGCAAGCGGTACGGCTGCAAGATTGATACAGGAGTCGCAAGGATACAAGCAAAGCGTGATTGCCAATGCCGAAGGTGATGCCAGCCGCTTCAAGCAGATACTGGTTGAATATCAAAAGGCACCCGGTGTGACACGCGAGCGCATGTATCTGGACATGATGCAGCAGGTGATGAGCAATGTCAGCAAGGTGATGGTCGATCAGAAGAACGGCAACAGTCTGTTGTATCTGCCGCTGGACAAGCTGATGGAGACATCACGTGCAGCCAGTATGTCGTCGGCTTCGCCGGCTCCGCCAGCGCCGGTTACTTCGGAATCCAGTGACAACACCGCAGCGCAACGTGCAAGAGACTCGTTGCTGAGTCGCGACAGGGGGGCACGCTAATGAATAAGAGTATCGTCAATGTATTGATAGCAGCGGTTGCCGCTTTGATTTTGCTGAGCATGAGCGTATTCGTCGTGGATCAGCGCCAGAATGCCATCGTGTTCCAGTTGGGTGAAGTAGTTGGCGTAAAGACTACTCCGGGTTTGAATTTCAAAATCCCGCTGCTGCAGAACGTGCGCTTTTTTGATTCGCGCATCCTGACATTGGATGCCGGTGAGCCGGAACGCTTCATCACCGCGGAGAAAAAGAACGTGATGGTGGATGCCTTCATCAAGTGGCGCATCGTGGACGTCAAGCAATATTACGTCAGCGTGGGCGGCGACGAAGTGCGCGCGAAGACGCGTTTGCTGCAGACCGTCAATTCCAGCATGCGCGAAGAGTTCGGCAAGCGCACGATACATGAGGTGGTGTCCGGCGAACGCGAAAAGATCATGACCGTGCTGCGCACCAAGACCGACAGCGATGCGCGCAAGATCGGCGTGGAGGTGCTGGATGTGCGGCTGAAGCGTGTCGATTTTCCATTGGAGATCAGCGAGTCGGTATATCGCCGCATGGATGCCGAGCGCAAGCGTGTGGCCAATGAACTGCGCGCTTCCGGTGCGGCCGAAGGCGAAAAGATCAAGGCCGATGCCGACAAGCAGCGTGAGGTGATCCTGGCCGTAGCCTATCGCGAAGCGCAGAAGACCAAGGGTGAGGGCGATGCCAAGGCTTCTGCGACATATGCGGCTGCATTCGGGAAAAATCCCGAGTTCTATTCGTTCTACCGCAGTCTTGAAGCCTACAAGCAGAGTTTCAAGGACAAGAACGACGTTATGGTGATCGATCCCAGTTCGGCATTTTTCAAGTATCTGAAGAGCTCAGGGAAGTAGGGTAAGTAGTGTGCTCGATTACTGGTTGCTCGGCTTGGCGATGATGCTGGTGATCGAAGGGATATGGCCGTTCATTATGCCCGAGTTGTGGCGCGAGACATTTCGCAAACTGGTGACGCTTTCCGATGGACAATTGCGTTTCATCGGCATCACCTCGATGTTGTCCGGAATAATATTGCTGTATTGGATCGAGTGATGCAAAACTGGCTGCTCCCTGAATATGTCGAAGACATGCTTCCAGATGAGGCGTGGCGAGTCGAGCAGATGCGCGCCCAATTTCTCGAGCTGCTGCGCAAATCCGGTTACCAACTGGTCTCGCCGCCGCTGCTTGAATATGCCGAATCGCTGCTGATCGATGGCAACTCCGAAAAACTTTTGGCCGGGCACCCGGACGATATGGACCTGCGCACCTTCAAGCTGGTCGATCAGTTGAGCGGACGCACCCTGGCACTGCGCGCCGACATCACGCCGCAAGTGGCGCGCATCGATGCCCATCTGCTCAATCGCCAAGGCGTGACGCGCCTGTGTTATGCCGGCAGTGTGTTGCATACCCAACCGGTCGGTTTGACGCGCACCCGCGAACTGTTGCAGATCGGCGCCGAGCTGTATGGACACAGCGGCCTGGAAAGCGATCTGGAGATCCAGCAACTGATGCTGCAATCGCTGGCCTTGCTGGGCATCAATGATGTGCACCTCGACCTCGGTCACGTCGGCGTGTTTCGCGCGCTGGTGAGTCATGCGAAGATCGGAAAAGACTTGGAAAGCGAATTGTTCACTGCGCTGCAAAGCAAGGACAGCGCGGCTTTGCAGGCTTTGGTGCAACCGCTGGAAGCAAAACTGCGCAGCGCCTTGCTGGCATTGCCGGCGTTGTATGGCGACTGCGCCGATGTGCTGGCGCGGGCGCGCAAGCTGCTGCCGAAGCATGCGGAGATCGCCGCCGCTCTGGATGCATTGCAAACTGCCTCTGGCAAATTGCAATCCCTGGTATCCAGCGTCGGGATAGACCTCGCCGATCTGCGCGGATATCACTATCACAGCGGCATGGTGTTCGCCGCTTATCATGCCGGCAGCCACGATGCGATCGCCCTGGGCGGGCGTTACGATGAGCTCGGCAAGAGCTTCGGGCGCGCGCGCGCCGCGACCGGATTCAGCATGGACTTGCGCCAGCTGTATCGCTTGCTGCCTTCGCAAACAGTCCGGTCTGGCATTTGCGCGCCGCATCTCAATGATGCCGCGTTGCAGGATCAGATCGCAAAACTGCGCGCG
>Ga0210377_10003207_pt1 | contig 14088 bp, 16 predicted proteins | sample PLM4_65_b1redo_FD_155480 | JGI IMG/M metagenome (GOLD analysis project Ga0210377, IMG submission 155480) | Groundwater sediment microbial communities from an aquifer in East River, Colorado, USA - PLM4_65_b1 redo | ecosystem: Environmental > Terrestrial > Soil > Riparian zone | place: USA: East...
GCGCTTGGACGAAAGGGCGAAATGGCGTTTTCATCCCTAGCCTCTCTTAAGGTCCGGCCGTGCGGATTTTTCGGACGCCTACTTGCGTTGGCGTTCCTGAAGCAGTGCCTTGGTCTGTGGGGCCAGGTTGGCGCGCTGATGGCGGGGAAACAACACTGCGTAGTCCTCAGCGGTGCGCCCGCATCGATCCGTCGCCTTCACATCTGCACCCGCATCCATCAGCATCGTCATGGCGCGATGGTTGTGTTGCGATGCCGCATACATTAGGGCGGTTGAGCCATTGAGTGTCTTGGCATTAGGATCCGCCCCCCGGTCAATCAACATTTTCGAGATACGTTCACGGCCGTCCGCTCCTCCTGGTGATCCTGGTCCGACCGCCAAGTAGAGCAGGCTAGTGCCCTCGGACAAGGTGGATACACGGCACTGCAAGCGTTTGACCGTGTTGTCGATCTGGTCCGGCTCCAGGTCACTTCGGGGCACCTTCACTTGTCGGCCATCCAGACTTGCGTAGACGTCTCCCTCTGGTGGGTATGTCATGTTCGCATTTGCTCCCTGACGAAGGAGCAACTCGCCCATTTCAACGTCGCCGAAATTAAGCACCACTTGAAACGCGTCGAAGTCATTGCGCGGATTGGCACCTCCTTCCAGCAGCATTTGGACCATCTGAACCTTACGCGATTGCACCGCTGAGCTGAGCGGAGTCGTTCCCACGATTACAGTTAAGTCTCCGGAGAGACGCCGATTGGGATCGGCCTTATGGTCGAGGAGCAGCTTCACCAGTTCTAACTGGCCTCGTCCCGCCGCCGCAAACAGGGCACAGCCGGAAGCAGCGTTCACATCCTCGCCTTGCTTCACCAGTTGCATCGCGCGATCCACATTGCCAGATACGATGGCCTCGCATATGGGGCTTGGACGAAATTGATCCCTAGCCAATTGACTGTTCGCATCACCCGGCAAAGACATTGCCATCAATACCCAGATAACGGGAACACCGATCGGGTGTCTGATGTCGATCATATGTCTCACCCCGCTTCGCCTATACCCAGAAGCCATCGTGAACGGATAAGCCAAGCTCCACACTGACGGTTTTGTCGATGTGCCACCGAACGTGGAGCTGTACGGCGGGCCAGCACCGACAGTTGATAAGGCGCGACGCTGGCGGCCCGTCCGCACCAGCGCCAGGTTAAACGGCAGCGCTTTGCGCGCACCTCAGCGTGGATGAGCACGTTTGCCTTTCTTTGCTATGGCACTACGCCCACCCTTAGGCGCGTCGCCCGCACCGAACAGCGCCTCAAATGCTGCTTTGGCGCGCGCTTCACCTTCGGGCGTGAAAACAAGCGACTTGCTTTTGCCTCGTGGGTCGTCGATTAGGCCCTGCTCAAACAGTCGCTCGGTGATTGCCCAGTCGTAGGTTTTCCACGCGCAACGACTGCCCGGACGCTCAAAGGAGCCGTAGTACAGCAGAGCCAGCACAGCCGTTTCAATTTTCTTCTCGTCGTACGCCATGGTACCGGCCATCCGCTGCCGTTTAACGTAATGTGAACTCCCTAAACGGAAGTCAATTAGACACCCGACCACCTCAGCCTGTCATCCGTCCCTCAGGATCAAGCGTTTAGCCTACTGTACGTATTTACACTCCACGGGTTCTTGGCTCCAACGAGGCGGATATCAGGGGAGATAGGCTGCTTGGGGAGGGATGAATGTCCACAGAATCAAGCGGGTCGGGCCAGCAATCGGATTCCGAGATAGGCTGCCCGCGCTTGCCAGTGTTTTTTTGTGTCTCGCGAGTGTCTGCTCAGGGTCGTTAAGCGACCATCCGCTACGACAGCCGTTCACCTGGCCCAGCGCCTGGATTTCGGTCTGTTCGGCGATTTCCAGCGCGTCATCGACCTCGATACCTAGGTAGCGAACCGTGCTTTCGAGCTTCGAATGTCCGAGCGGAAGCTGGATCGCTCGGAGGTTCTTGGTCCGGCAACCGACCAACTCGCCCTTGTTCCAGGGCGCATTCAGCCGCATCGGGATCGGACCCGCCTGATGACAATGGAACCGCGCGGGTATCTAATGGCGGTCTGTTCCTGATCGCCGGGCCGGTGTCGTCGCGGCTGCGGCGTCAGGCAATGAGGACGGATGATGAACATCCTGATCGTTGGCGCAACCCGCGGCATCGGGCGAGAGCTTGTTGAACAGGCGCTGGCTTCCGGGAACAGCGTGACCGCGCTGGCCCGCCATCCCGAACGGTTCGCGGCGCAGCACGAGCGGCTCAGGAAGTTGCGCGGCGACATCCTGGACGCGGAATCGGTGTCGGGCGCGATGGCGGGCCAGAACGCGGTCTGCTGCGCCATCGGGGTCAGGACCCCCTGGGAGCAGCCGGGCGTATTCTCGAAAGGAATGGAGCGGCTGCTTCATGCGATGAAAAACACCGCGGTGCGGCGCCTGATCTGCGTGACGGGGATCGGCGCGGGCGACAGCAGGGGTCATGGCGGCTTTCTCTACGACCGCGTTTTCCTCCCGCTCTTGCTCAAGTCGGTCTACGCGGACAAGGACTTGCAGGAGGCGCTGATCCGGGCGGCCGACGCTGACTGGACGATCGTGCGGCCGGGCTTCCTGACGAACGGCCCGCTGACGCGGAGCTACCGGGTGCTCACCGATCTCGCCGGGGTGACCGCCGGAAGGATCTCGCGGGCGGACGTCGCCCACTTCATCCTGGAGGAGCTTCTGGCGAACCGGTACCTGCGGCAAACCCCGTTGCTGACGTACTAGGGCCGTCGCTGCCGCTGTCTGAATTGGCCGAAGGCGGACACTCCTGCAGGCCCGATAAGGCGGCCTGCGCCTCATTCACCTAGAAGTTCACGCTGCGCGCGCCCTTCAGCTTCAGCATCTGCCTTGCCTCGTCCGGCGTCGCCACCGCCAGCCCGATCTCCTCGATGATGCGCCGCGCTTTCGCCACCTGCTCGGCGTTGGACTTCGCCAGCTGCCCGCGCCCCAGCCACAGGCTGTCCTCCAGCCCGACGCGCACATTGCCGCCCATCACCGCCGACATCGCGGCGATGAACATCTGGTTGCGGCCCGCCCCTAATACCGACCAGTAATAAGCGTCGCCGAACAAACGATCCGCGGTGCGCTTCATGTGCATCACGTCCTCCGGATGCGGGCCGATGCCGCCGCGGATGCCGAACACGGACTGGATGAGCAAAGGCGGCTTGATCAGCTTGCGATCGAGGAAGTGCGCCGCCGTATACAGGTGCCCGATGTCGTAGCACTCGATCTCGAAGCGCGTGTCGTTCTCGCTGCACGAAGTCAGGATGTGGGCGATGTCCTTGAAGGTGTTCTTGAAGATGCGCTCGTCCGAGCCCGCGAGGTAGGGCTTCTCCCAGTCGTACTTGAACTTCTTGTAGCGCCCGATCATCTCGTACAGGCCGAAGTTCATCGAGCCCATGTTGAGCGAAGCGACCTCGGGCTTGAGCTCCGCCGCCGGGCGCAGCCGCTCCTCCACCGACATGGTGGGCGCGCCGCCGGTGGTGAGGTTGATCACCACGTCGCTCGCCGCCTTGATCTTCGGCAAAAACCGCATGAACATCGCCGGGTCCTGGGTTGGGCGGCCATCGGCCGGCTCGCGCGCGTGCAGGTGCACGATCGCGGCGCCCGCCTTCGCCGCGCCGATCGCGGCCTCCGCGATCTCCTCGGGCGTGATCGGCAGATGCGGCGACATGGTCGGCGTGTGGATCGCGCCGGTCACCGCGCAGGTGATGATGACTTTTCCTTGGGCTGCGGCCATGCGGAATCTCCCTAGACGAGGTAGCGGACGTCTCCGTCCACGGCGAGCGCCTGCCCGGTGATGCGGCTGCCGGGCTCGGTGCACACGAAGAGCGCCATGTTGGCGATGTCCTGCGCGGTGACGGTGGAGCGCAGGCTGGTGGTTTCGAGGAAGGTCGCGCGGAACGCGTCGTGGCTGACGCCGAGCGCCTTCGCCTTGGCGGCGATCACGCGCTCGATGCGCTCGCCCTCGACGATGCCGGGCAGGATCGCGTTGACGCGCACCTTGTCGGGGCCAGCCTCGACGGCGAGGCTCTTGGTGAACCCGACCACGCCCCATTTCGCCGCGGAATACGGCGAGCGCTGCGGAAAGCCGTGGCGGCCCGCGGCGGAGGAGAGGTTGACGATGCTGCCGCCGCCCGCGGCCTTGATGAGCGGCATGGCCTTCCGCGTGCAATAGAACATGCCGTTGAGATCAATTTCGATGCAGCGGTCCCAGTCCTCGACCTTGATATCCTCGACCTTGCCGGTGGGCCCGGCGATGCCCGCGTTGTTGACCAGCACGTCCAGCCCGCCAAGCGTCTTCAGCACGTCGGCGAAGAGGCGCTCCACGTCGGCGAGGCTCGAGACGTCCGCCTTCGTCTTGTGGATGTCCTTGTCCAGCGCCGCGAGCGCCTTGTCGTCCACGTCGCACACGTGCACCTTCGCGCCGTGGTCGCGGAACGTGCGGGCGATGGCAAGGCCGATGCCCGCCGCGCCCGCGGTGACCAGCACCCGCAGGTCCTTTGCCGATGTGTTCATGCCTTTCCCCCTTTGTTCAGTGCCTGCCAGACGCGCAGCGGCGTCATCGGCATGTCGAGATGGGTCACTCCGCGCGAAGCGAGCGCATCGAGCACCGCGTTCACGCCCGCCGGAATGGATCCCGCGACGCCGGATTCGCCCGCGCCTTTGACGCCGAGCGGGTTGGTGGTGCAGGGCGCGACGTGGTGGCCGAGCTTGAGCATCGGCAGGTCATCGGCGCGCGGCATCGGGTAGTCCATGAACGAGGCGGTGAGGAGCTGCCCGTCCTCGCCGTACACCACCTGCTCGCCGAACACCTGGCCGAGCCCCTGCGCGACGCCGCCGTGGATCTGCCCTTCCACGATGGTCTCGTGCACCACGCGGCCGACGTCGTCCACCGCGGCGTAGGCCACCACGGAAACGACGCCGGTCTCCGGATCCACTTCCACCTCGCAGACGTGGCAGCCGTTCGGAAAGCTCATCTCCGGGGCGCTAAAGCTCGCCACCGTATCGAGCTCGCGGCCCTTTTTCTTCGCCAGTTCGCTCCAGCCCAAGGCGCGGTCGGTGCCGGCGACGCGAAACTCTCCCGCCTTGTACTCGATGTCGGCAGCCGCGGCCTCGAGCAGCTCGGCGGCGAAGTCCTTGCCTTTGCGCATCGCCTCGTCGGCCGCCCGCAGCATCGCCCCGCCCACCATCATCGTCGAGCGCGAGGCGACGGTGGGGAGCCCAGCGGGCACCTCGTCGCTGTCGCCCTGCAGGATACGGATGCGCGCGACTTCCATCTGAAGCTGCTGCGCGAGGATAAGGGGGAGCGTCGTCATCTGACCCTGGCCCATGGCCTGCGCCCCGGTGCGCAGCACCACGGTGCCGTCGGGCTCGAAGCGCAGGTCGGCGGTCTCGTTGAGCGGGCTGCCGCCCGCCACTTCCAGGAAGCAGCAAAGCCCGATTCCGCGCAGGCGCCCTCTGACTTCCGAGGTCTTGCGCCGCGCGGGGAATCCCTTCCAATCCGCGAGCGCCAGCGCCTTGTCGAGCACTGCCTCGAACTCGCCGCTGTCGTAGGTCTGGCCGCTGGGCGCGGCATAGGGCATGGCCGCTGGCGGGATGAGGTTGCGCCGCCGCAGCTCGACGCGGTCGATGCCGGTGACGCGAGCCGCTTCCTCGATCAGACGCTCGAGGAGGTAGATTGCCTCGGGGCGGCCGGCGCCGCGGTAGGGCCCGAGCGGCGCGGCATTGGTGAGCGCCATCTTCACCCCCGTATGGATGGCGGGGATGCGGTACACGCTGGATAAGCAGTTCTTCGTGTTGGTGGTGGCGACAATGGCCGCGAAGGTCGAGGCATAGGCGCCGATGCCCACGCGCGTGCGCGCGCGCAGGGCGAGAAAACGGCCGTCGGCGCCGAGCGCGAGTTCGCCCTCCAGCACGCCGTCGCGCCCGTGCGTGTCGGCGAGGAAGCTCTCCAGGCGAGTCGCGCACCAGTGCACCGGCCGGCCGCAACGCTTCGCGGCGTGCAGCAGCGCCGCGTACTCGGGGTAGGGCTGCGTCTTCATGCCGAAGCCGCCGCCGACGTCGTGCGTGAGCACGCGGATCGTTTCGGGCGCGCATTTGAACACGCTTTCCGCGAGCACCTTGCGCACCAGCGCCACGCCCTGTGTCGAGGCGGTGAGCGTGTAGCGCTCGGACTTTTCGTCCCAAGCGCCGGTCGCCGCGCGCGGCTCGAGCGCCGAGGGCGCGACGCGCGTATCGGCCAGCGTCACGGCGACCTTGTGCGCGGCGCGCGCGAACGCGGCCTCCACCGCAGCGGCGTCGCCGTGCTCCCAATCGAGCGAAACGTTGCCCGGCGCTTCGGCATAGAGCTGGGGTGCGCCGGCAGCGAGGGCGCGAGAGACATCGGACACCGCCGGCAGCTCCTCGTAATCCACTTCCACCGCATCGGCTGCGTCGAGCGCCTGCGCCAGGGTTTGCGCGACCACCAGCGCCACCGGCTCGCCCACGTAGCGCACGCGCTCCGCGGCGAGCACCGGGATCGGCGGACCGAACATCGGCTTGCCGGTGCGCCCGGGGAGGAGCACCGCGGGCGGGATGGCGCCCAGTCCCGCGCCCGCAATGTCCGCGCCGGTGATCACCGCCAGCACGCCCGGCATCCTTGCCGCGGCGGCGGCGTCCACGGCGCGGATCGCGGCATGGCCCAGGGGCGAGCGCACGAACACGGCCCGCGCGCCCTCCGCCGGCCGCAGGTCGTCGGTGTAGCGGCCGTCGCCGCGCAGCAGCGGGTCGTCCTCGCTGCGCGGCTCGCCGCGGCTGCTGCCGAATCGGGAATGGGAAGCGCTCATGACGTTCAGTCCGGAAGGTTGCCTTCGGCGAGGATCTGGTCGCCGGCGCTGGTCATGTCGCCCACCAGGCCGCGGCGCGCCGCGGCCGCATCGCGCCGGCGCAACCCGAGGATCAAGCGCTTGTGCCAGTTCGGCGCCGGGTTGCGGCCGCGCGCGTTGGCATTGGCGCGCATGCGCAGGCTCAGATGCAGCACCGGCCCGATCTGCAGCCACAGCCCCTCGATGATGGGCAGCAGATTCGGCATGCCCGCGGCCTCATACATGATGAAGTGGATGTCCTTGTTGATGCGCCAAAGGCGCGCGCCGTCCGCCTGGCGGCGCTGCATCTCGGCGGCAAACTGCCGGTTGAGCTCCTCCATCCTGTCCACGTCCTCGCCGCGGATGCGCCGCGCCGCTTCCTCCACCGCCAGGCCCTCGATTGCTATGCGGATGCGCAGCAATTCGCGAAAGCGCGCCTTGGTCATCACCGGCACGCGGATCCTGCGATTGGGCAGCATCTCCAGCGCGCCCTCGGCGGCGAGCCGCCGCACCGCCTCGCGCACCGGCATCGGGCTGACGCCGAGCGCGGCGGCCAGCTCGCGCAGCGTGAGCTTCTGCCCGGGCTGCAGCTGCCCGGCCATGAGGAAGTCGCGCAGCCCGCCGTAGACGCGCTGGCCGAGCGTGCCGCTCTCCACCGGCGCGATGCCGGCGAGCGAGCCTTCGATCACCTTGAGTGCGGGAGCGCCTTTTCGCATAGCGGATTGACAGGAGCGATCAGGCCGTCAGTATAATGTGATCACATATCAACGTTGCAACCCGCACCGGAGGAGGAGCGCCATGCAACCCCGTCATCCCCTGATTCGCAGTTCGATTGCCGCGCTGGCGGCGCTCGGCTTCGCCGCCGCCGCGCACGCGCAAAGCGGACCGATCAAGATCGGCGTGCTCGCGCCCATCACCGGGCCCCTGGCCACGCCCGGCAAGGACATGGTGGAGGGCTGGAAGCTCTACTGGGAGCAGGCCAAGCACACTGCGGGCGGCCGCAAAGTCGAGTACGTGATCGCCGACACCACCTGCAACCCGGACCAGGCGCTCAACCAGGCGCGGCGCCTGGTGCACCAGGAGAAGGTGCACTTCCTCGTCGGGCCGCTGTGCGGCCACGAGGGCCCGGCGGTGGCGCAGGTAAGCAAGGAGACCGGCGTGCCGCTGGTGATGGACGCGGCCGGCGCCGACGTGGTCACCAAGTGGGACCGCACGCCGACCGTGGTGCGCACCGCGGTGTCGGCGAGCCAGATCGGCCATCCCTGGGGCGAGTACATGTACCAGGAGCTCGGCCTGCGCAACGTCACCTTCATCGGCCAGGACTACACCTGGGGCCACGAGGTGACGCTCGGCGCGGTGCGCGCCTACACCGAGCTCGGCGGCAAGGTGGCCAAGATCATCTGGAACCCGATCGGCACCAAGGACTACGGCCCGACCATCGCCGCGATCCCCGCCGACACCGACGGCATCTCGGCGGTGGTGGTGGGCGCGGACCGCGTGCGCCTGTTCGAGGCCTGGTTCAACTTCGGCATGGACAAGAAGAAGAAGATCTACGGCGGCTACTGGATGCACCAGGACGTGCTGCCGCAGTTCGACGACCGCGCCATCGGCATGATCGGCAACTCGCTCAACTACGCCGCCGGACTGCAGACGCCGGAGAACCAGGCCTTCACCATGGCCTTCGCCAAGGCCTACAAGCGGCTGCCCTCCTGGTTCGGCGAGTCGGCCTACACCGCGGGACTGTGGACCAAGACGGCGATCGACTCGATCAATGGCAACGTCGAGGACCGCGCTGCCTTCCTCAAGGCGATGCGCACCGTCAGCGTGAAGGCGCCGCGCGGGCCGCTCAAGCTCGACGCCTACGACAACCCGATCCAGAACGTCTACATCTCGAAGATCCAGAAGCTCAAGCACCCGGTGCTCGGCGACGTGCTCACCAACGTGCCGGTGAAGACCTACGAGGGCGTGTCGCAGTTCTGGAAATGGGATCCGCAGGAGTTCCTCAAGCGCGGCCCGTACAAGCGCTAGGCGCATGCGCACGCGCAGGGGCGGGCGGCGACGCCCGCCCTTTTATTTGCCCGCGCCATGATGACCAGCGCCCTCCTGCAGGCGATCAACGGCGTCTCGCTCGCGTCGCTGCTGTTCCTGCTGGCGAGCGGCTTCACGCTGTCCTTCGGGCTGATGCGCGTGGTCAACATGGCGCACGGCGCCTATTACCTGCTCGGCGGCTACATCGGCTTGAGCGTGGCGCAGAAGACCGGCAGCTTCACCCTCGCCATCGTCGCCGGCGGGGCCGCCATCGCGGTGATCGGCTACTTCATCGACCGCTTCCTCATCCGCCGCACCGGCGAGAACCATCTCGCGCAGGTGCTGCTCACGGTGGGCGTGGCCTTCGTCATGGGCGACGTCGCGCTGCACGTCTGGGGCGGCGACAACCTCAGGGTGCCGGTGCCCGTTTTCCTGCGCGGCCCGGTGGTGCTTCCGGGCGATATCTACTATCCGATGTACCGCTTCGCGCTGATCTTCTTCGGCCTGCTCGCCGCGGCTGCGCTGTGGCTGCTCTACAAGAAAACGCAGATCGGCGCGGTGGTGCGCGCCGGAGTGGACGACCGCGAGCAGGTCAACGCCACCGGCATCAACGTGGATCGCCTGTTCGTGATGGTGTCGGCGCTGGCGTCATTTCTCGCCGGCATGGCGGGCGTGGTGGGCGGCGCCTTCCTCACGCTGTACCCGGGCGCGGAGTGGGAGATCCTGGTGTACGCGCTGGTGGTGGTGATCGTCGGCGGCCTCGGCAGCCTCGAGGGCGCCATGATCGGCGCGCTGATCGTGGGGCTGCTGGATGCCTACGGGCGTTGGCTGCTGCCCGAGTTCTCCTACTTCGTGCTGTTCGGGCCGATCGCGCTGCTGATGCTGTTCCGGCCGCGCGGCCTCTTCGGCCGGGAGTATTGAACGTGTCCGGCGCGCGCCTCGTCTTCGCCCTCTTCGCGCTCGGCGCCGCGCTCGCGCTGCCGACCGCGGGCGGCCCGTTCTGGACCGGCCTGGTGACGCAGATGCTGATCTTCGGCCTGCTCGCGCTGTCGGTGGACCTGCTGCTCGGCCACGCCGGGCTGTTCTCCCTCACGCACGCGTCGTTCTTTGCCGTCTCGGCCTACACCGTCGCCATCCTGCAGGTGCGTTATGCCGTGCCGACGGCGCTCGCCGCGCCGGCCGGGATCTTCGCCGGCACGCTGCTTGGCCTGGTGTTCGGCCTGGCGGTGCGCACGCGCGGCGTGTACTTCATCCTCATCACCATCGCGTTCGGCTACGTCGTGTGGGGCGTGGCGCATCGCTGGTCGTCGTTCACCGGCGGGGATAATGGCGTGACCAACGTGCCGTTTCCCTCGGTCGGCGGTGTCGGCATCACTTCGCATACGCAGTACTACTATCTCGTCCTGCTGGTGGTGATCGTCTGCGGACTCGGCTACCGCATCCTGATCCGCTCGCCCTTCGGCCTCGGATTGCGCGGTATCAAGGCGAGCGAGACGCGCATGCGGAGCCTGGGCTTCCGCACCGGGCTGCACCTGTACGCGGCGTTCGTGCTGTCGGCGGCGCTGGCGAGCCTCGCGGGCGTGCTCTACGTCTACTACAACCGCTTCGTGAACCCGGTCGCCTCCGCCTTTCCGATCTCGGTGGAGGCCGCGCTGATGGCGATCGTCGGCGGCAGCGGCACCATCATCGGCCCGTTCCTCGGCGCCGGCGTGGTGCTGGGGCTGCGCAACTGGGTGTCGAGCTTCATCGAGATGCACCACGCCATCATGGGCGTGGTGTTCATCGCCACGGTGCTGTGGGCGCCCGACGGCTTGGTGGGGCTGGCAGGGCGCCTGCGCTCGCGCCTGTCGAAACCCGCGGAGCGCAAGCCTTGAGCGCGGCCGCGATCGAGGTCGGCGATCTCGCCAAGGTATTCGGCGGCCTGGCCGCCGTGGACGGCGTGTCGCTCGTGGTGCCCGCGGGCGAGCGCCGCGTGCTGATCGGCCCCAACGGCGCCGGCAAGACCACGCTGTTTCACTGCATCACCGGAACGCTCAAGCCATCGCGCGGCAGCGTGCGCCTGTTCGGGCGCGACGTGACGCGCGACCCCGAGCAGCGGCGCACCGCACTCGGCATGGGCCGTACGTTCCAGATCACGAACGTGTTTCCCGACCTGACGCTCGCGGAGAACCTGGCGCTCGCCATCGTCGGCACCGACCGGCGCAAGTGGGTCATGCATCGCCCGGCGGATGCCTTCACCGAGGTGCGCCGCCAGGCGCTCGAGGCCCTCGAGATGGTGGGCCTGGAGGGTCGCGCCGATTTGCCGGTGAAACTGGTTTCCTACGGGGAGCGGCGCCAGCTCGAGCTGGCGCTGGCGCTGAACACGCGCCCGAAAGTGCTGTTCCTCGACGAGCCCTGCGCGGGCCTGTCGCCGAGCGAGCGCCAACGCATTTCGCGGATGATCGCCGCGCTGCCGCGCGACATCACGCTGGTGATGATCGAGCACGACATGGATGTCGCGCTCGGCCTGGCCGACCGCGTCACCGTGCTGCACCAGGGCCGGGTGATCCTCGAAGGCGCGCCGGAAGAGGTGCGCGCCAACGCAGAAGTGCGCGACGTGTATTTCGGCCATGGCTGAGGCGCTCCTTTCCGTCCGCGGCATCCACACCTACTACGGCGACAGCTACGTGCTGCAGGGGCTGAGCCTGGAGTTGCGAGAAGGCAGCATCGTCGCCATCCTGGGCAGGAACGGCATGGGCAAGACCACGCTCATCCGCTCGGTGGCCGGGCTCACGCCGCCGCGCGAGGGCGAGGTGCTGTTCAAGGGCAGGCCACTCGGCGGCCGCCCGCCTTATGCCATCGCGCAGCTCGGCATCGCGCTGGTGCCGCAGGGCCGGCGCATCTTTCGCTCGCTCACCGTGCGCGAAAACCTGCTGCTGCCCACGAGCGGCCTCGCGCGCCCGCGCGCCGGGCGCTGGAACCTGCAGGCGGTGCTGGCGGAGTTTCCGCAGCTCGCCGAGCGCGCGAACCACATGGGCGGGTCGCTCTCCGGCGGCGAGCAGCAGATGCTCGCGGTGGGCCGCGCGCTGATGGCCAACCCCGACCTCATCCTGATGGACGAGCCCTCCGAAGGCCTGTCGCCCAAGCTCGTGCAGCAGGTCGGGCAGATCATGAAAGCCTTGCGCGAGCACGGCCACGCGGTGCTGCTCGTGGAGCAGAACTTCGCGCTGGCGACGTCGGTTGCGGACTACGTTTACGTCGTGTCGGCGGGACGCTTCGTGTTCGAGGGCACACCGGCCGAGCTGGCAAAAGCGCCGGAGATCCTCGAGCAGCACCTGGGCGTGGCGCGCGCCCATTGACCACACAGGGGAAACGCAAATGGCACATCACCGGTTGGATCCATCCCTCGATAACGTGCACTGGGGCTTTTTCGATGCCAAGCTGCCGCCGCGCCTGGAAGTGGATTCCGGCGATACGGTGGTGGTGGACACCGTATCCGGCTGGCTCGACGTGGCGCCGGACAGGGCGCTCTACAGTCCCGTGCACCACGAGATCGTCACCAAGCTAAAGCCCACGCTGGGGCCGCATATCCTCACCGGCCCGATCGCCGTGCGCGGCGCCGAGCCCGGCGACACGCTGGAAGTGCGCATCAAGGCGATCGAGCTCACCGCCGACTGGGGCTGGAACGTGATCCGCCCGCTGCGCGGCACGCTGCCCGAGGATTTCCCCGAGTTCCGGGCGCGCGTCATCCCGATGGACCGGAAGAACATGACGGCGAAGCTCGCCTGGGGCCCGACCATCCCGTTGCAGCCCTTCTTCGGCATCCTCGCCACGGCGCCGCGGCCCGAGTACGGGCGCATTTCCTCGGTGGAGCCGCGCGAGTTCGGCGGCAACGTGGACTGCAAGGAGTACGTGCCGGGCACGTCGCTCTTCCTGCCGGTGTTCGTGCCGGGCGCGAACTTCTCGGCAGGCGACGGCCACGCCGTGCAGGGAGACGGCGAGGTGTGCCTCACCGCGCTCGAGACCTGCCTCAAGGGCACTTTCGAGCTCGTGCTGCACAAGAAGATGCAGCTCGCCATGCCGCGCGCCATCACGCCGACGCACTACATCACGCTGGGCCTCGATCTCGACCTGGACGACGCCGCCAAGCAGGCGCTGCGGGACATGATCGCCTGGCTGGTCGAGATGAAGGGCTGGAAGCCTGCCGAGGCCTACGTGTTCTGCAGCCTCGCCTGCGACCTGCACGTGACGCAGCTCGTGGACGGCAACAAGGGCATCCACGCCATGGTGCGCCGCGAACTGCTGAAGTAGGATTGAGCCGTGATCGAACGTGGCCACCACGACATGGGCGGACTGCCGGCCGGCAAGGTCAAGCGCAGCGAGCACGCCTATGACGAATGGGAACTGCGCGTGGACGCGATGATGATGCTGCTCATCGGCGTCGTGGGCGACGGGAAGCGCATGACGGTGGACGAGCTGCGCAAGAATGTCGAGGCGCTGCCGCCCGCGGACTACGACAGGATGGGCTATTACGACCGCTGGGTGATCTCGCTCACCCAGACCATGATCCAGCGCGGCGTCATCACCACCGACGAACTGGCGAGGAAACTGGCGGAAGTGGAAGAGCGTGGCCGACGCTAGGTACCGTCCGGGCGACCAGGTGCGCGTGCGCAAGGCGGCGCCGCTCGGGCACGTGCGCACGCCGTTCTACATCCGCGGCTACGCCGGGGTGGTGGAGCGCGTGTGCGGCGCCTTTGCCAATCCGGAGGAGCTGGCGCAGCAGCGCGACGGGCTGCCGGCGCAGCCCCTGTACCGCGTGCGCTTCCGGCAGAAGGACGTGTGGCCCGGCTACCGCGGCAATGCCGCCGACGTGCTGGAGCTCGAGGTGTTCCAGCACTGGCTGGAGGGGTCATGAAGGATCTGGGCGCCTACCGGCCGCTCGACTACTTCCAGCTGATGGAAGTGAGCCTGCGCGAGCTGCTGGTGGAAAAGGGCGTGGTGAGCGAGGACGCGATCGCCGCGGCGATGGCCACGATGCGCGCGCGCGGGCCGGAGCGCGGCGCGGCGATGGCGGCGCGCGCCTGGCTCGACCCCGCCTACAAGGCGCGCATGCTCGCCGACGGCAGCCAGGCCGCCGAGGAACTGGGTTTCGAGGTGCCGGGGCTCAGATTGATCGTGATGGAGAACACGCCGCGGACGC
>Ga0210377_10003208_pt1 | contig 14087 bp, 7 predicted proteins | sample PLM4_65_b1redo_FD_155480 | JGI IMG/M metagenome (GOLD analysis project Ga0210377, IMG submission 155480) | Groundwater sediment microbial communities from an aquifer in East River, Colorado, USA - PLM4_65_b1 redo | ecosystem: Environmental > Terrestrial > Soil > Riparian zone | place: USA: East...
TGATTTCCAGCGACACGGCCGGCTCCGGCTTGGGCGGACGCTGCAACCCGAGGGCCGCGGCGACGGCGGGCAGCGTCCACCCCTGGGTCACGGCCGAGAGCAGCACCACGAAGAACACCACATCGAAGAGCCGTTCCGCGTCGGCGACCCCGGACAGCAGCGGGTACATGGCGAGAATGATCGGCACGGCGCCCTTGAGCCCTCCCCAGGAGATGAACGCGATCTCGCGGGTCGTGAACCTGAAAGGGAACAGTCAGGCGGCGACCGCCACGGGCCGGGCCACGAGCGTGAGCGCCGCCGCGATGGGCATTCCGGAGCCGGCCGCCGCCGCCAGGCGGCTGGGGAAGCTCAGCAGGCCGAGCAGCAGGAACATCACCATCTGCGACAGCCAGGCGAGCCCGTCGTGAAACAGGAGGATGCCCCGCCGGAAGGGCAGGCGACCTGAGCCGGCGACGATCCCGGCGATGTAGACGGAAAGGAAGCCGCTTCCGCCCGCGGCGCCCGCCGCGCCGTAGGCGCAGAGCGCCGCAGCGCTCATGAGCACCGGATAGAGACCGGGGGCGTCCAGCCGGATCCGCTGGGTGATCCAGACGGCGCCGCGGCCCACGCCGTAGCCTACGAGTACGCCCAGCGCGGCCTGGCGGACGAACAGCCAGGCGACCGCCGGAGCGCCGGCCACCCGCCCCACCAGGACCTCGATGCACACGACGGTCAGGAGGACGGCCATCGGGTCGTTCGACCCGCTCTCGACCTCCAGCATCGCGGCCACCCGCGACCGCACCCGCACCCCCTTGCCCCGGAGCACGGCAAAGACGGCTGCGGCGTCGGTGGAGCCCACGATGCTGCCCAACAGCAGGGCTTCCAGCCACGGGACGCCCAGGACGAGCACCGTGCCGGCGGCGGTAATCAGCGTGGTGAGCAGGACGCCCGCCGTCGCGAGGACCAGGGCCGGCGCCCGGACGGCGCGGAACGTCGCCGCGTCGGTGCGGAGCCCGCCGTCGAACAGGATGAGCGCCAGCGCGACGGTGCCCACGCCGTGCGCCAGCCGGTAGTCCTCGAAGGGGATGCCGCCCAGCCCCTCGGACCCGGCCAGCATCCCGACGAACAGGAAGAGCACCAGGCCGGGAACGCCGACCCTGGTCGACAGCCGGCTCGAGGCGATCGCCACGACCAGCCCGAGGCCGGCGATCAGAATCAGGCGGTCGACGGGAAACACCGGGGAATTCTAACCGCCGGGGGGAACGCCCGCGCGTACTGCAGTACGGAAACCCGGGCCCGTTTCACGCCGGACTACGATACGCGTAGGGGCGACGCCTGGCGTCGCCCCTACGTCGTATACCGGTTCCGGACCGATCCGTTACTGCACCGCGTTGATCATCCCGAAGATCGGCAGGTACATGGCCACGATCATGCCGCCCACGATCACGCCCAGCACCACGATCATGATGGGCTCCATCAGGGACAGCAGCGCCGAGACCGCCGCGTCCACCTCGTCATCGTAGAAGTCGGCGATCTTGGTGAGCATCTCGTCCAGTCCGCCGGTGGCCTCGCCCACGGCGATCATGGACGTCACCATGGGCGGGAAGACCTTGGACTTGGCCAGCGGGGCGGAGATGGTCTCGCCGCCCGCGATGGACCCGCGCGACTCCATGACCGCGTCGTGGATCACGCGGTTGCCGGCGGTGCGGGCCGTAATCTCGAGGCCGTCGAGGATGGCGACGCCCGAGGAGATCAGCGTGCCGAGCGTCCGGGTGAACCGCGAGACCGCGGACTTGCGCAGCAGGTCGCCGACCACCGGCGCCTTGAGCAGCAGGCGGTCGATGACCAGCTTCCCGTTTTCCGTGTCGTAGTACTTCCGGATCAGGAACACGGCGGCCACGCCCGACAGGATCATGAGCCACCAGAAGCTCTGCAGGAGATCGCTCATCGCGATCACGACCTTGGTGGGGAGCGGCAGCTCCATGTTCACCGAGGCGAACATCTGCTGGAACGTGGGGATGACGAAGATCAGGAGGACCACCACCGCGATGATAGCGACCGAGAAGATCACGGCCGGGTAGATCATCGCGCCCTTCACCTTCCGCACGATGGCGTCGTTCTTCTCCAGGAAGACCGCCAGGCGGAGCAGAATGGTGTCGAGAATACCGCCGGCCTCGCCCGCCGCCACCATGTTGACGTAGAGGGCGGTGAAGGCCCGAGGGTGCTTGGAGAGCGCGTCCGCCAGGGTGTTGCCGCTCTCCACGTCGTACACCACCTGCTTGGTCACCTCGGCCAGCCCCTTGTTCTCGGTCTGCTGCGCCAGGATGTCCAGCGCCTGGACCAGCGGCAGGCCGGCGTTGATCATGGTGGCGAACTGCCGGGTGAAGACGACGATGTCCCGGGTGGGGATGCGGCCGCCCCGCTTGACCTTCTTGGCCTCGCGCAGCCGGACCAGCACCATGCGGTTCTTGCGGAGATTGGCGACGACCTCGTCCCGCGAGGCCGCGTCCATCGTCCCCGTCTTCTCCTGCCCCTGGGGATCCCGCGCCGTGTACTCGAACGTCGTCATCTGTCACCCCTCCCGGGCTAGCGGCGGCCGGCCACCGCCCGCGGGGACGCCGCGGGCTCGTTGTCTCCTGGAATTGGCTGGCCGACCATTCGGAGGAACTCGTTCTGGTCGGTCGCGACCCGGAGGCACTCCTCCAGCGTCACCTCGCGCCCGATGTACTGGGTGTACAGCGAGTCGGCCAGCGTCTGCATCCCGTGCTTCTTCCCGGCCTGCATGGCCGAGTAGATCTGGTGCACCTTGTCGTCGCGGATCAGCGCGCGGATGGCCGGGGTGGCCATCATGATCTCGCACACCATCACCCGTCCCTTGCCCGACGCCTTCTGGAGCAGGGTCTGCGTCACCACGCCTTCCACCACGAAGGCCAGCTGGGCCCGCACCTGCGACTGCTGGTGGGCCGGGAAGACGTCGATGATGCGGTTGATGCTCTCCGCCGCGGAGTTGGTGTGCAGCGTGGCCAGGGCCAGGTGCCCGGTCTCCGCGATGGTGAGCGCCGAGGAGATGGTCTCGAGGTCCCGCATCTCGCCCACCAGCACCACGTCGGGGTCCTGCCGCAGGGCGTACTTGAGCGCGGCCCCGAACGAGCGGGTGTCGGTCCCGATTTCCCGTTGGTTCACGATGCAGTTCTGGTGCCGGTGGATGAACTCGATGGGGTCTTCCACCGTGATGATGTGACCCCGCCGCTCCTTGTTGATCTTGTCGATCATCGCGGCGAGGGTGGTGGACTTGCCCGATCCGGTGGGGCCCGTCACCAGCACCAGCCCGCGCGGGCGCTCGGCCAGCTTGGCCAGCACCGGCGGCAGGCCCAGCTCCTCGAAGGTCTTGACCGAGAAGGGGATCTGCCGGATCACCATGGACACGCAGCCGCGCTGCTTGAAGCAGTTGCCCCGGAACCGCGCGAGGTTCTGGATGCCGAAGGAGAAGTCCAGCTCGTCCTCGGTCTCGAACCGCTTCTTCTGGTTCTCGGTGAGCACCGAGTAGGCGATCTGCAGCGTGTCCTTGGGCGTGAGCACGTGCTCCACGCGGGAGTTCGTGATGTCGCCGTCGATGCGCAGCTTGGGCCGCTCGCCGGCCGTGATGTGCAGGTCCGACGCGTCGCGCTCGATCATTTCCTCGAGCATCTGGCGCAGGTTGACCCCCGTGCCGGGAGCCGCGGCTGCGGCCGCCTGACCGGACGGCGCGGCCTGGGTGGATTTCGTGGGGTTCGTCGTCATTACTCCGCGGTCTCCTTCACGACCTCTTCGAGCGTCGTGACGCCCTTTTTGATCTTCATGAGGCCGTCCATGCGAAGGGTCAGCATCCCCTCCGAGACCGCCTGATCCTTGAGCTCCGGCGCCGACGAGCCGCGCAGAATCATGCGGCGCAGCTCCGGCGACAATGCCATCACCTCGTACAGCCCCGCCCGCCCCTTGTAGCCCGTCCCGCCGCACACGTCGCAGCCGCCGCCCCGGTAGAACGTGATGGCCGCCAGCTCGTCCTTGCTGAGCGCCAGCGCGTGGAGCTCCTCAACGCTGTACTTGTGGGGCTGCTTGCACTCGGAACAGATGCGGCGCACCAGCCGCTGGGCCACGATCAGGTTCACGGCGCTGGCCACGTTGAACGGCTCGATGCCCATGTCGATCATGCGGGTGATGGTCGAGGGGGCGTCGTTGGTGTGGAGCGTGGACAGCACCAGGTGCCCGGTGAGCGCCGCCTTGATGGCGATGCTTCCGGTCTCGATGTCCCGGATCTCGCCCACCATGATGATGTTGGGGTCCTGCCGCAGAAACGCCTTGAGCGCCGCCGCGAACGTCATGCCGATCTCGGCGCGGACCAGCACCTGGTTGATCCCGTGGATGTTGTACTCGACCGGGTCCTCGGCCGTCATGATGTTCACTTCGATGGTGTTGATCCGCGAGAGCGCCGAGTACAGCGTGGTGGTCTTGCCCGAGCCCGTGGGGCCGGTGACCAGCACCATGCCGTACGGGTTCAGGATGGCCCGCATCAGGTCGCGCTCGGCCTGCACCTCGAACCCGAACTTGGTGAGGTCGAGCGTCAGGTTCCCCTTGTCGAGGATCCGGAGCACGATCTTCTCGCCGTAGATGACGGGCAGGGTGGACACGCGGAAATCGATCACCCGCTTGCCCATCTTGAGCTTGATGCGCCCGTCCTGCGGCACCCGCCGCTCGGCGATGTTCAGGTTCGACATGATCTTCACGCGGCTGGTGAGCGCGGCCTTGAGCTTCACCGGCGGCTTCATGATCTCCATCAGCGCGCCGTCGATCCGGTAGCGCACCCGGATCTCGTGCTCGAACGGCTCGATATGGATGTCGCTCGCCCCGCGCTTGACCGCGTCCGTCAGGAGGCCGTTGATCAGCTTCACCACCGGCGCGTCGTCGGCCACCTGAACCGGCCCGGAATCCTCCTCCTTCTCCTCGATGACCTCGAGGTCTTCCTCCTCCATGTCCTTGAGGAGCGTCTGGAGCTGGGCGTCGGTCTGCTCGTAGTACCGTTCGATCGCGGTGCGCAGCGTGTACTCGCCGGCGATCACCGGGAAGATGTCGTACCGCGTGATGAACTTGAGGTCGTCCACCACGCCCATGTTGGTGGGGTCGGCCATGGCGACGGTGAGGGTGCGGCCGTCCCGCTTGAGCGGCAGCACCATGTGTTTCACCGCCACATCCGCCGGCACCAGCTTGATGATCTTGGGATCCACCTCGAAGCGCGACAGGTCCACCGCCGGCATGCGATACTGCCGGGCCAGCGCCTTGGTGATCTCGGTTTCCTGCACGAAACCGAGCTTGACGAGACAGTAGCCCAGGCGCATCCCGGTGTTGCGCTGCTCGACCAGCGTCTGGTCGAGCTGCTCCCGGGTGATCAGGCCTTCGCGGACAAGAAGGTCGCCTAGCCGAACCGTGCTCGTCGCTGCCGTGGCCATAGCCGCCGTATGTTGGAGGGAACGGAGGGGCAGTTTTTGGGCCCGTCGAACGCGCCCCAGACCGATAAACTACCGGTGCCCTAGGTGCTGTCAAGGTACGAGGATACGCCCTTTCAGCCGTTCCAGCAGCACGGGCCCGATCCCGCGCACGCGCGACAGGTCGGCAACGTCGCGGAATGGACCATGTCGGGCCCGATCCGCCACGATCGCCTGGGCCAGGCGCGGCCCCACCCCGGGCAGCCGCTCCAGCTCCTCGGCCGACGCCGAATTCACCCGCACCGGCGCGTCGGCCGGCTCGCTCCGAGGCGGGGACGACGCGGGCGCGGGCCGGCCGGAAAACGTGGCGTACGGCCGCACCGCCTCGCGCGTGGCCGCCCCCAGCCCGGGGACACGCGCCAACCCGTCCAGGCTCCCGAATGGACCGCGAGCTTCCCGCTCCACCACGATTCGCCCGGCCATCGCGGGCCCGATGCGCGGCAGACGCACCAACTCCTCCGCCGGCGCGCGGTCCAGATCGACCGTCTCACCCGCGGCCAGCGGCCGGGCCAGCCGGGCGGCCCGAACCTCGAGCGAGTCCCGGGAGGGGCGGACGCCGGAGGAGGCACGATAGGCCACCGCTCCCGGGGCGGATGTGCGATCGGTCACGAATCGGACCGCCAGGCCCACCAGGGCGAGCAGCAGCAGGACCACCGCCGCGCGGCGGTCGTCGGAGCTTGCCATCCCTGAGAATGCAGGCTCCGTCCCGGCTGGAGCGGATCGAAAACGTGCGGCAAGGGGCGAAACGTTGCGGTTAGGGGTTAGCGTTTGCGGTTTGCGGTTGGCGGTATGCATCGACCGCTGACCGCCAACCGCCAACCGCCAACTACATGACCAGCTTCACCGCCACGTCCCCCACGATCTTGAGGCTCCGCGCGGAGAGCTTGTCCGGCGTATCCTGGAGCGTGTGCCAGTACGCGTTGTCCGGCCCGTACTGGAAATCGATCACGTCGACGGCCCGGATGCCGGCTTCCAGCAGCGGAATGTGGTCGTCGGTGAGCGTGACCTGACGGTCCGTGCGGAACACCCGCCCGTAGCCCAGGTCCCGGGCGACGCCCCACACCCGGGTGACCACCTCCGGGGCGCCGGCCGCGGAGTTGGCCTCCGGGTAGATCTCCAGGTCGGCGTCGCCCACCATGTCGAACAGCACGGCGAACAGCGGATGGCGATCCCGCGGGAGCCGGGTGGCGTAGTAGCGCGATCCGATCAGGGCGTCCGGCCCCGAGAAATCCGTCCCCCAGTCTTCCCCGTCCACGAAGAGCAGGTCCACGCCCACGGCGGGCGGCGTGGCCGCCAGCACGTCGGCCACCCCCAGCAGCACGGCCACGCCCGACCCACCGTCGTTGGCACCGGGGATGGGCGTCCGCTGGGCGCCCAGGTTGGCCTCCTGGTCGGCCCGGGGGCGGGTATCCCAGTGGGCCAGGAGCAGCACGCGCGCGGTCGCGTCGGGGCGGAACCGCCCGATGAAATTGCGCAGCCGGAGCGTGTCGCCCCGCGCCGTCACGTGGTTCCAGGCCTGGACCTCCACGCTGTCCGCCGTGCGCCGGAGGTGCGCCTCGATCCAGTCGCCGGTGCGGCGGTGGGCGTCGGTATTGGGGACGCGGGGCCCGAACGCCACCTGCTCTCGGACGTAGCGGAGGGCCGCCTCCCCGTCGAACGGTGTGGTGGCCCGCAGGCCCGCGCCGCAGCCCGCCGCGACCGCGACGGCCGCGATTGTCGCCCGGGTCATCGCGGCTGCCCCGTGGCGAAGAAGACCTCGGCGAAGAAGGTGAAGATCACGTGGGCCAGCTCCGACGAAGTGTGGCGTTGCTCGGTGACGATGTAGCTGAAACTCAGCCCGCCGCGCACCTGGGAAGAAAACCCGGTGTCCATCCGGATGTCGAGCGTCGTGCGGCGGCTGTTCGACACCGGGGAGCACTCGGTCGTGCCCGCCCGGATGAGGCAAACATCGGTGACGGACCGGCTGTACGACAGGGTGCTCCGGATGTCGTTGGACAGGTGCACCAGCGATCTCGGGGGGCGGAACGCGAAGTTGGCCGAGCCGCCCACCTCTTCCTGGTCGCGCCGGGTGAGGTTGCCCGCCGTGATCTGATCGGTGGTGCTGCGGTTGAGCTGGAACGCGGTGACGACCCCGCCGATCCAGGTGATCGTCACGCTGGGCGCCACCGCGTGGGCGCGTGTCTCGGTCAGGCTCTCCTGGCCCTCGGCCAGGCCGCCCTGACGGCTCTCGGTCCGCGTCTCGCTGAAACGCCCGTTGGCGTTGATGATCGAGACCACGCCGCCCAGCACCCGGCTGGTGTTGAGGCTCCAGGAGAGCGACAGCGACGGCCATTCCCGGCTTCGCTGCGTGACCTGCCCCTGCTCGGCCTGCCCCAGCCGGCGGGTCCACGTGATCGAGCGCTGGTCGCGATAGTTGGCCCGGGCCGAGAGGCCGAGCGGCAGCAGCAGGCCGCCGCCGGCGGTGACGGCGTTGTTCTCACCCGCCGCCGTAGCCGGGATCCCGTTGCGGAACCGGAAATCCTCCAGGGTGCCGAGGCCGAGCTGATAGCCCAGCGGGGCGTCGAACTGGGGGCGGTCGAAGCTCGACCGCCGGTCGCGCAGGAACGCCACGTCCATGGGCTGGATGCGGCGGAACAGCCGCGTGACGAGGCTCGAGTCGCCGAGGATCGACGCGACCAGGCGCTCGGGCGTGACCGTGGCCCCCACCTCGCGGCGCCGCGAGTTGGAGAACGCGGTCGGGGGCCGGAACCCGCCGGCCGTGTCGCCGTCCAGCCGGACCGGGTTCCGGGCGTTGGGGTCGCGATTGAAGCTGTACGAGCTGCCGAACGCGAACCGCGGCCGGAGCCAGCTCGAGATCACCGGGGCGACGTTGATGGAGGTGCTGAAGGCGCGCTGGCGCTCGAAGCCCATGTCGAGCCCCGCCAGCTGGCGTCGCTCGCGGCCCACCAGGCGGCTGACCACCGTGGTGTCGCCATAGTCGCGCAGGTCTCGCGTGGAGCTCAGGTCCGCTCTCAGGCCCATCGTCTGGAACGGTCGCAGATCGAGACTCGCGTCCCCGCGGAGGCTCCGGGTGAGGCCCAGGATGGGCTGCAACGCCGAATCCGAGGGGATGTCCACCGGCACGCGGTAGGCCAGCCGCTCGGCCCGGCTGTTCACGAAGGTCAGGGCGCCGCGGAGCTGGGTGGGCGTTACCCGGAGCCGGGCGTCGCGCAGGGACCGGCCGAACTCGCTGTTCCGGATGAATCCCGGCATCCCGCCCACCAGCCCGCGCACGAATCCCGGCGCGGCCCGGATCGTCGTGGCCGACGGGACGTTGTTGTAATCCACCCGGACCTGGCTGTTGGACACCGTGGCATCGGACAGCTCGCCGACCGCGTGTGACCGGGAGAGCGTGCCCTGGGCGGACAGCGGGTCCACCAGGTTCCGCGCCAGGAACCCGCGGCCGCGGGTAGTCCGCCGGGCGCCCAGCGAATACGACGTGCTGCTGCTCCGGGTCCGCCGCAGCCCGGTGATCGCGTCGGCCCGGATGTCGCTCCGATTCAGGAAGATCGGGTCCGAGCCGGCGCGGGCGTACTGCACGCTGAAGGGAATGCTGAAGTGGTTGCCCGGGAGGAGGCGGTCGAGGCGGAAGGTGCCGTTCAGGGCCACGCCGGCGTTGCTGACGTAGCTGGGCTCTTCGCCGAGCTGCTGGAACCGGCCGTCCCGGCTGACGTAGCCGAACGAGAGCTCTCCGACGTCGGCGGCCTGGAGGCGGACGTCGACCGCCCCGGCGACGCCCAGGTCGCCCACGACGTCGGTGAGCCGGATGTCGTCCACCCACAGCTCGGCCTGCTCCACGAATACGCTCTGGCGCGTCCGGAAAATGCCCACCGCGAGCTCCGAAACGCGCGCCAGGTTGGGCGGGGAGACCGCGGGGTCGCGCACCTGGACCAGGTACGGGCCGTCGCAGGCCACGTAGGCCGTCGAATCGCCGCCGCAGGCGGCCGCGCCCGTCGGCGGATCGCCCCGGAGCCAGGCGGTCTGGATCTGCCCGCGCAACCGGAGCCAGCGCTGGAGGTCGATCACCACTTCGGGCTCCCAGGCGAGGCTCCGGGCCCGCGCGCGGTACATGTAGAAGTTGTGCTCGTCGCGGCCGGCCTTGATGAAGAAGTCCAGGTCGCCGTCCTCCCAGCCGGGCCCGCGGCCCCGGGCCCAGACGCGCATCGCACCGTAGCGCAGGAAGTTCTTGTCGGCTTCGTCGGTGAAGCGGACGAACGCCTCGGCCCGCTCGCCGGCCCGGAGGTCGCGGACCAGCAGGCGGAGCGCTTTCTCGTTCACCTGCTGCGAGCCGAACTCGAACCCGGCGCCGCGGCGGTCCGCCTGGTTCACGACTCCCGGCGGCGACGTATATCCCAGATCGCGGTTTTCCGTGGTCGCCACGGACGCGATGACTTCGCCGTGCGCGAGCCCCTCGGCGCCGCTGATCCCGGCGATCGGCGTCGTCGCCCGCTTGATCCACGGCGCTCCCACCAGGTGCATCCGCGCGAGCGTGAAGTACAAGTCTTCCTCCTGCGGGCCCTGGTCCGGCGCCACTACCGTGAGCCGTACCGACTGCACCTGCCGCAGGTTGGGCGCCCCGATCATGATCGTGTCTTCGCGGAACGGCAGTCGATACAGCCGCCAGACCAGGGTCCCTCCCCCCTGAGTCGGCACCGTGGCGCCCTCCCGGACGAAGAACCGGTCGTCCCCCACGGGGAACACGTAGCGGACCACGTTCTCCTCGGTGGCTCCCACCGTGACGTCGAGCCGGCCGTCGCCGTTCAGGTCCTCGGTGTTGGCGAACCCATTCCGCCGGGTGCACGTCGCCGCGAGATCGCCGAGGAAGTACGCCGCGAAGTCGTGCTCGCAGGTCGGGAGACTATCCGCCCCGGTGCCCAGGTCCGGATTGAGGACGGTGGGCAGCAGGTCGCCGTGGATCCCCACGTCGTTGCGGGCGGCGTTGAAGGTGTTGGTAAGCGTGTCCCGCTCGGTGTCGAGCACGCCCAGCCCGATGGTCTGGAAGCCCGAGAAGACCGTGTCCCCGTTCACCACCTGGAGGACGGATGGGCCGAACGCCACGGCGTCCTCGAAGACCGTGCCGAAGTCGATCAGCATGATGGTATTGGCCGCGCGGGCCCGCCGCTGCGGGTCCTCCAGCACCCAGAACTCCAGGAACTCGACGCGCGACAGGTCGATCCCCAAGCCACCCGCGCCCAGCGGCTGCGTGATGCTGCGCCACCGGGGACCCGGCCCGTGCGGGCGGAGCCAGCGGGGGCGCTGCGTCACCGGGTCGGGGGCGCCGCCCACCGTGTCCGGCTTGAGCGAGACCCAGAGTAGCGTCTCGAACTCGGTCGCCGCCCCGGCGGACACGATGGTGGGGTCGATCTCCCGCGGCTGCAGCCGGAACACGTCGTTCCCCAGCTGGATCAGGTTCTGCCAGACCAGCGGCACGGCATCGCCGTCCGCGAAGCCGCCGAACGAGCTCAGGTGCGTGGCCGGCAAGCCGCGCCCGCTGGCCGGCCGGCTGCCGAGCTGCCAGACGTTCTCGACCAGGGGAATCGACCGGAACGCGGGGTCCTCGAATTCCTCGAGGTAGGCGGCGCCGGCCTGGTTGGGATTGGGTTTCGACACCGCGATCTCGCCGGTCACGGTCAGGTTGGACGGCACCGAGGTCGAGATCAGGGGCAGGGCATCCAGCGCGCGGGTGAGCGCGTCGGGCCGGAAATGGAGCTCGGCGCTCAAGCCCCCCAGGAAGTTCGAGCGGGGCTCGAACCCGAGCTGCGGCCGCGTCAGGAGACTGCTCTCGCTCTGGCGCAGCGCGATGGCGCTGATCCGGCCGCGGCTGCCCAGGTCGTACGTGGTGGAGAACCCCATGAGACTCTTGGGGGCGATGTCGAACGACTGGTTCTCCTCGAACTGCGCCTCGATCTGCGTGGGACCCCGGAAGAGCGAGTCCGGATTGAGGAACGTCACCACGCCCACCGTGTAGTCGATCTCGTAGTGACGCCCGCGCACCAGCTGCGTCCCCCCCACGATGAGCTTCTCGCTGCCGTCGCGGATCTGGAACGCGTTCAGGTTCAGGCTGCCCCGGTCGTCCCCTCCCGTGGCCTGGTAGTGGAGCCGGAAGCGGAACCGGGGTGGCGGGCCCTGCGCGTTCAGCAGGAACTGCGGGGTGCGATACAGCGAGTCGTTGCGCTCTCCCGGCTGGAGCCGGACGCTGTCGGCAAAGGGCCGCGCGTGCGGGAAGATGAGGAAGATATCCTGGATCGGCGCGCCGCCGTTGGGATCGCGGGCCCGGGGGAACACCCGATTGAACTCGTCCACCTGGGTCTCGTCGGTTGCCAGGGCCAGTCCCAGCCGCGCGAGATAGGTGCCCTGCCCGTCGAGCGGCCGCTCGGACTCGTTCACCACCAGCGCCACCTCTAGCGAGGCGCGCCCCACGTCGCTACTCCCCAGCCGGTAGGCGCTCCGCATCTCGTAGCTGAACGTGGGGACCTCCGGCCCTTTCCGCGGCTCGTAGATCAGCTCGAGCGTGTCGCCGCCCCGGTTCACCGACGGGAACGTCCCGACCGTGTCGCCGGCCGCCGTGACGAATGACACGGCCAGGAAGTCCTGGTCGCCCACGCTCCGGCCCAGGACGAACCAGAGCCCGGACGGATCCAGGTGGTAGTCGTGGGACTCGACCAGCAGCTCCCACGGGAACGGGCCCACGTGCTGGGGGCTGTCCCCCCGCACCGCCACGGCGTCGATGCCGCCCAGGTTCGCGTTGGTGATGCTCTGGGCGCCTTGGGCGCGCAGCCGGTAGATCCGCACCTGGACCGGGCGGTCGGCGGGGGCCACCGCGTCCGGCGAGAGGGTCAGGATGTCCACATCGGGGAAGCCCGGCAGCGCGACCGGATTCACCACGAAGAAGAACCGCCCACTCTCGTAGTCGAGATCCCGGAGCTCCCGGTCCACCGGTTCCGTGGTGCGCTCACCCACGGTGAAGAGGCGGGTGCGCAGCTGGGACCCCTTCTGCTGCGCCAGGATGGAGCTGAACTCGAAGGCGCCGAGCTGCGCCTCGGCCTGGATGCCGAACGAATTGGCCGGCACGGCGGCCGTGATGAAGCGCGACGACGGACCCACGAACGCCACGTTCCCCACGTCGATGCGCTGCACGATCTCATCTTCCAGGCCCTGATAGTAGACGTTGATGTTATTGTTAGCGTTGAACTCGCGTTCGGAGTCGAAGTCCACGTTCACGTGGACCCGTTCGCCCACGAGGCCGCCCGCCCGGACATTGAACTGCTGGTCCAGCTCGGGCGTGGGGAAGCCGCCCTGGCAGCCGGACACGGGGTTCTGCGCCTCGGGCGCGGTGCAGCGCCGGTTGGTGAGCTTGTCGAGCTTCATCTCGAAGCGCGCCCGGAGCTGCAGGCCCAGGTCGGCGTACCGGCCCAGGGCCTGGAGGGTGGCCGGCCCTTGCGGGGCCTCCGCGGGCCGCATCGCGAACGGCGGCGGCGGCGGGGGTGCGGCCGGCGTGGGCGCCTCGGCAAACTGGATGGCGCCAATGGAAAGCCGGCGGGCCCGGTCGGCGTTCAGGCGAGCCCGAACAGTCCGTTCCCAGGTGGCGCCGACCATCGGGGCCGGGACCCGCAGGCCCAGGCGGCCGCCGGGCTCGAGCGCCGGGACCCGGCGCATCGGGAGCGAGTCGGTCAGCAGCCGGAGCCGGATACCGGGCACCGAATCCGGCGGGGCGGCCTCCTGCCCCACCAGGGGTGAAGCGGTCCACAGGCCAATGACGACGGCGAGGACAGTCGGAAATACCCGGGGCGACACTTTCACCCGGGAAGCGGGGTACGCCCTGTTGGCGGCAAGGACGCCCAATATAAGGACGCGTCCAACTCGTTACAAGGCGACCAGTTACGAGCAGTCATGACGATCCTGAGCCGTTACCTGCTTCGGCTTCATCTCGCGCCCTTCGCCTTTGCGTTGGGGGCGCTGACCGGTCTCATGCTCCTCAACCAGATCGCCCGTCGCCTGGGGGAGCTGGTGGGCAAGGGACTGCCCTGGAGCGTCGTGGTGGAGGTGTTCGCGCTCTCTATACCCTTCATCGTGGCCATGACGTTACCGATGGCCGTGCTCGTGGCGGTGCTCTACGCCGTGAGCCGGCTCGCGGGCGACAGCGAGATCACCGCGCTCCGCGCGGGCGGGATCTCCCTGGGGCGGATCCTGCGCCCGCTGCTGCTGGCCGGCATCGTGCTGGCGGGGCTCGCGTTCCTGTTCACGGACCACGTCCTGCCCCGCTCCAACCACCGGCTTCGCACGCTCTATACGGATATCGCCCGCAAGAAGCCCACGTTTTCAATCAAGGAACAGGTCATCAACGAGGTGCAGCGCAACCGGTTCTTCCTGCGGGCGGCCACGATCGACCCGGCCACCTACGCGCTGCGCGACGTGACGATCTACGACCTTGCCGACCAGGACCGGAAGCGGGTGATCTATGCCGACAGCGGCTATCTCGCGATCACCGCGGACCAGAAGGACGCCCATCTGACTCTCTATTCGGGCGTCATGCATGAGTTTGACCGCGCG
>Ga0210377_10003209_pt1 | contig 14086 bp, 13 predicted proteins | sample PLM4_65_b1redo_FD_155480 | JGI IMG/M metagenome (GOLD analysis project Ga0210377, IMG submission 155480) | Groundwater sediment microbial communities from an aquifer in East River, Colorado, USA - PLM4_65_b1 redo | ecosystem: Environmental > Terrestrial > Soil > Riparian zone | place: USA: East...
TGCGACTTGGCGTTTCGAGGCCGAATCGGGTTCGCTTGCGCTACGGCTCGCACCTTCGCCGACGGAGTCCCCGGCCGGGGGATTGCTCCCACCAACCGCTCCGCCGGCTACATGTCTAACGGGCCATTACATGGCTGCCTCCTTTCAGGCAGCTAGGTTGGCCAGGTTCACTGGCGGTTCCCAAGACCGCCAAGACTGCAAAGGGCCACTATTCATCGGCAAGGCCGTTGACGATCCGGGAGATTCCGTCCCGCATGAGTGCCTCGCCGAAGTTGAGTAGAAATCCGAGCTTGAGTCCGGTCAGCCGCAGGTACGTGAGCACCTGCTTCTTGTGCGCGTTGCTCACGGTTTCAAGTGACTTGAGTTCCAAGATGACCTTGTCCGGAACGATGAGGTCGGCCCGGAATCCCTCGTCAAAGCGGATGCCGTGGTACTCGATAGGAACGGCAACTTGGCGGTCCACGCGCAGGCCCCGTTCGCGGAGTTCGTGCGCCAGAACCGCCTCATAAACGCTTTCCAGCAGCCCCGGACCAAGGGTGCGATGCACGGACACCGCTGCATCCACGACAACCTTCCCGATCTGATTCTCAGTCATTGGGGCCGCATCTCTCGCCAAGACGCTAAGCACGCCAAGGGGCAGTTGGTGTTCACCTTATCTTTGTGTGCTCCGCGTTCTTGGACGAGAATAGGGTCCACCTTTGCGCCTTTGCGAGAGAGTCCTTTTCTCGCTAAGACGCGAAGTACGCCAAGGGGAATTCCCTTTCACCTTTCTTTCCCTGCTTTGGTTGTTTGGGAGAAAATAGGATCCATCTTTGCGTCCTTTGCGCCTTTGCGAGAGAATATCCCGGTCTTTGCGTCTTTGCGTGAGGCCCGGTTCCCTCGCCGATCCCTCACATCAATCGAAGAGCGCCCCCTTGATGAGCTTCGGGAGGACGGGAGAAATATTGAACTGGATATTCCACTCCTGGCCGGTGTTCCGGGGGCGCTGGACCATATACTGCGTCGCGATCTGGAACTTGACGGGAAGGGGCCCCAGCTTCACGACCTTGCCGATGGCCAGGCCGAGGGGGACGGTCCAGACATCTCGCGAGGGCGCCATCCAGTCGGCCAGGACGTTGCCCGAGTACCCGAGACTCCACCCGGGGGCGAAGAACCATGCGGCGACGGGTTGGAGGTTCATCTGGCTCGTGTTCGGGCGGCCGGGGCTCCCGATGGACCACCACTGCTGAGGGAACACGCCGAGGATGAACTCCTTCGAGAGATAGCCCACCAAGCCGGCGGGGCCGGCCTGCCACCTGCCCTGCCCGGTGTACTTGGACGAGGCCGTCGGGAAGATGAAGGTCGGCCCTAACCCGAGGAGCCACGGGCCGGAGTTCGCGGGGGAGAGCATCTCCAGCAGGATCGTGTCGCCAAACGCCGTGGTCTGATTGAACCCCCCCGAGGCCGTGGGAACCGGGACACTGTTATAGAGTGGGATCACCGGCCGCGTGATGAGGTTCCAATCCTTGGTCAGGCTCACCGGCAGGACGGGCTGGAACTGCATATTGAAGTTCCACTGGTTGTTCACGAGCTGGTAGTTGTTGAACTGTATCGAGAGGGACCAGAGGGTACTGACCGGGTTGCTGAGCTGCTTGTTGACTTCGGTCAGCGATTGGCCCTCCGCCTCGGCCCTTTCCGGGGGAGCGGCCGCGGGCGGGCCGGACGCCCCGGCGGCCTGCGCCACCTGCAGCGTGGGCGGATACGTTAAGCGCACCGAAGGGATCGCCGGGCTCGGCGAGCCCTCCATGTTTGCCGGTGGCGTCGGGGACCACGTGCTCCTGGCCGGGGTGCCGGGCGGCGTGCTGCTCTCGCTCGCCGAGACCCGTTGTATCTCGCCCCCCGACGTCCGGAAGGCCTCGGTGGGGTCAGGCTGCTCCGCCGCGCCGCTGGAACCAACGACGGCAAGCAAAAGAAACTGCAACGCGACAATGGACCTAATCGGCCGTGCCCTATGCATCTGGCCTATCCTCCTGCTCCCCCTCGCGTTTCTTGCCACACTCGTCTGCAGATGTGATCCTTGGTGTGCCGCGGCATCGCTTCGAGCGCGCCGGCACGTGCGTCGAGCCTGGCGTCTACGGATTCCCTGATCTTTCCAATCCTGGACATGTTCTGCTCCTTGCGTTTTGGAGCTTGTCCATAAATAGCACTTCCCCCCTTTGTAAAGGGGGGTGAGGGGGGATTTTCCGAAGGCGTCTCAAATCAAATCCCCCTCTTTCCCCCGTTTTCAAAGGGGGATTCAAAAGCAATAGGTATCTTAGGGATAAGCCCTTCGTCGAGCATCAACTCAAATGCACCGTTCTCTCAGGAACTCGCCTCTCGGGGCCGGCGGTCCGTTGGCTTCCCCTCTGCCACTAGTCTTGCGCCGTAACGGTACCGGCGACCGAGGACCGTGCCGGCCGGCCCACGGATGCGGCTGGCCGGCGATCCCGATAAGGGAACGGTGCGCGCGATCTGCTTGCTCGCCACTTCCTTGCCGTCCACCTTCACCACCCCGAGGCCGCCCTTCCCGAGGCCGCTTGTCCCGCCTGCGAAGCCGGCGGCGTCGGGTCTTGTCCTCGTTCCAATGAAATACTGGCACGCGCCACAGCCCCTGGGGATGCACGGCGAGCCCCGGATGATGACTTGACATCAAAGTCGATGGCATCTAAGATGCGAACCATGCGCACGACACTGACGATCGAAGACGATCTCGCGGGCCTCCTCAAGCAGCGGGCACGCGAGCTGGGCATCCCCTTCAAGGAAGTCCTGAACCGGACGATCCGTGCGGGACTCGGCGAGGCAGCCAAACCTCGATGCGTCCCAGCTCCGAAGACCATCCCCCACTCCTTCGGCTTCAAACCTGGCATCGACGTGGACAAGCTGAATCAGCTCGCGGACGAGCTGGAGGCCGAAGCCTTCGCGGAATCCCTGGAAGAGACACATGATTCTCCCCGACGTCAACGTACTCGTTCACGCGCTTAATTCCGACTCCCCGGTACACGAACGAGCCCGGCTGTGGTGGGATGGATGCCTCGCCGGAACAGAAGGCGTCGGGCTCGCATGGGCGACCCTCCTCGCCTTCATCCGCATCACCACCAACCGGAGGATCATGGCGCGGCCGCTGGCTGTCACAGACGTGCTGAGCCGCATCCAGGCCTGGCTCGATCTTCCGCATGTTCATGTCCCGCACCCGTCTGAGGGACACTTTGCCAGGTTGCGCCAGGCGCTCGAGCGGCTGGGCACAGCGGGGAATCTGACCACGGACGCCCACCTCGCCACCCTCGCCATCGAGCGCGGGTACATCTTGTACTCCACGGACGCGGATTTCGCCCGCTTCCCCGGACTGCGCTGGGCCAACCCCTGCAAACCTTAGCTTGGCGCGGAGTCGGGCATTCATCTCTCGAACAGTTAACCCTGAACCGAAAAAACCATTGAACCGCCATGACGCCAATCCGCCTGAGGCGGACAAGGATACGATGTTCCGATCCTTCAAGCGAAGACCCTGCAAACGCATTCCTGGGGCGGTTGAGAGTTTCTTTCGTTTCCCCCCAAAGAGCAATTTCGGCCTTGGCGTTCTTGGCGCCTTGGCGAGAGAGAATTTCGGATTGGGGTTAAATCCCCCACCAATCCTTTGGACATTCGAATTTGCTTCGAATTTCGGGCTTCGGTTTTCGGCCATTCCTTCCTGCTCCTGCCTCAGCCACCTCCTCTTGCCGAGATGGATGGTCGCCGGCCAGCCCCGCGGCTCCCGCGGGACCGGCCGGCGGTCCCGACGCTGCTAGTCACCCGCTTTCTTGTCCCGCTGGGCCTGCTCGAGTTTCTTGATGTCCTCCGGCGACAGCTTCGGCCGGTCGATCGTCAGCGTGATCTTGTTCAATTTGCCGGTGAAGGTGAACGGCACCTGGTAATCGCGGTCGTCCACCCCGGTCCCGGTGTCGGAGCCGATGTCGAGGCTTTCGTCCCAGGCCAGGATGAACGGGATCGTGTGCTCCATCGTCTGCGTGGCGACTTCCTTGCCGTCCACCTTCAGGACGCCGGTGCCGCCCTGACCGATGCCGGCGTAGCTGCCGAACGCCATCGTGGCGGCCCCCATCCCGGCGTACTTGAAGTCGAACTCCAGGGTGTGTTTGCCGGGCGTCAACTCCGGCCCTTCCCAGCGCACGCGTTTCAGGTCCACCAGGTTCCACAGGAACACCGGCTTGTTCTTCAGCAGGTAGAAGCCATAGCCGGCGAAGCGCCCGCCCTGGGTGATGAGCATGCCCTCGGCGCCGCCCTGCGGGACCTCGATCTCCGCCGTGAAGGTGTACGACGTGTTGAGCAGGCTCGGCGCATCGCCGTTGGGGATGCTCGTGATCGGCAACGTCCAGGTGAAGACGCTGCGCCCGGCGGTGAGGCTGGGCCGCGGCGTGATGAGCCGCCCCACCACCGAGGTGTCGAGCGGGAGGACCTGGTATTTCTCGGCCTCTTTCCAAAACAGCTCCTGCAGCTCCTTCAGCTTCTCGGGGTTCTTGGCGGCCAGGTCCTCGGTCTGGGTCCAGTCGTTCCGGAGGTCGTACAGCTCCCACGGGAAGCTCAGCGGGTCCTTGGGCAGGGCGGTCACGTCCCACGGCGCGCGCATGACCTTGGTGCCTGCCATCCAGCCGTCGTGGTACATCGCACGGTCGCCCATCATCTCGAAGTACTGCGTCCGGTGGGTTGAGGCGGCGTTGGCGTTCTTCGCGTCGAAGGTGTACAGCATACTCACGCCCTCGATGGGCGCCTGCTTGATGCCGTCCACGAGTTCCGGCGCCTTGATCCCCGTCGCCTCCAGGATCGTCGGCACGATGTCGATCACGTGGTGGAACTGGTGGCGGATGCCGCCCTTGTCCGTGATCATCTTGGGCAAGGAGATCGCCAAGCCCTGCTTGGTGCCGCCGAGGTGCGACACGATCTGCTTGGTCCACGAGAACGGCGTGTCGAACGCCCAGGCCCAAGGCACCGCCATGTGGTTGTAAGTCTTGTCGGTGCCCCAGACATCATAGAAGTACTTGAGCTGGGCCTCCACCGGCGGGTTGACGCCGTTGAACATGGCCACTTCGTTGGGCGTGCCGATCAGCTGGCCCTCGGCGCTGGTGCCGTTGTCGCCCTCGATGTAGATGATCAACGTGTTGTCGAGCTTGCCGGCATCCTCGACGGCCTGGATGACGCGGCCGATCTCGTGATCGGTGTAGGCCGCATAGGCGGCGAAGACGTCCACTTGCTTGAGGAACAGCTTCTTCTCGTCCGGCGTGAGCTGGTCCCACTCCTTGAGAATGTCCTTCGGCCAGGGGGTGAGCTTCGCGTTGGGCGGGAGCACGCCGAGCCGCTTCTGGTTGGCGAAGATGGTCTCGCGCAGCTTGTTCCACCCCTGGTCAAAGAGGTGCATGTCGCTGATCTTCTTGATCCACTCCGGCGTCGGGTGGTGGGGCGCATGGGTGCCCCCCGGCACGTAATAGACGAAGAACGGCTGCTCGGGCGCCAGCGTGTTGACGCGATTGATGTAGCTGATCGCCTCGTCGGCCATCGCCGTCGTCAGGTTCCACCCCGGATGGCCGACATACGGATAGATGGGCGTGGTGTTGCGGACGAGGTTGCCCGGCTCCCACTGGTTGGTGTCCCCGCCCATGAAACCGTAGAAGTAATCGAAGCCCATGCCGATGGGCCACTGGTCGAAGGGGCCCACTTGGCTCGCCTGGAACTCCGGCGTGTTGTGGTTCTTGCCGAACCAGGAGGTTCCGTAGCCGTTCTCCCGCAGGATGCGGCCGATCGTCGCCTTGTCCTTGGTGATGAAGCTGTCATACCCGGGATAGCCGGTCGCCTGCTCGGCGACCACGCCGTAGCCGACGGAGTGATGGTTGCGGCCCGTGATCAGCGCGGCCCGGGTCGGTGAGCACAGCGCCGTCGAATGGAAGTTCGTGTAGCGCAGCCCGGCATTGGCGATCCGGTCCAGCGCGGGCGTCGGGATCACCCCGCCGAAGGTACTGGCGACGGCATAGCCGGCGTCGTCGGTCATGATCAAGAGCACGTTGGGCGCGCCCTTGGGGGGCACGATCCGGGCCGGCCAGTACGGCGTGGATTGGGGTGCGGTGCGCTCGATCTTGCCCTCGAACTTCTGGGGTGGTGCCGGGAGCTGCGCGCCGCTGATCGTCATGGTGGCACTGGGCGATCCCGGCACGTCGGTGGTCGGCTGAGCCGCCTCATGCGGGCTCGCCCCGTGCTCGCCCTGCGGCACGCCAGTGATCTGCCGGAGCAGCGCCCCGAGCGGGCGTTCACCCTCTTGCGTCGCGCAGCCCGCCAGCAGGAGGACGGCGACGGCAACAACTACCACTCCACACGGCATGACACGCTTGATCCAGTTCATCAGTGTCCCTCCTTATGGTTGTCTTGCCTTATCGCGAGGCCATCATCTATTTCAGCCGCGTCCCTCCATTCCGATTAGGCCGAAGTGCAAGGCCGAGTTGAAAACTCGAAGCACGAAACTCGAGATCCGAATCAATTTCGAAGCCCGAAAAGAGCAATCCTCGAAACGGGGTGCCGAGCATTGGTGCCACGACCAGATTCCGTCACTGCGAGGCTCGACGCCTCGACTCCCGTTTCGGTCGCCGCCCTCCCTCACACCCACACACCCATACACCCACACAACCCTACGAGTCTGGCAGTATGGACCTCTGGGGGTGTGGGAGTTTTCTGGCGGGGTCGCATTATCTCGCTGCGCTGTCCATAATAGTGGCCAGCCCGCCACTGACCCGATCGCACATCTGGTCACGCTCTGCAAACTGCTTCTTCGTGTGGAAGATCTGGTTCCTCAGCTCGAGCCGGTTTTCCATCCACTGCGCCACGACCGACGATACCTGCTGGGCGACCTGCTGAGCCTTCGCCCGGTCGAAGGGGGTGCCGGTGATGAGCCCGCGCAAGGCCTCCCGCTCTTTTAGCTGCACATCGGCAATGGCCGGGAGGCTCTCTCCTGCTTGCGTGCGAAGCTCTGGATAGGCTCCCGAATCTGCTCGACCTGCTGCTTGCCCTCTACTGCACGCCGCAGGTCGCCCTTATCGCAGCGATTCTCATGTCGATCTGGTCGTTGTAATCACCGCTGGCCACCTGGAGCTTCGTCCCTTCGGTTCCGGTGAGAGCACCCATCACGAAGCCGGCGGGAGAGATCGCCGATACGCCCGAGGCGATCTGCTGGCCCACATGTGCCTTTTCGCTCTGGAGCACCCGGATGTCGCCTTCGGCCGTGGCGCAGTTGATAGGCTGGTTGAGGCTCTGCAGGGTCTGCTGCTGTTGCATCGCGCAGCCCGCCGCGATCGCGACGACCGCGAAGCCGCAGGCGACCATTGCCAGCCGAACTGTGTGTTTCATGTTCGATCCCCCTTCCTGTGCTAGGGCTGGGTCCGAGGTGAACACCAGTCGTCCAGTCCCCGCTCGTGGTGGGCGCTCAGTTCGGCCGCATGTAGTTGAAATTCTGGACCTGCACGCTCAACTGCTTGTTCGGGACGGTCGCTTCGGCGTAGGCCATGTAGTTGAGCCCGCTGGGAAGCGTGCTGAACGTCGCGCTGAGCTGCACGGGGTCCCCCTGGAAGGTGGTGTTGACCTGGACGCGAGCCACGTGCCGGGTCATCCCGTTCACCCAGAGGGTGAGACTGTCACCCGGAAATACGACGTTGTTGCCCGCCATCGAAAACAGCCCGCTGGCGTCCGGCCCCATGGGTCTTGCCGACGTCATGAAATCGAGAACCTTGCCTGTCGTGGGCAGCGTGTATTGATCGAGCAGGCCCCGCAGACCGATCAGGTATATTTCCATCTTCTGTTTCTCCTGCTCGGCGATGGCCCGGCGCAGGAAGCCGAAGGGCAGGGGCGCGCTCGAATCGTTGATGAGGCTGCGCTGCAACTGACCGAAGGGATTGTAGTTGACCATCTCGATGCGGGTATCCTTCACCTGCCCCTGATCGAGGATCTCCGTGCGGCTGGTCCAGGTGTAGTGGTGCATCAGGGCGGCGTTGGCCTGCCGGGCCTCGCTGATCTGGACCGCCCGATTCGCCTCGGTAAACTGAGCGGTTTGTGCCAGGGCCGCGGGGGAGCAGATCAGCGAAATCAGCACAGCCATGGGGAGGACCGATCGTTGCATGAGGCACTCTCCTTCCTGTGATGTGATTCAGTACCGGTAGCCTCAATCCTGTTCAGTTTGGCCGATACCCAGGCGAAATCCCCCCCCTCGCCCCCCTTTGGCAAAGGGGGGTTGGGGGGATTTGGCCCGGCTGACGGCCTAACCTTGGTTCCGTCGCCGACGGTGAGGACGCGTCGAGACCTCAACCCCCGGGCATGTGGACGCCGCGAGTTCCGCACTCCGGCTGTCGCGCATCGAGGGCGGCGACGGCGACCCCGGAGCACCACCCCTGCACCGCGCTCCCCCGCTCGCCAAGTTCACGCGCGGGGCAGGGGCAAGTCTCCTCAGGGCGTGGGCACCACGCGGTAGTACACGCCGTTCGCGCCGTAGGACGGCTGGAACCACGTATTGCCGCTCAAGTAGTATGTGGTGCCACCCTTGTTGATGGCCATGGAGCCGGCCGGCACCGTGGGATAGATCGCGCCTATCACATACGTCATTTGAGCGGCAGTGACGCCGGCGGCGACACCAGTATTGTAGGCCGACGTCGTATTGGCACTGCCGGCGGCAACCCCTGCAGAATACGCAGCCGTGGTATTGGCATTGCCGGCGGCGACCCCTGCACTATAGGCGCTCGATGTGGCGGCGCTGGTGTTGGCCGAGGCTATGGCCGCGCCGGCGACCATGCCGACCGCCGCGCCCGCGGCAGCGGCGCCGGCGGTGGACCAGCCCCCGCAGTTGTAGCATCCGCTTCCGTAGTAGTTCACAGTGGTGGGCGGATGGTACGCCGGGTAATATGCAGTCGGCGGGTGGTAGTATGCCCCACCATAGTGGGCATCGCCGTAGGCCGTCCCGCCGTAAGCGCCGGTCTTCGACCAGCCCCCTCCCTCTTCGTGCGATGCGCTGCCGCCGTACATGTTGGTATGTTCGGTGCCCTCCCCGTACGCGTGCGACGTGCTGCCGCCGTATGCGTTGGTATGGGAGCTGCCCTCCCCGGCGGTGTGCGACGAGCTGCCGCCCCACGAGCTGGTGTGGCTCGTGGACCCCTCGCTGTGCGACGTGCTGCCGCCCCCTCTGCCCGAATGCGACCAGGCCAAAGCCGGACCGGCCGAGAGCGCCGCGATCAGAAGACTCACGAAGCCAACAAAGATCTTTTTCATGATGTGCTGTCCCTCCTCACTTGGTTGTGCCTTTGGTCTTGGACGCCTTGCTCTTCGCCGGAGGCTTGCCGTACGGCACGGGATTCGAATCCGGATGGGCAAAGGCGATGCGCTTCGCACCGCCTGCGCTCGTTGAAGCAAAGGCATCCGCCGGGACGGGAAGATCGATCTGCCAGTCGGAGAGGTCCATCTGGTGGCGCAATCCCGCCGGGTCAGTGCGGTATACCGCGCGTGCCCGCCGGGGCAGTTTGTCCTCGGCGCCGATCCAGGCCTGAATGAACACATCGTCGTTGGCGTAGGCCACCATGTCCGTCGTCGTGCCGCCGACCGCGCGGGACTGGCCGATGTAGAAGGCGAGGATCAGCCCATCGGCAATATCCTTGTAAGGGTCGGCGACCATTACGTCGGTGAACGGGAAATAGATCGCCGCAGAGTCGTAGGCGGCTTTCAGCGCGGCGTCGATCGTGGGGGGGGCCTCGGCAACGGCGACCAGGTTCTCGGCCGGGGCAAAGGCCATCATCATCTTGCCGTCATAGTAAAACTCCGAGGCCGGGCCGTCGCCGGGGGTGATCACCCGCAGCTTGTCGGGCCGCTGCAGGGTGACCTCGGACCGTGTCGTGTAGACAAGAGGGGTCCCGAGGCGGCTCGGGCTCTCGTAGGAGACCACGGCTGTGAAACTCATCGTGCGGGCAGCGGCCAGGCGGGCACTGGCGGCCTTCAGCAACTCGATGGCCTTTGGCTCGAGCGTCATCTGGACCACGGGCGGGGATTCCTTGCGAGATGACTTGGAAGGCTTCGAAGCCTTCGGTGCTGGCTTCGTCTCCCCGGCGGTCCCGGTCGCGGCCGGGAATACAACCAACGCAAGCACGAGCAACAGCGACCAACCGAGGGAATTGTCCTTGGTCATAACTTTCTCCTCCTCTATGGAATCATCCCGCATTCGAACATCTTGTTGGCGATGGGACCCGCAACCTTGTTGAGGAATGCGGTGCGCATCTGGGGATCGTTGCGCAGCATCTGGATGAGTTCCTGTTCCTGCGCTGGCTTCGGTTTGCCCCGCTCCTCCCATAACTGCTCGCAGGTGGACTGCTCGTACTTCTGAATGACCTTGTTGGCGACCATGTCCAGGATCGGGAATTGCGCACCGGCGACGCCGACGAACAGCAGCGCGAGCCCCAGTGCGACGAAGCAAAGACGTGTGGTCATAGCTGCCTCCTCCTCTGTGGTGACGTGAAAGTTAATGTGGACGTGCCATGGAAGCTGACCAGCCCAGCGGGTTGCATTCCCTCCAGACGATGTTGCTCCGCCCGAGTGTAGCCTCGGTAGCATCGAGGCTCAAGAGCCGCGCAGCCAGTCCACCACCCCCTGTCGGTCCCCCTGTGGAAAATGCTTCGCCTCCGGCGAAACGACCAGGATTTCGTCTTCCTCACGCGATTCGTGGCGCATCGCTTTTTCGCCCCTCTTCGAACGATGCAGTCAATGCAATGAAACAAATTCGAATTCCGAAAACAGCAATGATCGAAACAGGTCATGCGGTTTCGAGCCTTCCTCTTGCTTGAACGTTCGACCTTTCTTCAAGTCTCACGTTTCGGATTTCGGATTTATGTTCATCGCAGGGCCTACCCCGCAGCCTCCCGGGCGAGGGAGGTCCTTAGGATGATGCGTTAGTCGGACAACGCCTTCTTCAGGACAGCTACCTTGTGCGCTTGCTCCGCCTCGTCGTGATCGGCGGTCTTCATTTCCTTCAGCTCGATCGTCACCTTCGCGATCTTGCCGGTGAACTTGAACGGCACCTTGTAAGCCTCGGTGACCGGCGTGCCCTCATCCGCGCCGACGTCGGCGCCTTCGTCCGCCGAAAAAACAGCGAATTGCGTTTTTTCGATCCGCCCCGTGGCAACCTTCTTCCCGTTGACGAAGAGCGTGCCCGTGCCGCCCTTGCCGACCCCGCCGCCGTCATACGCGAAATCGAAGCGGAGGGTCGCCTTCCCGGCAGGCAACGCCTGCTTGGCGGCCACCGTGTAGCGCTGCAGGCCCAGCCAGTTGTAGGTGTATGTCGGCTTGCCGTCCTTCAGGTAGAAGCTCCAGCCGCCGAAACGACCCGCCTGGGCGAGGATCACGCCGTTGGCCCCCCTCTTCGGGATCTCCACCTCGGCGGTGATCGTATGCGACTTGTTCTTCAGGTTGATGAAGACGTTCTCCGACATCCCCATCATCCCCTCGTAGACCGTCACGGAGGTACGGCCGGCCATCAAGTCGGGCCGACCGACCAGGGCGGCGACGAAGCGCTCCTGAAGTCGGTCATCGAGGGGCAGCACGGAGTACTTCACCGCCTCCTTCAAGAAGAGGTCCTGGAGTTCTTTCAGCTTCCCGGGGTTTTTGGCGGCCAGGTCGTTCGCCAGGCTGAAGTCCGCCCGCGTGTCGTACAACTCCCAGATGTCGTCTTCGAGCGGCCTCCGGACCTTGAATTCCCAGGCGGCCCGGTGGACGGTGCCGGCCAGCCAGCCGTCCTGGTAGATGGCGCGGTTGCCGAAGATCTCGAAGTACTGGGTCGTGTGTCGGCTCGGACCTTTGGAGTCGGCAAACGTGTAGGCCAGGCTCACGCCTTCGATCGGGGTCTGGGCCGTGCCGTTCACGCTCTTGGGCTCCGGCAAGCCGGCCGCCTCCAAAATGGTCGGCGCAATGTCGATGACGTGGTGCCACTGCGATCTCAGCTCGCCCTTGGCCGTGATGCCCTTGGGCCAGTGGATCACCATCCCGTTGCGGGTCCCGCCGTAGCTCGAGGCAACCTGCTTCGTCCACGTGAATGGCGTGTCCCCCGCGACCGCCCACCCGGCGGCGTAGTGTGGATAGGTCGTGGGTCCGCCGAGCTCGTCGTAGTGTTTCAGGACGTCCGGGACGGTTTCGTGCGCACCGTTGAAATAGGTGTACTCGTTGAAAAGCCCGTTCATGCCGCCTTCGGCGCTCGCCCCGTTGTCGCCGACGATGTAGAAGACGAGCGTGTTGTCGAGTTGACCGGTCGCCTCGATGGCCTGGATCAGACGGCCGATCTCCGTGTCGGCGTATTCGCCGAACCCGGCGAACACTTCCATCTGGCGGGCGAAGAGCTTCTTCTCGTCCGCGCTCAGCGCGGCCCAATCCATGATCGCCTCGGGCTTGGGCGCGAGTTTCGTGCCTGCGGGTACCACCCCCAGCTTGATCTGACGGGCGAGGGTCTCTTCCCGCAGCTTGTCCCAGCCCTGATCGAACTTGCCCTTGTATTTCGCGATCCACGACTTCGGCACGTGGTGCGGCGCGTGGGTGGCGCCGGGCGCGAAGTAGATGAAGAACGGCTTGTCCGGCGTGAGCGATTTCTGGTACTGCATCCACGCGATGGCCTGGTTGGTCATGTCGGTCATGAAATGGTAGTTCGGGTCCGTCGACGGCTCGACCTGGTTCATGCCGTCGTAGAGCAGCGGCGCCCACTGGTTGGTCTCGCCGCCGATGAAGCCGTAGAACTTGTCGAAGCCCGAGCGGGTCGGCCAGCGGTCGGTCGGGCCGGAGGGGCTGACCTCCCAGGCCGCGGTCTCGTGGGACTTGCCGAAGGCGGCCGTGCTGTAGCCGTTCAGCCGCAGCATCTCCGCCACCGGCGCCACGCTGTTGGGGCGCTGGCCGGTTTGTCCGGGAAAGGCGGTGGCGGTCTCCGTGATCGAGCCGAGGTTGTTCACGTGATGGTTGCGGCCGCTGAGCAGCGCCGCGCGCGTCGGCGAGCAGAGCGCCGTGGTGTGAAACTCGTTGTAGCGCAGCCCGCGCTGGGCCAGGCGCTCCACCGTCGGCATGTGGATGGGCCCGCCGAAGGCGCTGGACTGGCCGAACCCCATGTCGTCGATCAGCACGATGAGCACGTTGGGCGCGTTGGCCGGCGCCTTGACCTCGAACCGTGGCGGCGGCGTGGCATTCCGAACATCGAGCACGGTGCTATGCGGGTACTGGGGCTCCGGGATCGGCAGCACCGTGCGGTCGGTGGGCAGGACCACCTGTGCGGGGGCGGCCCCCTGGGCGGCGACGGGCGGCCCCATCAGCACAGACAGCAGTGCCACCAGAGCGAGGCTGAGTGCAAAGGTGATCGACATTCGCTTCACGGCTTCTCTCCTCTCGTGTAGGGTTCCCTCAATTCACCCGCGACACCGCCGGCGGCTTCCAGGTGCCGTCGAGGACCGACGGCGCCTTCTCCTTCGGCCAGTAGAACCGCAGCCTCGATGTTCGAGCACACAGAGTCCGCACTGCCGAGGTGCTGGCTGACGAGACGCTCAACCTACCGGTCTCGCAGGAATCGGCTCACACGTCCTTCACATCTAAGAGCTCATCCGTAAATAGTATTCCCCCCTTTGTAAAGGGGGGTGAGGGGGGATTTTCCCAAGGCGTCCCAAAGCAAATCCCCCTATTTCCCCCTTTTTCAAAGGGGGAGTTAACCCTGAACCGAAAAAAACCATTGAACCGCCATGATCACCCAGCGTCCCGCTCTGGGGGACTGGGTACCCAGGTCGCCAAGGATACGAGGTTTTGATCTCCCCACCGCAAGACGCAAAGACACCCTCCTGGGGGCTTCAAGAGTCTCGTTTATTGCCCCCCAACAGGCTTCTGACCTTGGCGTTCATGGCGCCTTGGCGGTTAAGAATTTCGAATTGGGGCTAACATGAAGAACACCCGTGTCTTTGCCTGCTCTGCGTGTTTGAGAGAGCATGGAGTCCACCTTGGCGTCCTTTGCGCCTTTGCGAGAGGAAAATTCTCTCGCCAAGCGGCGTCAATG
>Ga0210377_10003210_pt1 | contig 14086 bp, 15 predicted proteins | sample PLM4_65_b1redo_FD_155480 | JGI IMG/M metagenome (GOLD analysis project Ga0210377, IMG submission 155480) | Groundwater sediment microbial communities from an aquifer in East River, Colorado, USA - PLM4_65_b1 redo | ecosystem: Environmental > Terrestrial > Soil > Riparian zone | place: USA: East...
GAATAATGATATGCAGGACAAGAATTGTATTCCGGCATGTCTAAGGTGTTGCTGCAAAATACTTTTCAGGCATCCATGTCCATGCTAAATGCATTTTTCGGGTTGAGGGTAAATTATCCTTCAGGATATTTCACAAAGAGGCTGAGGAAAAAGCCTGCTACAGGCAGTACGATAATCGATTTCAGTGCGAAAGGCACTCCGAAGTGATCGGCGAGAAGTCCGAGTATCGTAACTCCTATGCCGCCGGTGCCTATTGCGAAGCCGACCATCAGTCCTGACGCAACCCCGAGGTTCCGCGGGAGCAGCCTTTGGGCCATCACGATCGTGACCGTGAAGGTTGAGATAAGCACCATTCCAAACACCCCCAGCACGATCTCCAGCATAGTCCCTTTCATCAGGAAGATCAGGGGAAGGAGGAGGGAGGCAGAGAACAGCGAGAGCATGAGGTACTTCTTATGTCCCCATCTGTCAGACAGCGGAGATCCCAGCAGAGTCCCCAGAACACCGCCGAGGAGGAAGAAGGAAACGAGCCTTCCCGCGTAGACAGGGTCTCCCTTCAGATAGTCGATATAGTAGAAAGGAATGTACGTTATCAGACCGGCATGGGTCCAGGACCTCATGATAACCGTCCCAATGAGGATGACCAGAGAAAGAGAGAACCCGCTGCCGAGTTCCCGCACCTCTTTCGGCGTTTCAGTCCTGTCTGATTTGGGGAGCGCGAGGTGGCCCCAGAGCAGGGAGATGGCTGCAAGAAAAAGAAGGGAAAAGCAGATCATGATCGAGAGCCAGGGAAACCCGAGATGGGTGACTATAGAGAGGCTGATGATCGGGCCGAGAGCAAAGCCGAGGTTTCCCCCTACAGAGAAGACCGACATACCCGCTGCTGCGTTTCTGCCGGTGAAACGGTGCGCGGTCTTGAACCCCTCGGGATGGTAGGCCGCAACCCCGAGGCCGCTCAAAGTGACGAGAAAGAGAATCGCTGCATAGTGAGAAGACAGGGGGAGAAGCGAAAAGCAGATCCCTGCCAGGAGGCAGCCTGCAGGAAGAAGAAAAGGCTTTCCCTCCTTATCAGAAATGAAACCGAAAAGGGGCTGGATGACCGATGAGGCAGTGTTCGAGGCGAGCATGATGATGCCTGCCATGGAGTAGGTGAGGCCAAGCCTTGCCTTCAGAAACGGCAATATGGCGGGTAGGGCGCCTTGGTATATATCGGTGACCAGATGACCCAGAGAAAGGATCAGCAGGGCCTTAAGGTTGAACTGCCTTGTTTCAGATGGATTCATCGTCATGCACGCAGGTTTTGTCTACCTCCAACAGGCTAAGCCATCCGTATGCTGAAAAACAAGAGGACCTTTGTTAACGGACATGAGGCATTAGATGTCTTTGTTTTCTGGCCCACGTATTCGCTATTGATAAAGCCTCTGCGCAGAGCGTTATCGCCTGCTGCTTATCCTTCGAATATTTGCAAAAAATGTAATGGGAAATACAGTCCGAAAACGCGAACCAAGCATCCCTGACAGGAAGTAAGAGAAGCTATCAGCTTTTTTTTGATGAGTCGCCCGAAAGCATCATGGTCTCAGCGTTCAGTGTCATCCTATTGAAAGGTCTTCAAGATATAGTCAGCTATCTTCTCTGCAATACTGTCCGGGAGAGTGGCTGCACTCCAGCTGGTCATGCCCTTTCCGGGATGCCGCATTTTATTCACGATATCGGCCTTTGTCCTGATTCCATGAGTCTCAAGGTCCGCCTTCCGGAGGGACTTTGCCGGATTGATTATGTTGCCGCCGTCAGGATGGCAGAGAGCACAATGTTCCTTGAAGAGCTCTTCTCCTGTCATAGCTTTTTTTTCATCAGAAAATCCAGGTGCTGCATTGCCGACAATCATCAGAAGAGCTGATACAACAAGAAAGAACTTTTTCATCGTCTTACTCCTTTGAACAGTATTTCAGTCTTTGCGCCGGTAAAAGACTATGCATAGAATCCCAAGTCATGTAATTATTATAGTACAGAACGCCGTTTCATTATTGTACTGTTCAGACAATAGTATCATGGGCTTCTTCATTGATTCAATGGAGAGCTTTTTTTCAGCCTCTTGCAGAGATAACGATATCGCTGACAGGAAGAATTGCCTGCAAAAAAGTTACCTACCGTCCAGATTCCGGCAGTTAACTGGACTCTCCACAAAAAACTTTTTAGCACAATCCAGTTCAGCAACCTTCTGAACGATCTTTCTTGTTCACTTCACACGTTTTCGAACTGCATCCGGAACAATGCCCTTTTTTCTTCCATAGGGAACGGTATAAAAGATATACCGCTCCCGCGATGATTAAACCCATCAATAAAATATCTACAATTTCCATAGTTAACCTCCGATCCCCAGAAGCGTTCCGCCCTGGTAGATAATGAATGCAACGACCCAGGCCAGGACCATCTGATACGCAAAGGCAATGCCGAACCACTTCCATGTGCCGAACTCCTGTTTCATAGCTATCGCTACCACTACGCACGGCATATAGAGGAGAACAAAGGTGATGAAGGCATAGGCGCTCAGGGGGGTGAACTGGCCTTTAATCATACCCCGGAGAGACGATCTATCCTCCGTTTCCTCAGCAGATTCCTCGCTGCTCATGCTCGCTATCCCGAAGGTGAAAATTACATTTCCAGCAGCATCTTTGGCCGCGTTTGCAAAGGAAGTCCCGATCTCCTTCAGGTCATCAGTCAACGTTGGAACTTCTGTCTTGTCCGTATCACCTGTTCTCTGAACATAGATCTCTCCCATTGTCCCGACTACGATCTCCTTGGCGATCAGGCCCGAGACAAGGGACGATGCAGCCTCCCAGTTGCCGAACCCGAGGGGTTCGAGCGCAGGCGCGATCACTTGCCCCATCTTGCCGAGATAGGAGTCTTTCCTCTGCTCAACACCCCAGGGGAGGTTAAGGAGAAACCAGACGAGAATCGAGACAGCGAGGATATATGTGCCCGCCTTAATGAGGAAGTGTTTTCCTTTTTCCCAGGTATGAATCATGAGGCTCCTGAATGACGGCAGCCTGTAGGGAGGAAGCTCCATGATGAACATGGGAGATTCGCCTTTAAAGAGCGTCCTTTTAAAGATGAGACCCATAAGGACGGCGAGACCTATCCCCATTACATACAGTGACCACAATACCGTACCTGCATGTGCGGGAAAGAAGGCGCCGATAAAGACCACATATACGGGCAGTCTGGCGCCGCAGGACATAAGGGGTATGAGTAGCGCCGTAAGCGCCTTGTCCCTCGGGTTCTCAAGTGTCCTCGTCGCATATACCGCAGGTACATTGCAGCCAAAGCCGAGGAGCATGGGTATGAACGATTTGCCGTGGAGCCCGATCGCGTGCATGGCCCTGTCCATGACAAAGGCGGCCCTTGCCATATAACCGCTTCCTTCAAGAAAAGTGATGAAGAACATCATGGCGAAGATGACGGGAACAAATACGATGACGAAGCCCACTCCGGCTATGATCCCATCCGTGACGAGCGAGGCGGTCCAGGCAGGCGCATGGATGAACCCCAGCAGCGCTTCTGCCCATCTTTTAAAAGGCCCTGTGGTCATGGCATCGATCCAGTCGGCAAAGGGCGCTGAAAAATCAAAGGTGAGCTTGAACATCAGCCACATGGCGGCTAGAAATATCGGAATTCCAAGGAATCTGTTCAGGACTATCCTGTCTATCTTTTCCGTTATCTCCATCTTCTTGAATTCAGGCTTTTTCAGGACTTCATGGGTAAGGCCTGACGCCAGGCCATATCTTTCATCCGCCATAATGGATTCGATATCCTCACCATGCGCCTTCCTGAGATGCTCTGTAGCCTCCCCTATAAAGGAGATATCTCCAAGGTTAATGCCCTCCATCGCATGGCTATCTCCCTCCATAAGTTTGAAGGCGAGCCATCTTAACGGGTACTTTTCTGTGAGTTGCGGGTAGTTGTTTCTGACCCGCGACTCTACTACTGAGGCGGCAGCTTCAATGTCATCGCCGTAATTCAATCTCTTTGGCCGATGCAGAAACGTGCTGTCCGCTACACCAGTAATCGCCTTTAACAGATCATCCAGTCCTGTCTTTTTTGTGGCGACTGTCGGAATGACCCTGACGCCGAGCATCTCTTCCATCGTCTTTATGTCGATCTCATAACCCTTTGCTACCGCCTCGTCATAGATATTCATTGCGACAATGACCGGGAGACCCAGTTCGAGCAACTGGACCGTGAGATATAAATTTCTTTCAAGGTTTGTGGCATCCACCACGTTTACGATCAGATCTGGTTTTTCATGGACAAGATAGTCGCCTGCTATGATCTCTTCCTGCGTATAAGGACTCAGGCTGTACGTGCCGGGAAGATCTACCAGTTTGATCTTTGTGCCTTCATATTCAAACAGCGCTGATTTCTTCTCGACCGTCACCCCTGGCCAGTTGCCGACATGGAGGCGTGAACTGGCAATCGCATTAATCAGGGTTGACTTGCCGGAATTAGGATTGCCGGCTACTGCAACGGTTATGATTTTTTTCTCATCATCTAATCTGTAGTCCGTATTCTTACCTTTGACTTCTGTGGTCTGAGTGCTCATTTCACTCCCTCCACTTCAATCCCCTCCGCCTCTTTTTTTCTGAGGGAGAGATTGTAGCTTTTTATGGTAACCTCTATGGGGTCGCCGAGGGGGGCGATCTTCTCAACCTTTACTCTCTCTCCAACCAGCACCCCCATATCCATAAGCCTTCTCTTTAACGGGCCGATTGCCCCCATCTTCGTTATTCTTCCGGTCTCACCCGGTTTTAACATCGCCAGATTCATCACTCTTTCCTCCTTACCATTATCTTCATCGCCATTCCGTGGCCTATGGCGATCCTTGACTCATCCACTTTTAAAAGCAGCGCTCCCCGTCCTTCATTGTTCAGCATTTCAACCATCTTGCCGACGCGCAGACCTAAATCCTCTATGTGACACATTTGGTTTTTGTTGCTTCCGGGATTGCAAGCCTGCTGTCCTTTTATCTCTACTATTTCGGCCTGTTCTCCTCTGCTTAAAAGTCCAAGGGGCGCCATATTGTTATATCCTCCTTTTTTTCCGTGAAATTCACTAATCAAAATCTCCATGCGAGCCCCGCAAGAATTGCATAATCGGTCTCTGGCTCATTGAGACCGGCCTTTACCCCGAAATCTATATCGACATGTTCGCTTACGGAATAGATCAGTCCCCCGAGGATAAATGCCGGATGCGTGTTCACGTTCCTGTCAGCGTTCTGCTCGATGCCGATATTGGCGACAAGACTGAGGTCTTTTATCGCCTCGACGGAACCGGCCAAAGATGCATGCCAAAGGTTTTTTCTCTCATCTGCCTTGTTTTCGTTTCTGATGTAGCCGAGGTTCAGATGAAACGCCCAGGGTTCGAGCTCTTTTGTGGCTATGAAGAATGCGCTATAGGTCACCTTCCCGGCGCCTAGTCCTTTCTCATCATCACCTGTGGGAAGCGTCAGTCCCGGCTTCAAGGCGAAACTGAGACCGTCTTTTTCATAAAACCGCCATTTAAGTTCCAGTGAGATGTCCGAGAGACCGTCTTCGGTATCTTTTTGGCCGTCCTCCTTCAAGCTGATGTGCTGATATGGGATACCGAGGACGATATCGACTGTATCGGCAATTCCATAGGAAAGCACTGACGCGAACTCGAAAGCATCCTCAGTAGCGCCTTCTTCGTCCTCGTGGGCGAATTCACTGTTCAGCTCCAGCTGAACCCCGCCCTTGCCCTGAGTTCCCGTGTCGTCAGTGACGAGGGGGTGTGCGGCATAAGAAACAGTGAACAGTGAAAAGTAAAAAGTGAAAAGTGAAAAAAACAAAACGGTCTTACCTTGAATCTTTAACATCTACAACCTCCTTTAAATGAACTATTATTATTCAAACAATTAAAACAATCTCTCAATGTGCAAATCCCGCATGAGTGATACATCAAGACCGGAATATTGTTGGATTTCGCTGCATTCACTGCTTCCTTCTTTGCACGGTGTGATATCTTGCCTGTAAAAATCACCACCGCGTCCACATTCTATATTTTTTGGGTTATTCCTGCTTCCGGTTTATTAAAAACCTTAAGGTCAATCCCAAGCTTTTCAGCTTCAGAGATATAATGCCTTTCAAGCCTGCTCATGCCGCCGATTAATGCAATGCTCATAGTCTTCTCCTTACGAGATAATGATAATCATTATCAATAGAAAGCCAAAAAAAAGTTATCTGCAATCCTTGCAGTAGCCGTATATCTCCAACTTGTGCCTCACAGGCCTAAAATCGTTCGCTTCTGCAAGCTTATCCTGAAGCTTTTCTATTTTGCTGTCATTGACCTCGATGAACCGGCCGCATTTTATGCAGATGAGATGATCATGATGTTCCCGCTCCAATTTAGGTTCGTATCTGGCCTTTTGATTGCCGATCTTTATTTCGTCGGCAATACCGGACTCACACAGCAAACCCAGGTTGCGGTGGACGGTCGCATATCCTATCTCGGGATTTTTCACCTTTATCATATTAAATAGTTCTTCGACGGTAATATGCTTATCCGCCAAAAGGAATGCATGAAGAATTACTTCCCTCTGTCTGGTATTGCGCAATCCCCTTTCCTGGAGATAGTTTCTGAATATATCTTTCGTCTTTTGTAGATTCATTATTCTATTCGATAATGATAATTGATATCAACATTAACAGATGGGCAAAACTTTGTCAACACTTTTTTTTTGAGGATAAATAGACAATAACTCTGTCAGAACTGTGATTTGAATTCAGCGAAGGTCTGCTTCAAATCCTCAAGCTCGTTTCTGAGCCTTGCAGTCTCTTCTTCCAGTCTGCTGATCCGCTCTTCCGCAGGGCTCCGATAAGCAGCAGACCCGACAGGTAAATCCTGCATGATACCGCCCGAAAAAAGATGCATATAGCGGCACTCCTTCCTGCCGGATTCCCTCGGCAGCTTTATGGCCAGCGCTGGATCGTAATCTATAAGGGCCCGCAGGTTTTTTTCGACCTCTTCCAGGCTATGAAATGGGGACATCCTTTCCGCATGGGTACGGATCTCCCCCACGGTCTGAGGGCCGCGCAGCATCAGTTCGCAGAGGATGGCCATCTCCTGTCCCGAAAGATCAAACTTGTCCAGGACCGTATGCAGGTATTTTGGTACCCGGCTGCCCGCTGTGTGAGTTTTCCGAGCAAGGCCCTTTTCCTGCAGGCTATCCAGTCCCTGTGAAACAACAGCTTCTTCATAGATGAGCACCGGATCGCGGTTCGATTTCTGGTTGCAGGCATTCGTAAGGCTATTCGATGACAACGGGTAATACTCGGGGGTGGTCATTTCCTTTTCAATAAGGCAGCCAAGGATGCGGACCTCGGATTCATTAAGTACGATATCCATTCTGTAACCTCCACCTGAAATGAGTATTTAAATCCTCTGAAGGACTGGGCGTGATCTAAAAGCCCATATCTCCCAATGCGAATTGAATGATGGAGACAGCAGCGATGGATGCTGTCTCAGCCCGTAGTATCCTGCTGCCAAGGGTAGCCGTAAACAATCCTCTCTCTGAAGCGAACAATACTTCCCCTTCGGAAAAACCACCTTCAGGGCCAATAAGCAGGAAAATCTTATCTGTATGAGAAAGTTTGTTTGCGACAGCAGGAAGTGCCTCTCCCCCCTGTTCCCAGAAAATAATTCCTTTACCTGAAATCAAACCCGGAGCAATAAAGATGTCCTTAAAAGAATAATGTTCGAATATTTCCGGAATCTTGGTTCTCCCTGACTGTCTTGAAGCCTCCTCAGCAATCTTTTTCCAGCGAGGGTGTTTTCTCGTCTCCCTGAGCTGGCTTCTTTCAGTGATTACAGGGATTATAGCGTCCACCCCAAGTTCTGTTGTCTTTTGGATTACGAAATCCATTTTTTCGCCTTTAAGAAGCCCCTGGATCAGAACTATATGCAGACTGGATTCCGTGTTCATAATATAATCACCGGTGATGTCTATAGTCACTTCCCTTTTAGACGCAGAGAGAATTTGAGCGGTGTATGACCTGCCTTTTTCATCTGTTACAATAATACAATCATCCGGTTTGCACCGCAGAACAGAAAAAAGGTAATGCGCTTTTTCATGCCCGATAACGACCGGGTGCTTGAGTAGAGATAATTCCTGAAGAAATACTCTATGCATGCATTACAGATACAACTGAAGGTGAGGGCTGGCTGTGAACTTCAGTTTTCAACGCCGGTAAAGAGATCTTTCAGTTTTTCCTTGAAACTTTTCGTAACCTCATCACCATTTATGGATGCAAATTCTTCCAGAAGTTCTTTTTGGCGGGATGTTAATTTTGTCGGAACCTCGACATATATTCTTACGATCTGATTACCCCTCTGGTGACCGCCGACCCGCGGGACTCCTTTACCTTTGATGGTGAATAGTTTGCCTGACTGAGTGCCGGATGGTATTTTCAGTTTTGTAGTGCCATCAATCGTCGGTACTTCAATCTCTGTCCCAAGAGCAGCCTGCGGGAAAGATATCGGTACTTCACAGAATATTTCCGTTCCTTCCCTTTTGAAAAAAGGATGCTCTTCTGTGTTCAAAACAACATAGAGGTCGCCATGAGGGCCGCCGTATTCACCAGGTTCTCCCTCCCCGTTTACTCTGAGTCTAGAGCCTGTGTCCACCCCGGCAGGGATCTTCAGGGAAATACTTCTATGTTCCTGCACCCTTCCTGTCCCTTTGCATGTCTTGCACGGGTGGGTAATTCTCTTCCCTGTCCCCTGGCATGTACTGCAGGATTTTGAAACAGTGAAAAACCCCTGTTGAAACCGGATATGTCCGGTACCTTTGCAGGAAGGACAAGTCTCCGGGGTCTTCCCGGGTTCAGAACCATTTCCCCGGCATTCCTTACAGGTATCCCATTTGGGAAAATCTATTGTCTTTTCAGTGCCGAAGACTGCTTCGGAGAGTGACATGTCAAGGTCATACCTGAGATCACTGCCTTTAGTAGGCCTTTGTCCTCGTGTCCCGCCGAAGTTGCCGAAGAAATCACCGAAAATATCCCCAAAAATGTCTCCAAAACCAGCACCTGAATAGCCTCCACCCATGCCTTCTGAAGATCCGAACCTGTCATAATGAGAACGCTTTTGGGGGTCGCTCAGGCAAGAATATGCCTCATTGATCTCCTTGAACTTCTCTTCAGATTGCTTGTTGTCAGGATTTCTGTCGGGATGATATTTCATCGCAAGCTGCCTGAACGCCTTTTTCATATCATCAGCAGTGGCATTACGCGATATGCCGAGTATGTCGTAATAATCTCTCATTTATAGTTTCCCTGGTTATTAAAATAATATAATCCCCCCTTCCTTTTTCGCAAGAAGAAAAGGGGGATTATATCCTGAGCGGGCGATGGTCGGTCTTTTTTTATTGCTTGTCCTTGTCGACGTCCTCAAACTCGGCTTCTACGACTTCTTCCTCGCCTTCCTTTTTCGCGCTTTGTTCCGCCCCCGCTCCTCCTTCCGGATGGGCGCCGGCAGTCTTGTATATATGCTCAGCAAACTTATGAGAAGCAGTGGTGAGTTTATCGATGGCAGCTCTGATTTCAGCCACATCGATGCTGGAATCTTTAATTTTTTTGCAATGTTCGAGGGCTTCTTCTATTTCTCTCTTTTCATCAGCAGTGATCTTGTCGGAATATTCCCTCAGTGATTTTTCAACGGTATATACCAGTGAATCAGCATTATTTTTTGCCTCGACCAGTTCTTTTTTCTTGTGGTCTTCAGCGCTGTGCGATTCAGCGTCGCGCACCATTTTCTTGATTTCTTCTTCGCTCAGTCCGCTGGTGGCGGTTATCCGTATGGACTGCTCCTTGTTTGTGCCGAGGTCTTTAGCGGAAACATGCAAAATACCGTTTGCGTCAATATCAAATGAGACCTCAATTTGCGGCACCCCTCTCGGTGCCGGGGGGATACCTATGAGTTCAAAATTGCCGAGCAATTTATTGTCTGCAGCCATTTCTCTCTCCCCTTGAAAGATCTTTATGGTAACTGCCGGCTGGCTATCAGATGCCGTAGAGAAAACCTGGCTCTTCTTGGTTGGGATAGTCGTATTTCTTTCTATTATTTTCGTAAAAATACCACCAAGGGTCTCGATGCCGAGTGACAGAGGTGTTACATCGAGGAGTAATACCTCCTTTACATCGCCTTTAAGGACCGCTGCCTGAATCGCGGCGCCGACTGCTACAACCTCATCAGGGTTGACAGACCGGTTCGGCTCCTTCCCGAAATAATTCTGGACGATCTCCTGGACCTTGGGCGATCTTGTCTGCCCACCGACCATGATCACCTCATCGATACTCGCCGCCGACAGGTTTGCATCAGAAAGGGCGTTTTTGCAGGGACCTGTTGTTTTCTCAAAAAGATCGCCTACGAGTTGTTCGAATTTCGAGCGCGAAATCTTCATCAGCAGGTGTTTTGGGCCGGACGCATCTGCCGTGACGAAGGGCAGATTGATTTCTGTTTCCGTTGCAGTCGAAAGCTCGATTTTTGCCCTTTCTGCCGCCTCTTTTAGTCGCTGAAGGGCCATTTTATCATTTTTCAGGTCAATGCCCTGGTCTTTTTTGAATTCTTCGACCATCCAGTCGAGTATTCTCAGGTCGATGTCATCTCCTCCGAGGAAGGTATCGCCATTCGTTGACTTGACCTCTATTACACCTTCACCTATTTCCAGTATTGAAATATCGAACGTCCCGCCCCCAAGGTCATAGACAGCGACTTTTTCTTCCTTCTTCTTGTCCATGCCGTAGGCAAGGGCGGCTGCAGTCGGTTCATTGATAATCCTCAGGACGTTCAGTCCTGCTATTCTCCCGGCATCTTTTGTAGCCTGTCTCTGGCTGTCATCAAAGTATGCCGGTACGGTTATGACCGCCTCCGTGACTTTTTCTCCGAGATAATCTTCGGCGGCCTGTTTCAGCTTCTGAAGGATCATGGCAGAAACTTCCGGTGGAGAGTATTTCTTGCCGAATATCTCTACATGAGCATCTCCATTCGAGGCTTCTACAATCTTATACGGAAGCCTCTGTTTTGCGTGATCGACTTCCGGAGTATGATATTTTCTTCCCATGAGTCTTTTTATCGAAAAAATAGTATTTTCAGGATTTGTGATAGACTGTCTCTTCGCAATCTGTCCGACCAGTCTTTCTCCTTTGTCTGTTATTGCAACGACAGAAGGAGTTGTTCGGTTGCCCTCCTGATTTGGAATTACTACAGGCTCACCGCCCTGTACAACGGCAACTACCGAGTTTGTTGTCCCCAGGTCTATACCAATTGCTTTACCCATTTTTATTGATCCTCCTCAATGTTTTCATGAATATCTATTCTCATATCATCAGGCACTTCGGCAGCTTCACTATCTGCTTCCTTGCACCCTTCATCTGATCTGTGTTTTTCAGCGTTTTTTTGTGATCGTATCGAAACAGAGACGAGCGAAGGACGCAGTACTTTATCACGGTAAAGATACCCCGACCGCAGGTCTTCGGCAACCATCTTTTCCTCAAGGTCTTCCCGCTCCACCTGTGTCATGGCATGATGGATGGAAGGGTCAAACTTCTTCCCGGCAGCATCGATCTTTGATACCCCGAACTTTTCAAGGGTTCTATGAAGTTCCTTCAGTGTCATCTCTACGCCCTGTACAATGCCGGCTTGAGATTCTTCCGGTGCGTGCTTCAAGGCAAGTTCAAGGCTGTCTATAATCGGAAGCAATTCATAGATAAGGGACTCGTTTCCGTATTTTGCCAGTTCCTCTTTGTCCTTGTTAACCCTCTTTCTGTAGTTATCGAATTCTGCATAGAGTCTCAGGTACTTATTGTTTAACTCGTCAATGACTGATTTTTCGCGGGCCTTCAGTTCCTCAGTTTCCTGAACTTCTGATGACGGGGTTTCAGCATTGCATTCATTCATATCTTTTTCTTCCAAGGTTCACCTTTCCGTTCTTCTTCAAGATAATAATTTTGTGATAAATTGAGCGGTAGAGTCAACGATAGAAATCGCCTCCAGATAATTCATTCTCTTCGGGCCGATTATCGCAATGGTTCCTATGGGCCTGCCGCCTTCCTTATACGTGGCGGCGACCAGACTGAACTGTTTCATCTCATCAAGGACGTTTTCCGCGCCGATCAGTACCTGTGTGCCTTCAGAGTCAGCGATATTGTCGAGGAGATTTATAATAATATGTTTGGCCTCGAGTGCCTGCAGCAATTCTCTTATTCTGTTAATATCGCAGAAATCAGGGAGCCTTAACACCTCGGACAGGCCGGATATATAGATATTCCCCGGATCTGTCGAAAAGGCGTTCCTGCAGATCCTGATCGCCTCTGAAATCAGACTATCGCAAAGAACCCTTTCTTTGGTCATTTCCTTTAAGATCAGCTTTTTTATTTCGTCAAGGGACTGGCCTTTAAAGCGTGAGTTGATATACTCAGCAATCCTGTTAAGCTCTCTTTGTGAAATCTCGGGATCTACCGGAACAATCTTATTCTTGATTATGCCTTCGTCGGTAAACAATATGATCGCTAGCTGGTTATCCCTATATTTCAAAAGTTCAATCTTGTGCAATGTTGTGATGCTTGAATTGGGTGACATCGTAATGCCTATATAGTGCGAAAGCTCTGAAAGCATTTTTGATGACTGATCAAGAAAAGAATTAATGTCCTTTTTCAGCAATTCGAACTTTTTATTGAGCTCCCCCATGAGGGTATTATTGATAAGCTGCCTTTCAGCGGACAACGAATCAACGTAGAAACGGTATCCGCTGTCTGTCGGAATCCTTCCAGCAGATGTATGAGGCTGCCTCAAATACCCCATCTCCTCGAGGTCTGACATGATATTTCTTATCGTTGCAGGAGAAAGACCAAAATGATATTTCTTTGTCACAACCCGTGAGCCGACAGGCCCCGGAGAGTTGATATAGCACTGGATAACCGCGTATAAAACTTTCTTGCTTCTTTCGTTTAACATGTTTTAGCACTCTCGCTCATCGAGTGCTAATAATTTAGCAGTTATCTGTTTCAGGTGTCAAGAGTCATTACGTTTTTCAAGCACCGGAGACAATAAGAAAAGGGAAATCCCGGATGCCCTTCATCGCCAAATTCAGTGCAAATGAGGACGAAAATAGCCTACCAGTCTAGTTTTCTGGCCATAAGCTTCGCATACATTTCTTTCGGCAAAAAAGAGTTGTTATGGATATCGCTGCAGTAGTATTTGGTCTCAATTGCATCCGTTCTCCGGATCTCTCTCGGATCAAGCTTTTTGGAACCAACGGAAAAAGTCCACCAGTTGCCTCCATACGTTGCGATCGATGCCGTATAAAGATCCACAACCGGGAAGACCGATTTTAACGTCTCCTGGACCTCGATCACAATATCTTTGTGAAAGTGGAGTGATTCGGAAAGCGTTACAAGCATGCCGTTATCTGTCAGACAGTTTCTTATGGAGGCAAAGAACTCTTCGGTAAAGAGGCTTTTTGCAAACCCGACAATGTCAGTGGAATCAACAATGACAATGTCTATGTCCGAGTTCCTGCCTTTCACAAATTCAGCTCCGTCCATGCATTTTATCTCAACACGTTTGTCATCCATCCCGCAGGCAACAGCAGGAAAAAACTTTTTTGAGACCTGTATGACTTCTTCATCTATTTCGATAAAATATACCTTCTCGACTGTTTTATGTTTGAGGACTTCACGGACAGTGCCGCCATCCCCACCCCCGATTACAATGATGTTTTTTGGGTCGGGGTGGGATTTCATTACTACGTGCGCGAGCATCTCATGATAGAAAAACTCGTCTCTTTCCGTAATCTGAACTACTCCGTCAAGGACGAGTATCTTGCCGAAAAAGGGGTTTTCGAAGACCATGATGTCCTGATAACTGCTTTTGCTTTTATGGAGGATGTTGCTTACTTCATAGGTATACTGAATAGGCGCATAGGGGTCCTTTTCAAAAAATCTTATCATCGTGCTGCTCCTGTTTAGATTAAAATAGTCTTGGGAATTGAAAAACCGTTAAATTCAGAGGCATA
>Ga0210377_10003211_pt1 | contig 14082 bp, 11 predicted proteins | sample PLM4_65_b1redo_FD_155480 | JGI IMG/M metagenome (GOLD analysis project Ga0210377, IMG submission 155480) | Groundwater sediment microbial communities from an aquifer in East River, Colorado, USA - PLM4_65_b1 redo | ecosystem: Environmental > Terrestrial > Soil > Riparian zone | place: USA: East...
GCCGATAGCACGCGTCGAGATGCCCCAACTCGTCTGGTGCGCGATTTGACGCGCACCTTGCGCGTCGAGGTAATTGACGCCGAACACTTCGGCAAAATGCGTACCCAAATAGTGAGAAGTAGCCGCCTGGAGTGCTTTGCCATCGGGCAGGACGATTTCCACTCCATAGGTACGGTCCGCACCGGCAAACTTTTCTGTGGAGCTCTTGAGGCCGACATAGGGCGCGATCGCGAATTCCGTTTCATAAAACTTCCGGTACCACTCCAGAGCCCTCAACACCATCGCCATCGCGTCAGCTTCATCGGTATGCACTGTGTGCCCCTCTTGCCACAAAAATTCCGAGGTACGCAGGAACGGATACGTGCGCTTCTCCCAGCGTATGATATTGCACCACTGGTTGATTTTCAGCGGCAGATCTCGCCACGACTGCACCCAGTCGGCAAATGTCGCGTACATGATAGTTTCCGATGTGGGGCGAATTGCCAGCGGCTCGGCAAGTTCTTCGCCACCGGCATGCGTCACCACCGCCAGTTCAGGTGAAAAACCGGCAATATGTTCTTTCTCCTTCTGAATATAAGACATCGGAATCAGTAGTGGAAAATAGGCGTTTTTAACTCCGTCTGCCTTGAACCACCCATCCAGCACGGACTGCACCCGTTCCCAGAGCGCGTACGCGTGCGGCTTGATAATCATGCACCCCTTCACCGGTGCATAATCCGCCAGCCCTGCGCGCAAAACGACATCGTGATACCAATCGGCGATGTTCTCGCTTTTCTTGGTGAGTGCCTTTTTTTCGAATGTTTTGTCAGCCATCAGAAGAACTTTACTATATCTTTGACCGTTACCGCAACCATGAGCGCCAGCAGTATGATGAACCCGAAGGAATTAATGCCCCGTTCGGCGGTTTCGCTCATCGGTTTTCCGCGGAGTTTTTCCGCAACCACCATCACCGCACGCCCACCGTCGAGTGCGGGAAACGGTAGAATGTTGAGTACCGCAAGGTTGACTGATATCATCGCCACGAACTGGATGAGGTAGGTGAATCCGACACGGGCCGCCTGCCCCGTCATAGTGGCGATACCGATAGGCCCGGAGATATCGGCGCCCAGGCGCCCGTTTATGAACAGAGATGTCAGGAGCCCCCAGTAGCCGGCCAGCGTACCTACAAACAGAAACCACGCATCAACCGCACCCCGCCAGATACTCTCGTACCACGGATAGCGGATGACACCGGTGAGCGCCAATGAAATACCGATAGGGCCCTGCCCCGGACCGATTGCTTGGCGGAGTTCAAGGGGGATGTCGGTTTCCGCATCTCCCCGGCGCACCACCATCACCACCGGAGTCCCGGCATGGGCGAACGCGTATTTCTGTACGGCTTCGGGACCGTCGGTAACTTCAACAGCCCCGCCCGATGTGCGAAAGCCGAGAATCTGGTCCAGCGGACGCAGACCGCCCGCCTCCGCCGGACTATCGGAAGAGACCTGCAAAATTTGTACGCGCCGGTCGGTCGCCCGCGCAATCATTTGCTCATCGAACAAGCCGACCCGTAGCCCCATAAAATTACTTGCCATCAACAACACAACCGCCAGTAAGAAATTCATAAATACCCCCGCCACGACAACGGCGAGCTGCGACCAGAAGCCGGCATGGCTGAAACTCCCCCGCGCATGACGATGCTCGCCTTCTTCGCCGTAAATGCGCACAAACCCCCCGAACGGAATCAGGTTGATACTGTATTGCGTGCCGTGATACCGGAAACTCCACAGACGCGGCGGAAATCCGAACCCGAATTCCTCCACCCGCATACCGGTGCGTTTGGCAACCACAAAATGGCCCGCCTCGTGGACGAAGATGAGAACCGATATGAACAGCAAAAAAATGATGAGGGTAAACATGCTAAACACTCATCAGTTCGGCTTCTTTTCTCTTTAAAATGTCCTCCAGCTTGCCGTTGTACTCATCTACGAGTTTTTGCAGGCGGTCTTTCGCGCGATGTACATCGTCTTCACGGGCGGTCTTTTCTTTAACAGCGGTCTGCACTTTCTTGAGCAGTTCTTCGCGGATATGGCGAACATGGATACGCGCCTCTTCTGTTTTTGTTCCCATCAGTTTGCTGTATTCCTGTCGGCGCTCCTGCGTCAGCGACGGAACGGTCAGGCGCACCGCGACGCCGTCCACGACCGGAGACAACTGCAGGGGCGATTCGCGGATGCCTTTTTCGATGGCTGAAAGCGCCCCCTTGTCCCAGGGCTGGATAACGATACTGCGCGCATTGGGGGTGCTGACCGCGGCGACTTCCTTGATGCGCAATGGGGAACCCAGATAATCAATCACGATATCCGTGACCATGTCGGGATTAGCGCGGCCGGTGCGGATGGCCGCCGCCTCACCCTTGAGCCAAGCCACAATCTCGTCCAAATCACTCTGCCGCTGTTTGATGAGTTGCTCTATCATAATGCACTGAACATACCATAATTATGCGGGCTCAGAAAGCATCAGAAAAAACCGTTCGATGGCCAGGCGTCGGTTGAATTTTGTTTCATGTACAGCATCATAGAGATCCAGAAGGCCCGCGGCAACTGGCGCGAGTTGTGGCCGGGCAGAGAGCTGTGCGTGTACCCACGCCAGCCACCACGCAACAATCTGAACTGCATCATCGTCATCCGCGATTTTTTTTGCATACACAAGACGCTCAGCGATTCCCGCAGTGAGCATTTTCTCTAAGCCACCGATGATGTTCGCAACCGCGTGCAATTTCCCTTCTTGCACTAATCGTATCGCGGTACCCGGCCTTCCCGATGCAACAGCAGCCACCAACTGCGTATCATCAGCGTCCATGTTCAGGGGAGTAAGAATGACCCTCATCTCCGACTGTTCTAGTGCTCGAAATGCGACATCCTGACAGCGCGATTGAATGGTTCCCAGCATGTGGCCCGAACGCGACGACACCAGCAGAAAGGTGAGATAGGTTGGCGGCTCTTCCAAGACCTTGAGAACGGTGTTGGCCGCGGCATCACTCATCCGCTCGGCATCATCGATGAGCACCACTTTGCGCGCGCCGTACAATGGTCGTTGATATGCCCAGACCTTCATGGCGCGAACCGCATCGGCGGGAATCTCGGTCGGCTTCCCCGTTTCCTTGCTCACCCCCGGCTGAAGGAGTATGAAATCGGGGTTATTGTGCAGTGCGACGCTATCATTGGCCAACAGCGCAGTGGCGAGCTCTCCGGCGAACATCCGCTTCCCCACTCCCTGCGGTCCGTGAAGCAGATATGCATGCGCTAAAGACCCCGCAGATATCATCTGCTGGAAATATGCCTTTTGTTGCGTGTGACCGACCACAGTCCATTCCATGCTCAAAATCTACCACGCACATCCGCGTCCCGCCACTAGCCAAGCATCGTTTGCGCGATCTTGTCCGCTGCATCAACTTTTGCGAAGGCCTTGATGCGCGTTGAGAGGTCAGCATACGTTGCCGGTTCTAAGATGCGGTCGAGTTGCGAGAGTAACACCTGCACACTGACATTAGCGCCGTCCATGACTGCGGCGCCAAAGCGGCCAAGCTCGGCTGCATTCATAAGTTGATGGTCATTCGCAGAACCCGGAAGCGGCACTACGATCATAGGTTTGCCGGCATAGGACAGCTCGGTGAGCACTCCCGCAGACGCGCGCGTTACAGCGACATCCGCCGCTCCGTACGCAGTGGCCAGTTGTGCCTGATCCAGAAACGGATAGACGCGGTACTGTGCGGCAATCAGCGGCGCGTAGCTATCTTTCCCTTCTGTCATGTACTGCTCAACTGATTTTTTCACCTCAGCAAAGTTGCGCTCGCCGGTTTGATGCATAATTTGATATCCCTTCTGTACCACCTGCACGAGGCCATTGAGCACAAGGTCATTGAGCTGTTTTGCACCAAGCGAACCACCGATGACGAGGATTGTTTTTTTCGTTGCATCCAACTGAAGCGCCTGAAGCGCCTGCGCGCGGTCGGTACAACAGAGCTCGGAACGGAACGGATTGCCGACGAGCATTGTGGGACGCCCAAGCTCGCTGAAATACCGGTCGGCACTGGCAAACGACGTGAACACCATCTTACTGCGCTTGGACAGCATGCGGTTCGCAAGCCCGGGAACTGAATCGGATTCGTGCAAAAACACGGGAATAAAATAGAGCCGCGCTACTAACGTCGGAAATGCGCACGTGTACCCGCCCTTGGCAAACACGGCATCCGGCATGAACCACAGCAATTTCAGCAGTGACTGTGCCAACGCGACAGGCACCTTCAATAAATCAAAGATATTACCGGCACTGGTGTAACGCCGCAGTTTTGGCGCGATGATTGTGGTGTATGCAATACCATTTTCCTTAGCGGCGCGCTGGAAAATCGGCCCGTCGCCCATCATCAGCAACTTCAATGCTTTTCCCTTCTGTGCCGCGTGCGCCTGCAAAGCCTTGGCAACCGCAATCAGCGGATACACATGTCCACCCGTCCCGCCGCCGACCAGCAAAATCCGATAAGCCATGCCTCTAGTATACTACAACGCTCCTTCTTTGCGCAGAAGGCGTCGCTTCATCGCGGCTCCCGATGCGAAGCCGCCGATGGTTCCATCGGAGCGCACCACTCGGTGACACGGCACGGCCGGCGCAAATGGATTACGGTTGAGTGCATTGCCCACCGCCCGCACTGCTTTCGGCTTTCCGATTGCGCAGGCAACCTGCGCGTAGGTCATTACGGAGCCACGGGGTATGGTGGCAATAACATGATAGACGCGACGCATGAACTCCGTCAGCCCCGGCTCGTGGTCAATTGTTTGATGAATAGAGCTACGCATAGGCAAGTATTTTTTCTATTTCAGTAGAGCGAGCATCTGCCGCCATGGCCGCGTGTTGATGATATCACGCTTTCGCGCCCATCCGCGTCGGGCCTGTCCGATGCCCCAGCGCAGATAACCGAACTCATCAATGGCGTGCGCATCGGTATCAATGCTCAACCGTACGCCCAATGCAATCGCCGCACGGATGTGCTGGTCATTGAGGTCCAGCCGGCTGGGGTGCGCGTTCACCTCCATCACGGTGTGTGTTTCCTTCGCCGTATTTAGCAGGGCACGGATGTCCACCGCGTAGTCAGCACGGCGGTTTATCAGGCGGCCCGTAGGATGAAAGAGGATATGCGTATGCGGATGTTCCATGGCACGGATGATGCGCCGAGTCTGGTCGCGCTCGGACAAATCGAAGTGCGAATGCACCGATATGCCAACGATGTCGAGCTGTGCCAGAATCTCATCAGGCAAGTCGAGCGAACCGTCTTTTCGGATGTCGCACTCCGTCCCTTTCAATATTTTGATATCACTCAGTTGTTGTTGGATACGATCGATTTCCGCCCACTGCTTTCGTAGTCGCGCTCCATCAAGCCCGTGCGCAATGGTCAACGATTTTGTGTGATCGGTAACCGCGATATATTCCAGTCCCTGTGACCGGGCCGCTTTCGCCATCGTGAGGATGGAGTCCTGACCATCAGACCAATCGGTCTGTACCTGCAAATCCCCTCTGATGTCGTTGTACCCGACTAGCGTCGGGAAATCGCCCCTGAGTGCAGCCTCTATCTCCCCGGTATCAGAGCGCACCTCAGGTGGAAGCGTTTGCATTCCCAGTGCGTGATACACCGCCCGCTCAGTCTCGCCCGCCACCATGTGCGTTTTCTTGAACAAACCAAAATCATCTAGCAGATAGCCCTTCTTCTTTGCGATAGTCCGAAGATGAATATTGTGGGCTTTATCACCTGTCCATGCGATAAGCGCTGCACCATATGACTCGGCCGGCACGACCCATACGTCAGCATCGACACCCATCTTCAGCCTCACCAGCGCATGATGCTCTCCGTGTTCATACACCGAACGCACCTGTGGCAACGATACGAACCGGCGAAGCGTGTCCTCAGTATCATCGCTCACTGCCAACATATCCAAGTCACCGATTGTCTCCTGCATACGCCGGAGGGAACCGACAAACTCGAGCTCCTTCACATGCGGCCACGACTCGATGCGGTCAGCGATAGCGCGGATGTTGGTCCAGATCAAACCCGGGCTATAACGGCCCTGTGACTGTTTCAAGTAGCCGATAGCGCGCACAATGCGTTCCTGCCCCTTTTCACCGATACCGCGCACGCCTGCCAGCTTGCCGGCCCGGGCCAACCTCTCCAGCTTTGACCGGGTCGTGATGCCCAGCTGCGTATACAGGAGACGGAGCGTTTTCGGACCGATACCTTCAATGGCCATGATGCCGGAAATGTCGACGGGTAATTTCTTCTTGAGCGTATCATATTCGCGCACATGTTTTGTCCGGATAAACTCGACAATACGGTCAGCAATACCCCTGCCGACACCCGGAATATGCTCGAGTCCTTCCAAACCATCCCGCTGATAAATATCGGCAACCTCTTCCGAAAGCGATGCTAGTGCGTTTGATGCCCGTTCAAAAGCGCGGGGTTTGAATGAAACGCCTTTCAGCTCATAGAGCACCGACAGTTCATATAAAATGGTGGCGAGCTTATTATTCATCCAGGTTTATCCGGAAGCGCCTGCACCTCACCTTTGCCCACAAACGAACGGAGATCGGAATAGATGCGTATTTGCATCATCGCTCCAAGCACCGCAAATACACCACCTAAGAAAAATGCCCAGCGGAATCCGAAATGCGCAACGATAATGCCTGAGAGCGCGGCTGCGCCCGCGCCACTGATACCGATAGCGACCGACTCCAGTGACCACTCGATATTTTCACGCATCTTGTCGATGTGGCGGGTGAAAATCGCATACCACGGCGGTACCGCTAATGCCGCACCAATGCCGAACCACGCCTGAACTATATAGAGGTGCCACGCCTGCGAGACAAACAAATACATGAACGGCGTCGAGGCGATAACACAACTTCCGACGACCATGCTGATGAAATCGTCATACTCTCCGTGATTACGATCGAGCCAGCGCGCAACGGGAATCTGTAATATCGATTTCACAATTTGCGCTGTGGCGGCGGCAAATCCAACCACTTCAACTGAACCATTCTCGATTTGCTTCGTTACAAACACGGCAAACACGGGGGCAAAAACAGACATCCCTGCGTTGATGAAGAAATCGCTGGTAATAAGGACACGAATCGTGTGACTGATGCGCATACACCAAGTATACCAGACAACCCCGCCATGGCGGGGTTGATGGTGTGCACGAAGCGCGAGTAGACCTAGTGGGCGGCCATTACGGGCATTCCCCAACCGGTTGCTCCATCATCTCCCGCGGGAGCAATATCATGCGCCATCTCGTGCAAGAGGAATCGCGTCGCCTGTGCAGGGTGGGCAGCATCTTTCTGCCAGAGGCGCGCAGCCAATCCTGCGATGTGCGGGGCCGCCATCGAAGTGCCCGATAAAATCGCATACCCGCCATCACGAAAAGTTGATTCTATATTGACACCGGGGGCAGCAAGCTCGATATCACCGTCATTGGGCTGGTACGCCTTTGACGTGCGGTTGGTGCCTCGGGACGAGAACTCAGCAGCGACTTTCTCATTGTCTATTGCGCCAACTGCAATCACAGAAGAGTTGCGGGCCGGCCAATCAAGACTATCATCATACGGACCGTCGTTGCCCGCCGCGACGACGACCAATACGTTTTTGTCCTTCGCATACGCAATGGCGTCATTGACAAAGGAACTTTCCGACTCGCCGCCCAAACCGAGCACAATAATATTAGCGCCCCGATCCACAGCGGTGCGCATGGCGACAGCAATATCATCGGACAGACAGGTACCGGCATTGTTGCAGGTGCGATAAACGGAAATGCTCGCCTGAGGCGCAAAACCGTAGAGTCCGTCGCCGGTCGGGCCGCCGTCGGCTCCGATAATGCCCGCCATGTGGGTACCATGACCATTAAGGTCCGCGCACGAATCTTCGACGAGGCTCCTCTCAGGATCCGCAAAGTCGTCACACGTGGTGATGTGTGATTTCAAATCCGGATGCTCGCGGTCTACGCCGGTATCCAAAAGAGCAACGGTGACACCCGCTCCGCCGGACGTGTGTTTGAGCGACTCGTCATTGAGCATCATACGAACACCCCACGGCACACTCACTGAGGGTGTCGTCAGCGGAGTCGGCGAAACTGATTCCTTTACCAAAGCATCTTCTAAAATATTGAATTTCTTGACCGGAATCGGGCGAAGGCCGGCGAATTTCGCAACACGTAATTGGAAATCGCTTAAGTCCGCGGTAAAGCCGTCCTCAAACACGTGACGCGCACCCATTGTGTTGCGCCAAAACGCCCGTGTGCTGGGAATAAAATAACGGTCACCGGAAGTGCCTGAAACAGCTAAAGCAGATGCCGGCATACCTGCTACCATCGAAAAAGCGATAAAAGCCGCAATAATCCTGGGTTTCAGTATGGCGCTAGCGACATTCATGTATGCCGTACAGTATAGCACGCCGAAAGGTCCCGGACAACCGCCTGTGCATTACTCAACCGAACGAGTTGCGTCATCTGTGGGGGTGCAATCAAACTGCCGGAGCACCTGCATATCGGCTTTCAGCGTTTCTTTGGTTGTCGAATTATAGACCGCAACAGCCGGGTGGTATAACGGGATGATTTTGATGGTCCCGTACAATGCCTGCGCATCCACGATGGTACCGTGCATTTTGCTGATTGGCATGAGCTGAGCGCCTAAACCGAACCGCTCCATGACGTAGCCCATCGCGTACCGCCCCAACGTTACAATGACTGCGGGACGGATAATCTCAATTTGCCGGTCTAAGAACGGCGCATACGCCGAAATCTCTTCCGGAAGCGGGTCGCGGTTGAAGGGTGGCCGGTCTTTGACGATATTCGTGATGTACACGTCTGACCGTTTGATATCGGCCGATGCCAGCAGTTCATCGAGAATCTTGCCCGCCGCGCCGACGAACGGACGGCCCGTAGCGGCCTCATTGCGTCCGGGCGCCTCGCCAACCAGCATCACGCGTGCGTAGTGACTCCCCTCGCCAATGACCGGATGAGCACCGTTCTTGATACGCTCCGCGTACAGCGGTGATGACGCAAGCCCCACTACCTCATCGCGTATCGTACGCAGTTGTTCAGTACGATTGGAAGTCATGTCGTTGTATCATACAGGAATTGGTTTCACGCGTCATGAGACCGCCCAGCCGCAAGAGCCAGTGCCGTCCACCAGAGCAGACGCCCCTGTTGAAGTGTCCAGTAGAAATGGTCCAGCAGTCCGATGACCAGCACCGTACCTAAAAGCGCCAGTACTCCCGCACGAAGGACGGGCTGGGATACCTGCGCATGCCGTGCCATGCGAACGGTACCTGCAATCCAAACAATCAAAACAAGTAAACCGAGCAGACCCGTTTCCGAATAAATCATCAGGTAGATGTTGTGCGCCGGCTGATACATGAACGACGGCAAAGAGGTGTCATACCGCGACAACCATGTGGTGAAGTTGCCGATACCGACACCGGTCCAGTTGATGTGCAACGGCAGACTTGTACCGGATGCAGCCGCATCATTGTTATACTTGATGCGTAGGCGCACCGCCTCGTCGGTTGTTGCGATGGTCATGCGCGCGACTACCGTCGGCCACATGAAGACCGCAAAGCATGCCGACACCGCAATGATTGTCGCCGCCATTGATAGCGCGCGTTTCCGCACCGCGTGAATGTTGGCCCATCGCCTGCTTACACGCCCCACAAACAGTACGATTACCACGACGGCGGATGCCGCAAGCCACACCGCGATAACCGTGCGCGAAAAAGTAAGATAGAGCGCCCAGAGCAGCATTGCCGTTGTCGCGGGCCATACCCATACATGCCGCGTACCTCCCTGCCAATGGCGAAGCCACAGCCATCCGGTTGCCCACAACGCCATCATCAGATATGCCGCTAACACATTGGGATGCGGGAATGTTCCGTATGCCCGCAATACTTTGACAAAGTGCGTATCGTAGAACACCGCAACGCCGCGCATGTCAGTTCGTAGGACGGACTCCCCCAACCATCGCAGACCGACATCGTGCTGAAACGCATATTGCATCATCCCGAGTGTTGCTTGGAACAATGCCCCCGCCACAAATACCGCCACCGTACGGTCTGCATGAAACTGCTTCCACGCCCAGTGGCGCAGATAGAGATAGAACACAATGCCCTGCAGGAGACGCACGAGCTGATACATACCTATCGCCAGCTGATCGGCATGTGCAAGAGAAAGAGTCGCCGCGACAACAAAGAAGCCGAGAAGCCAGTCGGCGGCGTCCATGCGATGCACAAACCAGCCCCTTGCCCGAACCATGGCCAGCACCAACAACGCGATCATCAGCACATCGCTTACATAGAGCGATGCCGCGCGCCACTCAATGAAACGTGTATCAGCCTGCCACAGTATCAGTCGCGTTTGCCACGCGATCGTCGCAACAAACAGATACCATACCCAACGCTCCACACGCGCTACATCGATATGAATCATCGCACAAGAAGTTCATGGATAACGCCGGCGGTGAAGAATGCCATCAACAGCCAGATGACGATTACGGGCATTCGCAGACGGATTTCGGCATCCCGCAACCGCATGTGTCGCGCCCGCAGGTATGCCGCCAACAACAATACGCTTTGCGCGCCGATGGCGACCGCACCAACCAACCCGATGACATCGATGAAATTCCGCAGACCGCTCATGAAAAACAGGACCGGAGGTACGAGCACCAGCAACCACGATGCCGAAGGTCGCAGCCGATAATCGATATGGAATGTCTCGTACAGCGCGGTGCCCAGCATCACAAAAGACGACGAGATCGTTAGAATGCCCAACAGAGACGCAAGCAAAATGACAGGTGTCCCCACGATGCCGTACAAACCCGAGAGTGCTTCGGGAGAGGTGACATCACCACTGACGCCGACAATCGTGAATGCGAACAACGCATACAGGACCACGACCACCACCATTGATGCGATGATAGCCGGACGCATGAGGCGTTCCCGACCGGTCAACAGTGTGCGTTGAATGGGAATTGCCGTCAGTCCCGCAAGCGCGAACAGGACGATTCCGTACGGCAAATACCAGAACTCCGGCGTCCATCCGGTGAGAAATGCCGGCTGGATATGCGGCAGTCCGAACAACGCAATGATGAAAATAATCGCGGCATACAAGCCGATGAGTACCAGTTCAATTGCCGCGATGGTCCGGGGTCGCAGCACCCAGAACAACGACCATACCAGCGCGAACAGGAAGCTGTACCACTGCGGGTCAACGGTCAGAAATTGTGAAAGCACATTGTGCAGAAACTCGCCGGCAACAATCATATACGCCAACAGTGCCCCGTACATGCCGACCATATGCGCTATGGTCATCAGACGACGCCCCCATGCACCCAGCCAGATATTGGCATAGCCGGATACCTGATGCGTGCCCTGCGTCGAGAGCGTCAACTCTGCAAAAAACAGATTAAACAGACAGAGAATACCGGCAAGCCCGACCAGCCAGAGCATACCGACCCAGAATCCTGCTTTGGCGAACGCGAACGGAATACCGAAGATGCCGGCCCCGACCATCGTGCCGATGAGCACCGCGGCGGCATGCAGAAACTTGCGGTCTTTCAGATACGCAAACATGAGCTCATTCTACTCTTTCTTCAACCTACAACGCAAAACAAGAACGGCGCGCTCACTGCTGAGCGCGCCGTTGCCATATTTCCGCACTCCTTCTCTTATCGTTTCTTTTTTTGTGACCCGTTCCCTTTCAACGCATACCGGAGCACGTCATCCATCGTTTTAACCGGAATGAACGTGAGCTTCGCTTTTGCCTCCTTTGGCATATCAACGAGATCACGCTTGTTGTCCGCGGGAATGATGATGGACGAAATGCCGGCGCGGAGTGCGGCGAGCGATTTTTCTTTGAGCCCACCGATCATCGTCACTTTTCCGCGCAGGGTTACTTCCCCCGTCATCGCGACCTCATGGCGAACGGGGGTCTTTGTGAACAGCGAGATGAGCGCAGTCGTGAGCGCAATGCCGGCTGAAGGGCCGTCTTTCTTGATGGCGCCGGACGGCAGGTGGATATGCAAATCCTCTTTGCCCATGTCGACATCAATGCCCTGCCGCGCAACATACGCGCGTGCATACGAGAGCGCCGCCTGCGCGGATTCGCGCATCACATCACCCAGTTGTCCGGTCAGGATGAGTTTACCCTTGCCCGGCATACGCGCGACTTCAATGGGCAGAAGCTCTCCGCCAACCGGCGTCCATGCGAGGCCCATGGCCATGCCGACCTGATCCTTCAACTCAGCTGCGTCATGAACAACTTTCTCCGGTCCCAGCATCGTGGTGACATCGTGCACGGACATCCCGACTTTCGCGTCTGACTTATTTGTTTCCACAAGTTTACGGGTCACTTTACGGACGACCGCGCCGATGAGGCGCGCAAGCTCACGCACACCTGCCTCACGCGTGTATTCGCGGATCATGTTCAGCAACACCACGTCCGGCATTTTCACCTGCCTCTTTTTGAACCCGTGATCCGACAGTGCGCGCGGCACGAGATAGCCTTTTGCGATCGCGAGCTTTTCATTTTCGGTGTACCCGGGAAAATCAATGATTTCCAAACGGTCACGCAACGCGGGTGGAACGGTCTCCAGCGAATTCGCCGTTGCGATGAACAGCACGTCCGACAAATCCAGCGGCATTTCGAGGTAGTGGTCGGAAAATACATGGTTCTGCTGAGGATCCAGCGCCTCCAACAGCGCCGAGCTGGGGTCTCCACGGAAATCCATGCCCAGCTTGTCGATTTCATCAAGTAGGAATACGGGGTTGCGTACTTTTGCGCTGTGAAGCCCCTGCACGATGCGGCCAGGCATGGCACCGACATAGGTGCGACGGTGTCCGCGAATCTCAGCTTCATCACGCATGCCTCCCAGCGAGACACGGACAAACTTTCGACCGACCGCACGGGCGATGCTCTGACCAATGCTCGTCTTGCCAGTGCCCGGCGGACCGTAGAAACACAAGATGGGCCCTTTGAGTTTGCCGACCTGTTTCTGCACTGCAAGGTATTCCAGAATACGGTCTTTCACCTTCTCCAGACCGGCGTGGTCCTCATCAAGAATCTTTTTCGCCTGCTTCAAATCGATTTTGTCTTTTGTCGTCGCGCTCCACGGCAACTCAACCAACCAGTCGAGATAGGTGCGGATATAGGAAACCTCCGGACTCATCGGCGGCATTTTTGAAAGCCGATTGAATTCTTTCATCGCCTTTTCGTGAACCGGTTGCGGCATTTTTGCGTTTTCAATTTTCTGCTTGATGACATCGAGCTCTTCACCGTCTTCATCGACACCAAGTTCCTTCTCAATATTCTTGAGCTGTTCGCGCAGGAAAAACTCCTTCTGCATGCGACCGATTTTGCGCTTGGTCTCACGCGCCAGATCTTTTTCCGCCTCCAACACTTCCATCTCACGCGAGAGATAGATGTTAAGCTGGCGCATCGCATCACCGTGCTGGCGCATTTCGAGAATGTCCTGCTGTTGCCGCATGTCTAAGTTGAGATTGGCCGCAACCAAACCGATAATCTGCTCGGCATCACGGAGTTGCGTCATCAGATACACAACTTCAGGGAGAATGGCAGGAAATGAACGAACTTCTGCGACATGTTTGAACTGTTCCAACACGCGCCGCAGAAGCGCCGAATTCTCCGGACTTTCCATGGAATCCTTTGATGCAATAGGTTCAACGCGGACATGCAGGAACGGCGAAAATCCCAAATACTGCACGATACGGGCGCGGCCCACTCCTTCGACATCGACTTTCGCGCTCCCGTCCGGCAGTCGGAATACAGAAATAATGCGGCCAATCGTGCCGACCGAAAACAGATCGTCTTCGCCCGTTTCATCCTCAACATTTTTTTGAGTCACGAACAGGACCATCCGATCGGTCGCCAGGGCGGCCTCCATAGCCGCAACCGATTTCGCCCGTTGCACAATAAGCGGAATAACGACCTTCGGGAACAGAACCGTGTTCTTGAGCGCAATCAGCGGCAATTCGTCGTTAACTGCGGTGTT
>Ga0210377_10003212_pt1 | contig 14081 bp, 10 predicted proteins | sample PLM4_65_b1redo_FD_155480 | JGI IMG/M metagenome (GOLD analysis project Ga0210377, IMG submission 155480) | Groundwater sediment microbial communities from an aquifer in East River, Colorado, USA - PLM4_65_b1 redo | ecosystem: Environmental > Terrestrial > Soil > Riparian zone | place: USA: East...
CCGCGGACCGCGCTTCGCGGCGCTGAAAATCCAGCCCGGCACCGAGCGGGAGCCGCCGCGTCCGAAGCTGTCGCCGGAGCAGGTGCGCGCGCGCTTCGCGGAGCACGTGCGCAGGATCGGTGGCGCGGCAGCGGCGCGCGGGTCGGTGCCATGATCCTGCTGAATCCGGGACCGGTGAATCTGAGCACGCGCGTGCGACGCGCGCTCCTTGCCGAGGACCTCTGTCATCGCGAGCCGGAGTTCGCGGAGCTGCAAGCGGCGGTGCGCTCGAGACTGCTCGGCGTCTACAGCCTCGATCCCGCGATCTGGACGGCGGTGGTCCTGGGCGGATCGGGGACGGCGGCCGTCGAGGCCGCGCTCACGAGCCTCGTGCCCGCGGACGGTCGGCTGCTCGTGATCGAGAACGGCGTCTATGGCGAGCGGATGAGCGAGATCGCGCGGCGGCACCGCATCGCCGCGGCCTCGCTTCACTTCGAGGCCGGTGAGGAGATCGGCGTCGAGAGCGTGCGCCGGTCGCTCGCCGCGAGCGAGCGCTTCACGCACGTCGCGGTCGTCCACCACGAGACGACGACGGGCCGACTGAATGAGCTCGAAGCGATCGCTGGGCTCTGCCGCGAGCACGGCGCCGCGCTGATCGTCGACGCGGTCAGCAGCTTTGGCGCGGAGCTCCTGGATCTCGACGCCTGGGGAATCGCCGCTTGCGCGGCCACCGCGCACAAATGCCTGCACGGCGCGCTCGGACTCTCATTCGCCATCGTTCGACGCACCGAGCTCGAGGTCTGCTGCCAGCCGCCGCGCACGCTGTATCTCGACCTGGCGGGCTGGGCGCGCGAGCAAGAGCAGGGGAGCACGCCGTTCACGCCGATCGTGCCCGCCTACCACGCGCTGCGCGAGGCGCTGGACGAGCTCGCCGAGGCGGGCGGATGGCGCGCGCGGGGGGCGCGCTACCGGGAGCTCGCGGAACGGATACGCGTCGGCCTCGCCGCGCGCGGGATCGAGCCGTGGCTCTCCCCCGAGAGCTCGTCGGTCGTGCTGCGAAGCTACCGGCTGCCCGAGGGGATGAGCTACGCGCGCCTTCACGACGCGCTGAAGAAGCGCGGCTTCGTGATCTACGCGGGGCAGCCGCCGCTTCGGGATCGACTCTTTCGCATCTCCACGATGGGCGAGATCGCCGACCGCGACGTCGACCGTTTCCTCGCTGCAGTCGGCGAGCTAACGTTGGCGGACAAGGGAAAGACCCGCTCATGAGCCCGAAAGCACGCGCCTTGGTCGTCTTGCTCCTCGTCCTCGCGATCCCGCTTCCGGCCTACGCCTACCTCGATCCGCAGACGGGCTCGATGATCGTCTCGGCGATCGTCGCCTTCTTCGCGGCGGTCGCGATGGGCGTGCAGGCGTACTGGCACAAGCTCGTCTCCCTGGTGCGGCGCGCGCCCCCGCGCGCTGAGCCGCCTGGCCTCGGGGAAGATGAGTCCGCAAGCCGCTGAAGGCTCGCAGCGCGCGGGCTCCCCTTCCCTGATTGCGTCGTGGCGGCAATATCGGCGCTTCAGGCGCCTGCCGCGCGAGAGCCGCCAGATCGTCTTCTACTCCGAGAGCCGGCAGGACTGGCACCACCTGGAGCCGATCATCGATCGCCTGACGCGCGAGCTGGGGCGCGTCGTCTGCTATGTCGGCTCGGACGCGGGCGATCCCGGGCTGTCGGGCGACAACCCGCTTCTGCTCCCCTTCTACCTGCGCAAGGGTCTTCTGCGCATCGTTTTCTTCCAGCTGCTCGACGCGGACGTCGTCGTCCTCACGATGATGGATCTCGGGAACTTCGAGCTGCGCCGCTCCGTGCACCCCACGCACTACGTCTACGTCTTCCACAGCCTCGGCAGCACGCACATGGCCGACTTCGCCGGGTCCTACGATCACTACGACACAATCCTGTGTGCGGGGCCGCACCACGTCCACGAGATCCGCCGCCGCGAAGAGCTCGCGAAGCTCGCGCCAAAAGAGCTCGTGGAGCACGGCTACGCCCGGCTCGAGGCTCTGCTCGCCGAGCGCGCGTCGCGGCCGCGAAGCGTGCGCGATGGCCCACCGACCCTGCTGATCGCGCCCACCTGGGGGGAGGCATCGCTGCTCAACGTCTGCGGGGAGAAGCTGGTCGAGATCCTGCTCGCCGCCGGCTACCGCGTGATCGTTCGCCCGCACTACATGACCGCCCGGCAGAGCCCCGAGCTGGTCGCCAGGATCGTCGACCGCTTCAGCACAAATTCCCGCTTCGAATACGTGGACCGCATGGGCGAAACCGAATCGCTGTTTCGCTCGGACCTGCTCGTGTGCGACTGGTCCGCGATGGCGATCGAATGGGGACTCGGCCTCGAGAAGCCCGCCCTCTTCGTCGACGTGCCGGCGCGCGTGCGCAATCCCGACTGGCGAGCGCTCGGGCTCGAGCCGCTCGAGGCCTCCATCCGGCCAGAGATGGGCGCTCTGCTGGATCCGGCGCGTCTAGAGGACGCGCCGGACCTGGTCGAGAAGCTGCTCGCCGATCCCGACCTGTTTCGCGAGAAGATGGCGGCGTTGCGCGCCCGGACCGTGTTCAATCCGGGGCGGAGTGCCGAGGTGGCGGCGCGCGAGATCGCGAGGATCGCCGACGAAAGGGCGGCGGAGCGGCGGCGGCGAGCGTGAGTCTCCTGCGCGTGTGCGTGTCGGTCGCACTGCTGCTCGCTCCAGCGGCCGCACGGGCCGAGGCGCCAAGCGACGTCGAGGCGCGCGGCGAGTCACTTCGCTTGGAGTTCACGCTGGCGGGAGCCGACGCGGTGAGCTGGGTCGCCTGCCACCCCGCCTGCGAGCAGGCGGTGAGCGAGACGGCGTTCGGCACGCGGCTCGAGCCGCTTCTGTCGAGGGTCGCGGTTTCAGGGGACCCCGAGTGGACGCGCCGCATCGACGAGCTCGTCTATCGCGTGGAGCGCCATGACGAGGACGAAGCGCTCGTCCTCGATTTCCGCTCCTCAGCGCTGGCAGATGGCGTTTCGGTGCGAAAGATCTGGCGGATTCCCCGCCGCGGCTACGGCGCTTCGCTCGAGCTCGAGCTGCAGGGCGAGCATGCCGAGGCGTTCGCCCGAGAGCATCCGCTCGAGCTCGAGCTCGCGCCCGGCCGCTCGTTCGAGCCGCCGCCAGGCTGGGGCTTCGCCGGACTCTCGCAGGTGCTCTCGGTCGTGCGGGTCGACCGCACGGGAGTGACGAGCCTCGATCCCGGGGCGGACCCGCTGCCCGTCGCGACCGGCGAGACCGGAGCGACCGGAAGCTGGGCCGGCGTGCGGAGCCGCTTCTGGGCGCTCCTGGTGCAAACCAACTCACCCTCGAACGTCGCGAGCGCGCGCGCGGGCTCGGTCACGCTGCGACTCGAGCCCGCGCTCGCGCACACGTTCCACTTCTACTCCGGACCGATCGAGCGCGCTCTGCTCGAGTCCACCGATCCGGCGCTCGGGGCTCTGCTGTTCTCACACCTCTGGTTCTGGGTGCGCTGGCTCGCGCTCGGAATGCTGCTGCTGCTCGACGCACTCCGGGCGTGGCTGGGCAACGCCGGCGTCGCGATCATTCTTCTCGCGCTCTGCGTAAAGATCCTGATGCGCCCGCTCACGCACACCGCGGAGCGCTGGCAGCGCGGCGTGAACGAGACGCGCTCGCGGCTGCAGCCCGGGATCGACGAGATCAAGGCGGGCTGGCGCGGGAGCGAGCGAAGCCGGCGCCTGCTCGAGCTGCACCGCGAGCACGGCGTGAATCCGTTCTTCGGGCTGAAGAGCCTGCTCGGCGTGCTGATCCAGATCCCGGTCTTCTTCGCGGCCTACCACGTGCTCGACGAGAGCTTCGCACTGTCGCGCGTCGGGTTCCTCTGGATCGCGGACCTGACCGAGCCCGATCGACTCGCAGTGCTCCCGTTCGCGATCCCGTTCTTCGGCGACGGGCTGAATCTGCTGCCGTTCGCGATGAGCGCGGTCACGATCCTGTCGTCGAGGCTTTTTGACGACGGTTCGCTGCCGCCGGAACTCTTGCGCAGTCAGCGCCGAGCCCTGTACGCGATGGCCTCGGCGTTCTTCGTGCTGTTCTATTCGTTTCCGGCCGGGATGGTACTGTACTGGACGTCGAACAATCTCCTCGCGCTCGTCTGGGAGGCGATCTCGCGCCGATTCCCGCGGCGACGCGACCGAATTTGGAGGCTCGCCAGTGGGACGCTCAGGCGCTGAGTCTGTGACTCGTGCGGACGTGGCCGAGTTCCAGCGCCGCGGCTTTGTGGTTCTACCCGGTCTCTTCGACGCCAGCGAGATCGCGCGGATCGCGCGCTGCGTCGACGAGCTCGAGGCAACGCCAGAGATTCCCGGCCGCCAGTGGATGTACTTCGAGCCGAGCCGCGCGGAACCGGGCAAGCGCCTGCTGAACCGGATCGAGAACTTCGCGCCGTTCCATCCCGAGCTGGCGGCGCTGCTCGGCGGTGAGCGGCTCGTCGGCGCCGTCTCCGCGCTGCTCGGCGAACGCGCGCTGCTGTTCAAGGACAAGATCAACTTCAAGATGGCAGGCGGCAGCGGCTTCGAACCGCACCAGGACGCGCAGGCCGGGTGGAACACGTACGCGAGCCTGTTCGTCTCCGTCGCGATCGCGCTCGACGCCACTACGCGCGAGAACGGCTGTCTCGAGCTGGCGCACTGGGAGCACCGGCGCGAGCTGATCGGCGAGCTCTGGTCCCCGCTGAGCGGCGCGACGCTCGCGAAGCTCGCGTTCGTCCCATACCCGATGCAGCCCGGCGACACCGCGTTCTTCGACTCGTACCTGCCGCACCGCTCCGGACCGAACGAGACGCGCGAACGACGCCGCGTGGTGTACGTCACCTACAACCGCGCGTCGGAGGGCGACCAGCGCGCGCGCTACTACGCCGACAAGCACGCGAACTACCCGCCGGACTGCGAGCGCGAGGTCGGCAAGGACTACGCCTACCGCGTCTAGAAGCGGCCCGTCACTCGAGACCCCGGTAGAGCCAGTACGCAGCGAGATAGTCGAGGCCGGTGTATTCGGCGCTCGGCTCGGTTACCCCGTCGAGACGGTACGGGCTCGACTTCCACTCGAAGTTCTCGGCGGGCCGGAGCTCGATCGGAACCGGCGCGCGAGCCTGCGCGCGCAGCTTGCGCGAGGGCAGGAATGCCCGCGGCAGCTCCGCGAGCGCCGGAGATGGCGCGAGACGGCGCTTCTCGAGCGGGAAGCGGAGCAGCGTCTCGCGCACGTTCTCGAGAATTCCCGGGTCGCACGACTGCGGCGCGAGTCGGCAGAAGAGCACCGCGAAGTAGGCGTTGCCGTCCGAGCGCACGCGGAGCCAGCTGCGCTGCATGCCGTTCTCGAGGTCGGCGAGCGCGGGGTCGTGCGTTCGCCGCGCGACGGGCACGAGCACCCGGTACAGGTCCCATGCCATGAGCTCGTTCGAGTAGCTCGTGAGCCCGAAGATGCGGATGTTGGTGATGGTCGACGTGGCTACGACGCGATTGCGATCCCGGAGCGCGTCCCGTTGCGCGGCGAAGCGCGGGTCGGGATCGAGCTCGGCGGCGAGCGCGAAGACGGCATAGCCGGTGAGCTTGGCGATCGGGTTGAATCCCCAGCCGGCGGACGGGCCGACCTCACCGTACTTCGTGACGCGGCCATCTGGATCCACGAGACGCATCCGCGTCGCGAGCAGCAGCTCGGCCACGCCGCGCACGAGCGTGCGGACGCGCTCGGGGAAGTACGTCCGACACGCCTCCAGGGCGGGAAGCAGACCGTTCGCGTACTGATCCATCGAGGCGTCGCCGCGCCACACGTACGCCTCGAAGCCGGACCCGCCCGCAAACCAGCGGTTGTCCGGCTGCGACCTCTCGGGGCGTGGCGACCGCTGCACGCCGCGGGCCAGCAGCCCGACCCGGCCCGTCACCTGCGCGAGCGCCTCGAGCCCCGCGAGCGCGCTGCCGGCGTCGGCGATCGCCTGCGCGCGACCAGCGCCCGTCTCGACGTCCGCACGCGCGCAGAACGAGGCGGCGAGCAGGCCGGTGTATGTGGGAGTGTCTCCCAGCGCCGGGTAGGTTCCGCGCGCGAGCTGATCCCGAATGACCTCGAGATCGATCGAGTAGAGAAAGTAGCCCTCCGCGGCGAGGTGCCGATCGACGATCGCCGCGCGGAACGCCTGCGCCTTCTCGAGCAGGAGGGCGTCCTGCTCGGCACGTACGCGCGGATCAGCGGACGGCGGCGCCGTGGCCGGCGGATCGGACGCGCAGCCGAGGATCCCGGCGAGCGCGAGTCCGACCGCGACGCGTCGTCGGGAGGACCGGAAACCTCCCGTCGCAGGCCTCACGCGCCGTCCGCCGAGACGCACAGCTCGTTCAGAGGCCGGCGCTCGTCGTCATCGACTCGGGCAGCCGCTCGATCACGCCCGCGTCGAGCAGCCCGCGCGCGATCTCGTCGAGGTGCTCAGCCAGAAAGCGCGTCAGCGTGCTCTCGACGCCGCGACGGCGGGTGAATCGCTCCATCTCCACGCGCGCCGCCGCGGGATCTCTGCCCAGGACGAGCATCTGGTAGACCGCGATCACCGCGCCGGTGCGCCGGTCGCCTGCGCGGCAGTGCACCAGCACGCGGCGGCCCTCACGTCTGTCGCGCGCGATCTCTTCGATCGCGCCGACGAAGCTCGAGATCTCGCCGGTGCCGCTGCCGTTCAGCGGGAAGCGCTTGAGCTCGATGCCGAGCTTCCGCGCGGCCTCCTTCTCCGCGACCTGCGATGCATCGTGCGCGCCGAGGTCGTGGCTGAGATCCACGATGACGTCGATGTCGAGGTCGCGAAGCGTGCCCTCGATCAGGTTCGGGCGGATCTGGCCGCTGCGGTACAGGCTGTCGGGCACGACGACGGCCAGGTTCTTGGGGAAGATCCGCTCCCGGAGATTGACCGGCGCGGAGCCCCAGGCCCAACAGAACACCGCCACAGCCAGCAGGGTTGCGCCGCCGGCGATCCATCTTGCACGCGTTCGATTTCCGCCCTTCATCGGAGCCAAAGTAACGGCCCGCGCTTGGTCCGCCATCGGGGCCCCGCGGCGGTCGAGTATCATGGGAGAGCCGACGGGGCCGGTTGACGAGGGGGCCACGAGATTCGCCGAACCGTGCCGAACGACCGGGCGCCGCTTCTCGAGTGGCCCGCCGACCGCGGCCTCTGCGCCGCTGAGGCGCGCGAGCGGCTCGCGCTCTTCGGTCCCAACGACATTCTCGAGTCCCCTGAACCCGCCTGGCGAGAGCTCGCCAGAGAGACGGCGCGGGATCCGATGCTCTGGTTCCTGGTCGGGACCGGCGCGGTGTACGCGGCGGTCGGCGAGCTGGCCGAGTCACTGACGTTGCTCGCCTCGCTCGTTCCGCTGGTCGCGATGGACGCCGTGCTGCACCGGCGCACGCAGGCCTCTACGCAGGGCCTGCGGAGCCGCCTCGCATCACGCGCGGTGGTCGTCCGCGATGGGGTGACACTCGAGGTCCCGGTCGAAGGCGTGGTTCCGGGCGATCTGGCCGTGATTCGCGCGGGCAGCCCGTTTCCGGCGGACGGCATCGTCGTCTCCGGCGACGAGCTGCAGGCTGACGAGTCCGCGCTTACCGGTGAGGCCTACCCGGTGCGCAAGCGGCCGTTCGATGCGTCGGGCGCGCGCGACGCCAGCGACGGGCACGCGCGAGCGGTCGACACCGAGCGCTGGGCCTATGCGGGAACGCGACTGCTCACGGGCACCGCGACGCTGCGCGTTCTGCTCACGGGCGGCGAGACGCTCTACGGCGAGATCGTGCGCTCCGCGCGCGCCGGTGCCCGCGCGCCGACGCCGCTGCAGCGCGCGATCGGCGACCTGGTGCGCGTGCTGCTCGTCGCCGCCGCCGTGCTCTGCGTGATCCTGGCCGCGGTGCGCTTGCGTCAGGGATTCGGCTGGGTCGACGCGCTCGTGAGCGCGCTGACGCTCGCAGTCGCCGCACTGCCCGAGGAATTTCCGGTGGTCTTCGTGATCTTCCTGGGCGTCGGCGTCTACCGGCTCGCGCGCCGCAAAGCCTTGGTACGCCGTTCGGTGTCGGTGGAGAACATCGGGCGGATCACGTCCATCTGCTCGGACAAGACCGGCACGATCACGCTCGGCGAGCTCCAGCTCGCGCATCTGCTGCCGGCGCAGGGATCGACGGAGGCGCGCCTCGCCGAGCTGGCCGCGTTCGCGTCGCGCCGCGAGAGCGGGGATGCGCTCGACGAGGCGATTCTGCGCGGCTGCGCGGAGCGGAGCGTGCTCGTGCGCCCGACAGAGGTCCTCGCCGCGTTTCCATTCACCGAGGATCGCCGGCGCGAGACCGCCGTCGTGCGCGCGGCGGGCTTGGGTCTCTTCGCCGCGACCAAGGGCGCGCCCGAGCTCTTGCTCTCACTCTGCGCGCTCGATGCGCGCGAGCGCGCGGGCTGGGACGAGCGCGCGGCTGCGCTCGCGGCCGACGGCCACAAGCTGATCGCGTGCGCCTCGCGCGAGCTCTCGGACGCGGCCTGGCCCGGAGGCGAGCCGGATCGCGGTCTGCGCTTCGAGGGGCTGCTCGCATTCGAAGACCCGGTCCGCGAGGGCGTGGCGAACGCAATCGCGCAGTGCCGTGAGGCCGGCATCCGAGTCGTGATGGTGACGGGCGATCACCGCGCGACGGCGACGGCGGTGGCGCGCGAGATCGGTCTGGGCGGAGACGATCCCTCGATCGTCTCGGGCGATGCGCTCGACGCCCTGCTCCTCGCGAAGGATCCCGAACGCCTCGCGCGGCTGGACCTGGTCGTGCGCGCGTTGCCGGCGCAGAAGCTCGCGCTGGTGCGCGCGCTGCAAGCGGCGGGCGAGATCGTCGCGGTCACGGGAGACGGCGTGAACGACGTGCCCGCGCTCCAGGTCGCGGACGTCGGCATCGCGATGGGCGAGCGCGCGACGCAGAGCGCCCGCGAGGTCGCCGCGATCGTGCTGCTCGACGACTGCTTCAAGACGATCGTGGCAGCCATCGCCGAGGGCCGGCAGCTGTTTCGGAACTTGCAGCTCTCGTTCCGCTATCTGCTCATGATCCACATCCCGCTGGTGGTCACCGCGGCGCTGATTCCGCTCGCCGGCTATCCGCTGCTCTATCTGCCGATCCACATTGTCTGGCTCGAGCTCTTGATCCATCCGAGCGCCCTGCTCGCCTTTCAGGAGCTGCCGGCCTCCGGTCGGCTCGCGAATGTGCGCCCGCGTGGCGGCCGCGGCTTCTTCTCGCGCCGCGAGTGGTGCGAGATCGCGCTCGTCGGGACGCTCCTCACGGCGCTCGTCTCGTTCGGCTACAACTGGAGCCTCGGAGCGGAGCTCGATGTCGAGCACGGGCGAGCGATGGCGCTCGGCGTGCTGAGCGTCGCGAGCGCGGGCGTCACCGCCGCGCTGAGCGGGCTGCGCACGCGCGCATCGCGCTGGATCGCGGCCGGCACGCTCGCACTCACGGTCGCGCTCGTGCAGATCCCTCCGGTCGCGGCGCTGCTGCACGTGCGGCCGCTCCACCCCGACGAGTGGGGCATCGCGATCGGCGGCGGCCTGATCGCGTGTCTGCCGCTGCTGCTCGGCGCGCTGGCTCCGAGGCGCACACAGCCTCCGAGACCCACGCGTTTGAAAGGTGTATAAGACAAGAACATCGATTCAAACGGGAGAGCGACCATGCAAATCGGGATGGCGGCGATCTGTCAGAACCCCTTCAACGAGCGCAGCGACGGCGACGTCTACCGAAACGAGCTGCGCCTGGCCGCGCTCGCCGAGCCGCTGGGCTTCGACTCGCTCTGGAGCGTCGAGCACCATTTCACCGACTACACGATGGTGCCGGACGTGCTGCAGTTCCTGACGTACTTCGCCGGCCGCACCGAGCGCATCAAGCTCGGCTCGATGGTCGTGGTGCTGCCCTGGCACGACCCGCTGCGCGTGGCGGAGCAGATTTCCATGCTCGATCACGTCTCGAACGGCCGCTTCATCCTGGGCATGGGCCGGGGCGCGGGGCGCGTGGAGTTCGAGGGCTTCCGGCTCGACATGGGCGAGTCGCGCGAGCGCTTCGTCGAGGCCGCGGAGCTCGTGCTGCGCGGGCTCGAGCGCGGCTACTGCGAGTACCAGGGCAAGTACTACCAGCAGCCGCGCGTGAACATCCGGCCCAAGCCCGAGAAGAGCTTCGTGGGCCGCACCTACGCCGCGGCGGTATCACCGGAGTCGACCGAGATCATGGCGAAGCTCGGCATCGGCATCCTCGTGATTCCGCAGAAGCCCTGGGACATGATCGACGCGGAGCTCGCGACCTACCGAAGAGTGTTTCGCGAGGTGAACGGCGCGGACGCGCCCAAGCCGATCATCGCCGGCTGGACGTTCTGCGACCCCGACGAGAAGCGCGCGCGCGAGCTCGCGGTGCGCTGGATCGGCGGCTACTGGGAGACGGCTACGCGTCACTACGAGTTCGGCAGCACGCACTTCGCGAAGACGAAGGGCTACGAGTTCTACGCCGCGATGTCCGAGGCGCAGCGGCTCTCCGTCGGTCAGGCCACGGAGGCGTATCTCGACCTGCAGGTCTGGGGCACGCCGGCGATGTGCCTCGACCGGATCGTGAAGACCTGCGACCGGATGGGCTCGGACAGCTTCACCGGCGTGTTCAGCTACGCGGGCATGCCGTACGACGAGGCCGAGCGGAACCTGCGGCTCTTCGCGCGCGAGGTGCTGCCGCAGCTGCAAAAGCGCCCCTAGTTCTTCGGGGTAGCCTGCTTCTCGTACGCCTTGCGCGCCTCGGTCACGATGTAGGCGCGCAGCGCCGCGCTGTCGGTGGGCGTGAGTGACTCGCCCCAGCCGGGCATGCCGTTGCCCTCGAGCGCGCCGCGCAGGACGATGTCGTCGAACGCGGCGTAGCGCTCCGCGCTCATCATGCGCAGGTCGGGAACGAGGAAGCTCGAAGCCACCGAGAAGCCGTGGCACCACAGGCAGTTCTGGCTGTAGATCGACTTGCCCGCCGCGATCTCGCCGGCGGACGCCTCGAGCGCGGGCGGCGGCGGAATGGTGCGGTCGCGCGGCTGATTGGTCGGGATCTCGCCGGTCGCGCCGAGCTTGAACACCAGCACCCGCCCCTCGTTGTGGAATTTCGAGATCGCGGTGGTCTCGTCCAGGCCCCCGGCGATCGAGCCTCCGCCCCAGCCCGTTGCGACCGCGATGTACTGCTCATCGCCGAGCGCGTAGGAGATCGGCGCGGCGATGATGCCCGTCTGCGAGCGCACCTCCCAGAGCACCTCCCCGGTCTCGTCGTGATACGCGCGGAAGCGGCCGTTGCCCTGACCCTGGAAGACGAGGCCGCCGGCGGTCGAGAGCACGCCCCCGTTCCAGTGGCCGTCGTGCTCGACGCGCCAGATCGCCTTCTGCGCGACGGGATCCCAGGCGATCAGCTGCCCCTTCGCGACGGGCGCAGTGGTCTCCGTGCGCTCGACCACGCGATCCATGTCGAGCGCGAGGTTCCAGGTGCCGGGGCGAACCTTGAACACGCCCTCGTTCGCGTACCAGAACGGCGTGTCGTGCGCCGGCAGATACACAAGGCCCGTCTTCGGGCTGTAAGTCATGGGCTGCCAGTTGTGACCGCCCTGCGGCCCCGGCAGCACGAGCTTCGCCTGTTCGAGATACGCGCTCTGCTCCGTCTCGATCGGCCGGCCGGTCTTCGGATCGATGCCGGTCGCCCAGGTGATCGCCACGTACGGCTCGGCTGAGATCAGCGTGCCGGTCGCGCGGTCGAGCACGTAGAAGAAGCCGTTCTTCGGCGCCTGCATCAGGACCTTGCGCACGGCCCCGCCGATCTCGAGATCCGCGAGCACGATCGGCTGCACCGCCGTGTAATCCCAGTTGTCGCCCGGTGTGGTCTGGTAGTGCCAGACGAGCTCGCCGGTGTCGGGTCGCAGCGCGAGGATGGAGCAGAGATACAGGTTGTCGCCGCCGCCGGGGCTGCGCGCGTAGCGACTCCACGGCGAGCCGTTGCCCGTGCCGACGTAGAGCAGATCCAGCTCGGCGTCGTAGGCCATCGAATCCCAGACCGTTCCGCCGCCGCCGACCTTCCACCACTCGCCCGTCCACGTCTTTGCCGCGGTCTCGAGCTCGGCATGCTCGAAGGGTTTGGAGGGATCGCCCGGAACGGTGTAGAAGCGCCAGAGCTGCGCGCCGGTCTTTGCGTCGTACGCGCCGACGTAGCCGCGCACACCGAGCTCCGCGCCGCCGTTGCCGATCACGACCTTCCCCTTCACGACGCGCGGCGCGCCGGTGATCGTGTACGGCAGCTTGGGGTCGATCGTCAGCACCTCCCAATTCACGGCGCCGGTCGCGGCGTCGAGCGAGACGAGCCGCCCGTCGAGAGTGCCGACGAAGACGGAGCCCTCCCAGACGGCGACGCCGCGATTCACCACGTCGCAGCAGGCGTTGCGCGCCCACGCGCGCGGCACGTGCGGGTCGTAGTTCCAGAGCGGCTTTCCCGTCGCGGCGTCCATCGCCAGCACGACGCTCCACGCGCCGCTCACGTACATCACGCCGTCGACCACGAGCGGTGTCGCTTCGACGCCGCGCGTCGAGCCGAGATCGAACGACCACGCGAGACCGAGCGTGCGCACGTTCTCGCGGTCGATCGAGGTGAGCGGGCTGTAGCGCTGTTCGCTGTTGGTGCGGCCGTGCACGAGCCACTGGCCGGCCTCGCTATCTGCGCTCGAAACGCGCGCGGCGTCGACGCGACCGGCCGACGGCGCTGCCGGGGGTGTCGCCGCCGGCGGCGCGCTGGACGCGTAGGGATCCGCGGGCGCGGCCGCCTTCTCCGCGCGATCGCCGCAGGCGAGCGTGGCTGCAAGCAGAAGCGCTGGGACCAGGAAACGCACGAGCACCTTCACGTTCATCCCCCTCGACTGCATCAGAGACCGCCCAGCGACGCTCCGTCAACCGCGGCGGCGTACGGCCCGCGCAGGCCGATCTTCAGCAGCTGTCCCGCCGCGAGCCGCGCGCCGACTTCGACGTCGTTGGCGATCGCGGTGCGGTGCGCGTCGTAGACGTTGTGCGTGCGCGCGGAGAACTCCGCAAGCGTCTCGCCCGCCTTCGCCCTCGCGAGCCGGAGCCGGTCGACCCGGATCGACGCGCGCTCCTCGGCCGTGAGCGGCCGCAGGCTGCGCACCATCTGACGCGCGCGGTCGGCGTACTTGTCGGCCTTGCTCGGCACCGTCGCGGCGGAGAGCCGGTAGACCTTCCCGCCCAGGGCCACCCAGGTGAGCTGACCGGCGATCACACCCTGCGGTGTCGCGACCTGCCCGCGCACCACATAGGTCTTGCAGCAGAGCGTCTTCTGCGGCTCGGCGAAATCGATCTTGGCGCGCACCTCCGCCAGGCGCTTCCTGAGATAGGTCTGCGCGACCGCCTCGGGATCGTCGCCCACACCGGCGAGCTCGAGCGCGAAGCGCGCGTCGCCCTTGGGCGAGATCGCGACGACTGCCGCGGGCGTGTTCGCGATCTTCCAACCCGCCGGAAAGCCCACCGAGAAGTCGAGGTCCGGATGGAGGAAGTGCTGACCCTCGATCACGCCCTCGGCGGGATCCGTGCCGAGGATCAAGCCGTCAAGGTGCGCCAGGTAGGCGGCGCGCGACTCTCGCGGGTCACGCTCGCCCGGCGCACGCAGCGTGGCGGCCAGGATCGACGCGCCCGCAACGCGCTCGGGGCTCGACGGGTGCGTGTCGAGAAACGTCGGGATGCGCGAGGCGCCCATCTGCAGGCGCTCGATCTTGTCGAGCGACTGCAGGAACACGCCGAGCGCGCGCGGATCGTAGCCCGCGGCGGAGCAGATGCGCTGGCCACCCGTGTCGGCCGCGCGCTCCTGGTCCCGCTCATAGGCCGCGACGGTCGCCATGCGCGGGATGCCGAGCGAGAACGGGTTCAGCTGCTCGGCGTAGGCCTGGCGCCCGGCCGCGTGCCGCGCCGCGGCGTGCGTGATCTCGTGCGCCAGCACGCACGCCAGCTCAGCTTCCGAGTTGGTCAGCACGAGCAGCCCGCGCGACACGAAGATGT
>Ga0210377_10003213_pt1 | contig 14078 bp, 13 predicted proteins | sample PLM4_65_b1redo_FD_155480 | JGI IMG/M metagenome (GOLD analysis project Ga0210377, IMG submission 155480) | Groundwater sediment microbial communities from an aquifer in East River, Colorado, USA - PLM4_65_b1 redo | ecosystem: Environmental > Terrestrial > Soil > Riparian zone | place: USA: East...
AAGGAAAAACCCCTTGAGCCCACTCTCCTGCCTTGAAAGAAAAAAACCCCTCTTCCAGGGAACTTCACCCTCCAGAAATCCCACCAAGGCCTCCCCGTCCCTGAATTTTACAAAGACCCTCTGGCCCTTGTTTTTTGTGCTGCTGTAAAACTTCTTTTCTCTATATTCATGATCACCTTCGAAAGATTTTACAAAGAACACAGCCTTCACGTCCTCTATTTTCACCAGATGCAGGTTATCAGTGCCTTCTTCTTTCATTGTTACCTCATTCCCGTCAGGAGAGAAGTCCTTCATATACCCTTTGATCAGATTTCCGTTATTCAGTCTTGTAACCGCCTTTTCCATATTCACGTTCTCCCTCAATACGCTCATTTAACAAATCCGCGGCAACTGGTCGCCGGACAGCATGTCTAATATCCTAGTGCCGCCGATGTTTGTTTTCAACAGCACCGTCTGCGCCGGGGTTTCAACCACTTCACCGATAATCACCGAGTCTTTGCCGGCTTCCGTCTTTCTCATTTCTTCCAGAAGCGCCCCTGCATCATTTCCATCAACAAAGGCCACCAGTATTCCTTCATTCGCAATATAGAGAGGATCAAGCCCGAGCAGATCGCATGCCCCTCTCACGGCGGGTCTTATATCAATCGAATCTTCATGTATAAGTATGCCCAATCCAGACGCACCGGCAATCTCTTTCAGGGTAGTAGCAAGCCCTCCCCTTGTCGGGTCTCGCATTACATGAATCTTTTTCGTCTTCCTGAGCATAACGTCAACGAGACTATGTAATGATCGGACATCACTTAACAGCTGCGGTTCAAAGCTGATACCGCTTCGCTCGGCCATGACCGAAATCCCGTGATTTCCTATTGAGCCGCTCACAATAACCTTATCTCCTGACCGCACATTTTGAGGAGAGATGTCAATTCCCTCGTCAATGACCCCAACTCCCGCAGTGTTGATAAATATTCCATCCCCCTTGCCTCTCTCGACGACTTTGGTATCACCGGTTATAATTTTTACCCCGATCTCCCTTGATATCGCCTGCATGGAATCGAGTATTATTTTCAGGTGATCAAAGGGAAAGCCCTCTTCAATGATAAATCCTGACGTGAGGTAAAGAGGTCTTGCACCAGCCATTGACAGGTCATTAACCGTACCGCAGACCGCAAGCAGACCGATATCACCACCCGGGAAAAAATATGGAGAGATCACATAAGAATCTGTTGTAACAGCGAGCTTACCTTGCGGCAGGTCGTCTATGACAGCAGAATCATGCAAGGACTTCAGATCAAAGGCAGGCACAAAATAATCCTTTATGAGTTGGTGCATCATGCGGCCACCGCTGCCATGGCTCAGCTGAATCAATGGTGTGTCATTACCCATATGCTATCTGCCCTTCATTCCCATATATCTATAGTATGCAGAGCAGCTGCCCTCAGAACTGACCATGCATGCCCCGACAGGTTTTTCAGGAGTGCATGCCGTACCGAAAAGGCTGCAATCAGTCGGCATTTTAATGCCCTTGAGAACATCCCCGCATGAGCATGCCCTGGGTTCGTGTCCTTCAGGGACATCGGGGTTGAAAACAGATCTGATATCTCTGTGATGGAATTGTTCTCTCAGTTCGAGCCCGCTTCCGGGAAGAATGCCGATCCCTCTCCATTCCGCATCCGAGGGTTTAAAATATTCATTCATAACAGAAACTGCCCTGAGATTGCCCTCATCTCTAACAACCTTTGTATACTGATTTTCTACCAGTGCCTTTCCGGTTATGATCTGCTCCAGAATCATCATGATCCCTAAGAGAATATCAGAGGCATCAAAGCCCGTGATGACCGCCGGCTTTTGATAATCAGATGCAACGAACTCGTAGGGGGCTTTCCCGATGATCGTGCTTACGTGACCCGGCAGAACAAAGCCGTCCACCCGGACCTCCCCGGAATCCAGTAAAGTTTTTAACGCCGGTGGCACGGTTTTATGGACGGAATAAATATAAAAATTATCTATGCCGGAATTTTCAGCCTCGGAAATTGTCCCTGCCACTAAAGGGGACGTAGTCTCAAAGCCCGTAGCAAAAAATACAACCTTTTTGCCGCTATTGTCTTTTGCAATTTTTAGGGCATCGAGAGGAGAATACACGATTCGTATATCGCTTCCTTCAGACTTGGCATGGAATAATGATTTGCTGTCGCCCGGCACCCTCATCATATCTCCAAAGGTCGTAATAACCACATCATCAGCCCTGGAGATCGCAATAACCGTATCCACATCCCTGATAGAGGTGACGCAGACAGGACATCCCGGCCCGCTGAGGAGCTGTATGCCCTCGGGCAATAAATCTCTTATCCCGTGCCTGAATATCGCAACCGTATGGGTTCCGCAAACCTCCATCATTCTGACAGGTCCGTTGATGGCGCTTTTCAGCTCCTTTATTCTCGCTACCAATTTATCTATCATACTATTCCTGCCTTAAGCCTTTCCCGTGCAATATAAGCCTGTCCGAGTGATATGCCGGCATCATTGCATGGCACTATCTCATTTACATGCACACTCAATCCTTCAGCCCTCAGGCTGTCAACTACCTTACAGAGCAGATACATGTTCTGAAAAACGCCACCGCTCAAAATGACTTTCTTTATATTATTTACGAATGAGAGTTTAAGAACAACAAAAATTATTGCAGAAGCAACCGAGTTATGAAACTTTGTCGCAATGACACGCTTGTCAACACGTCTTTCCAGGTCGCCGATAATCTTCAGGATAACGTGTGAAAAGTCGACTTCAATAGGGTCTCTAAAACTGATATCTACAGGATAATCTTCCTGTAGTCCGTCAATCACGATAGATTCTATCGCTATAGCTGCTTCGCCTTCGAATGTGTTCTTGTCACACATCCCTATCAGAGCTGAAACAGCATCGAAGAGTCTCCCTGCGCTGGAGGAGAGAGGAGAAAATTTCCTGTCTGATGCAATTTTTGCGATTCTTTCTATCTTCTCCTTTCCATACTTGTCAATAAATCCGGTCGGTCTTATAAAATCCATCACTTCATCAGCGGCTGCTTCTTTCAGGTAACTTATGGCCATTCTCCATGGTTCCCTGGCAGCCATTTCTCCTCCGGGCAAGGGGGTGTATTTTATATGACCCGCCCTTGTATACCCGTCAATGCCAGCCAGCAGGAATTCTCCGCCCCACAATGATCCATCTTCGCCGTACCCGGTTCCGTCAAAGGCAACGCCGATGACTCTTTCCCTGAACCCGTTCTCCGCCATGACCGATCCTATATGTGCATAATGGTGCTGGATGCCGATAATTTTTAAAGCTTTGCTGCTATCCTCTGCCCCCACCCTTAATGCCCATTGGGTAGACATATACCCGGGATGCAAGTCATATGCGACCGCTCGGGGCTCCGCCCGGTAAACGGACTTCAGATTCATCAAAGTCTCTTCGAAGAATCTGAGGGTCTCATAATTTTCCATATCTCCGATATGCTGGCTCGGTATCGCATAACTTCCTTTCGTGATCGTAAAGGTATTCTTGAGGTCAGCGCCGCAGCCAAGAACATCAGGACCATCTTCGAGTAATGGTATGGGTTCAGGCACATATCCGCGAGAACGCCTTATAAGAAAGACCATTGGATCAGTCTCATATTTCTGCACGAGCGGATTTTGGTTGTTTCGGACCGAAACTCGCTCTGCGACTTTGAGCACCGAATCATCTACCCTCATAAATATATCCCGGTTATGCAGAAGAAAGGCATCGGCAAGACGAGACAGTTTCATGTACGATTCTTCATTACCACAAATGATCGGCTCCTCGGTAAGATTACCGCTCGTCATAACCAGCACAGATAACTTCAGGCCGCCGGAATTCATTACGTCGTGGTCAGGGGAACAGAAGAGGAGGTGATGAAGCGGGGTATAAGGGAGCATAAAACCTATATGTCTGTTATTTGGAGCAATCTCCTCCGGCAGCGCCAGATCGTCACGCTTCTTCAGGAGGACAATCGGCCTTTTATGAGAAAGCAGAATCTTTTCCTCAGTTTCAGATACCGTGCAATACTTCCGTATCGCATCGATATCAGGCGCCATCAACGCAAAGGGTTTATTGCTCCTGCGCTTCCTCTCCCGCAGTTTCAAGACAGCCTCTCTGTTTGTTGCATCGCAGGCTATATGAAATCCGCCCAGACCTTTTATCGCCACTATCTTCCCTTGCCTGAGTAGATCCTGTGTCTTTCCGACAGGATCATCTTTTTCGGATATTCTTGAATCAACTCGGGGGATGAGAAGCTCCAACTGAGGTCCGCATACGTGACAGGCGTTCGGCTGGGCATGGAATCTCCTGTCTCCGGGGTTGTGATACTCGGTCAAACATTCCTCGCACATCTCAAAGACGTTCATCGTTGTATTTGCCCTGTCATAGGGGACTGTCTTTGTAATTGAGTACCGTGGCCCGCAGTTAGTGCAGTTTATGAAGGGATAAAGAAAACGCCTGTCTTTTCTGTCAAGAAGCTCATCCAGACAGTCGTCGCATACCGATACATCCGGAGAGAGAAGGGTAAATCTGCCGGTAACGGAACTTCCCCGTATCGAAAAATCAGAGAAACCGGAGAATTCCGCAGGGGAAATGTCCATGCTCATAATCCTCGACAGCGGGGGGGCTTCTCTGCTGATCCTCTCGGTGAACTGGTCAAGGTTATCGCCCTCAACAGCCAGGGTAACACCATCCGAGGTGTTTGCTATAAACCCCTTTACAGCCAGTTCACGAGCGAGATTGTAAACGAATGGCCGGAATCCGACTCCCTGGACAATCCCTTTAATCATTACGTTAAGGCTTTTCATGATCTTTGACGGTTCATTTTGTTATTATAGCGTAAAGGGCAGATACTAGGGAACGAAGCTTTTGAAACCGATTATCCGGCAGAACGAAACCTGACCGATTTTTCATCAAGAAAACCTGCATTATCGTTCAAGAAAGCACATAGGGGGATACCATCCTTTGATAAATCAGCAGAAAATCAGTTGAAAGACAGAGACTAGCGTTTGTAAGCCTGTATCCCTTTGACATCTTTTCTCTTTGCTAAATGGATGCCATCGTGTTTCATTTCTATGATTTTATCTTTGTAGAGTCCGCCGATCGCTTTTTTAAATAATTTCTTGCTCATCTGCAGCATTTCTTTAATCAGTTCAGGAGAACTGTTATCAGACAATGGTAAAAAACCATTCTGCCCTTTAAGTTTTTTCAGGACGGTTTCCCTGGCATCTTTTACATCATCAAAACCGCCTTTCCTGAGTGTTACATCGATCTTGTTGTCTTCTCTTATCTTCTTTATATAACCTTCCAACTGCTCTCCAACTGACAGTTTCCGGTATACTTCATTTTTGTAAAGCATTCCCTCACAGCGGCCATTAATGATCACTTTAATGCCTATGTCGGTAAATGCTTCAATAAGCAGCATCACCTCTTCACCCTCATGAAACGGGATATCTTCTTTTATTGGTGCATTTGTTTTCAAAGCTGTGATTAATGTATCCAGGTTGTTATCGCCAGAGGATTACAGATGAGCCCTCTTTACCGGGTTAATCCTTTCCGGCCTTATTTTTAATCCATTCGATCCATTCAGGTATGCCCTTCCCTGTCTTGCATGAGACTTCAAATATCTTCAACTGCGGGTTCAGGGAGAGAGAGTCCCTCTTGATCTTTTCAATATCAACGTCCAGATAAGGAACCAGGTCCATCTTGTTCAGGATCAAGGCTGAAGATTCCTGGAACATAAGGGGGTATTTGAGGGGTTTATCGTGGCCTTCTGCTATGCTCAGGAGCATAACCTTGATATCTTCTCCGATCTTAAATTCAGCAGGGCAGACCAGGTTGCCGACATTTTCGATAAAGAGCAGATCGATTTCATTGAGCGGGAGGTCACTCAGGACTTCATAGATCATGTTCGCGTCGAGATGACATGCCCCTCCTGTATTTATCTGTACAACCGGGGCATCAAGTTTTTCTATCCTCTCAGCATCATCACTACCGGCAATATCACCCTCAATGACCCCTATCTTTAAACCGCTATCCTGCAAAAGCGTCTTCTCGAGAACAGAAGTCTTTCCCGCACCGGGGCCGCTCATGAGATTAATGACAAAAAGACCTGCCTTATCAAAAAGCCTGCGGTTTTCGAGCGCTATGCGATCATTCGCTTCCAGTATTTTCGTTGCAACTTTGACCTTCAAGGCTGTATATCTCCTTTTTTGTAAGTTATATTTTTGTATTTCCTGCCTGTTTGTACTTCTTATGACATGCCCTGACCTGAATACTTCTCAGGATACTTCCATGTCTATGATATCCAGTTCCCGGCCTGCTGTTATCATGAAGGAAGAGCCTTTACAGGAAGGACAGAAGAGAACATATTCTTCTTCAACTGTAAATTCATAAGCGCAATCCCTGCAAAGCCCTGTCACAGGAATCTCTGCAATATTCAGGGATGCATTTTTCGCAATAGTATCTGTTTTAATTGCATCGAAGGCAAAACTCAGGGCATCAGGCATAATGCCTGATGCCCTTCCGATTTTGATATTAATGGATTCAATTTCCTTAAAACCATTCTTAAGACATTGCCCGGATACGATATCAAGAAGGTTTTGCGCAATCGAGAGTTCATGCATCTTATGTTTTTGAGAATTTCTCCTTCTCTTTTTCGTAAGCCTCTTTTCCCGCGTCAACAGCCGACTTCAGAATAGACTTCTTTTCATCATAATAGCCTTTGCCTTCTTCGACCAGGGAAGAAACTTTCTCCTTTGTCTGATTTGCATAATCGGTTGTCTTCTCTTTCACATCATCTGCGATTTCCCTGATCTTTTGTCTTGTTTCCCGTCCTGACTGCGGAGCAAACAGAAGTGCGAGACCAGCACCTACAACGCCTCCCAAAAGAAATGATAAAAGCACAGAACCTGAACTATACCCTTCTTCCTCTCTCATTGTCTCTCTCCTTTCTTCATTAGATTGGTTAATAAAAAGGTTAATGCAGCAGTTATACCGGCCTTTAAGCTCAGCGCCTTGACAGAGACAGACGAGCCTGCTGTATCAATAAACCTATTGACCACACGTATCTTTTTGCCGACTTCGGTCACCGAATCTACTACCCCTTTCACATCCTCAGTAATATCACTCACATTATCGGTTATTCCTCTTACGCTCTTCAGTGTGAGTTGGAGCTCCTCCAGTGCAGGATTGAGGTTCTTTTCCGTGGTATTTCTCAGGGAAATAATCGTCTTTTTTAATTCCAGGAGCAGAGGAATGAGATACCCTGCCAATACTAAAAGTAAAGCTGCCATTATCGCTAATAAAATGGTATTCATCCTGCCTCCTATGGTGATTATATCACAACTTTCGCTGAAATCATTTCCCAGATATACCTAGATTTTAGTGCTTAATCTATTACAAGTAAAGGAAATTATGTTATTCTTTTATGCCTATGGATCATCATTTTTACATAAAAAGGACTTTTGCCCTTGCAGAACGCGCCAGAGGGAAGACCAGTCCGAATCCTATGGTTGGAGCTCTTCTCATAAACAATGGCAGGATAATTTCCGAAGGGTATCATAAGAAGGCCGGCACTCCGCATGCAGAGGTTATCGCCATAGACAAGGCAAAGAAAAAGGCTGCAGGCTCTACTCTTTATGTGAGCCTGGAGCCTTGCTGCCATAAAGACAAGAGGACCCCGCCCTGCACGGATAAGATCATTTCTTCAGGCATAAGAAAAGTGGTCATAGGCATGAAGGACCCCAACCCCAAGGTAGCCGGGAAAGGGATTGCCGAGCTTGAAAAGGCCGGCATAAAGGTAATTTCAGGGATCCTGGAGGAAAAAGCCAGGAAGCTAAATGAATCGTATGTCAAATACATAACAACGGGTATGCCGTTTGTTATCCTCAAGGTGGCGATGACATTGGACGGAAAAACCGCGACGCCTGAGGGAGAGTCAAAGTGGATCACGGGTGAAAAGGCAAGAAAAATGGTCCACAGGCTCAGGGGAAATGTCGACGCTGTTATGACTGCGATCGGGACAGTCAAGGCTGACAATCCCCTCCTGACCTGCAGGCTTCCGGGCAAGAACAATCCAATTCGTATCATAGTTGACCCCCGCCTTGAGACCAGCCTGGATTCTCACGTTGCATCCTGTCCCCCCGAGACAATAATCGTAACGAGGAGCTCACATGCCAATGAGCCCAGCGGAAAAACGTTAAGAGAAAAAGGAATTTCATTTATAGAGTATGAAAGCGAAAGACTTGATCTTGCCTGGTTGATGAAGCAACTCGGCAAACGTCATATCACTTCAGTACTCGTCGAGGGAGGCTCTTCACTGAGTTCTTCCTGTCTCGAAGCCGGCGTAGTGGATAAGGTGATCTTCTTCATCGCACCCAAGATAATAGGCGGAAGGGATTCATTCCCTGCGATAGGCGGAAAGTCTTTCAGGAGGCTTGCAGAAGCACATAGAATCAGGGATATTAAAACAAGGCGGATTGGGGAAGATATCCTTATCGAAGGGTATTTACAGAAATAGTCCTGCCTTTTACGATTTACAACTGACAGATTTCTCACTTCCTCCCGGAGGTCGTCTCGCCGGTATAACCGCTAAGCCCACATAAATCATAAACCATGGTAAGAATAAGGCGGGGGTTGAGCATCCTCGCTCATTCTCTCTTCGTTCCGAGGCTTTTGCCTCATGATCTCAAAGAACCATATTGTTATGGCGATGCTGACACGTATCGGGCAAAACTTGCAGAAATTCGCAGGGAACTAAAAGATATGGAATGAATATGATCCGGATACCTTAGGTCTGTTTCAGCAGGGGGTTGTCCCTGCAAGTCATCCAAAATGATAATACACTTGTATCTCCGGAATACTCAGTAGTTTCGAATCGCAATATCCATCAGGTATCCGCTCCCTGGCAGTTGATATTCACGGATCGCAACGCCGGGAGTTGCTTAAATGGTCACACGCTTGAAATCCTGAACAGCCTACCTTCCAAATTTCCTTTAAATATTCATTGGTTTGATCGGGATTTGCATAAAACAAGTTAAGAATAGGCAGTCAATAGCATGGTGGGGATTATGGGGCAGACTTGACTATTGATTTTGCACCGCAACGAACCTGCATTAAAAAAACGTGATATAGATAGTCAAGCAGGATATTTTCATGACAGACATGCGAGATCTTCCGCCCCGGGCTTGCGACATGATAAAGTTTTTTTATCTCCCGACGACAGCCGCATTTCTAACCTACACAATTCATCAATTTCAGACAAATCGTAGCAGAATCAGGCGGGGTATAGTATTCGAGCGGATTTTTTTAGCTGATAGTCCTACAGGATGTTTGTCTGAGATCAAGAGGCAAAAGCTCCGGGTCCCGACTGGATGTCGGGACGAGAATGAGCGAGGCTACATACTCCGCCTGATTCTTATCAAAGTTTATGAATAATATAGACCAGGGTTATCTATCCCCTCGTCAAATGCCGGTACTTGATCCGGTGGGGCTGGTCGGCAGCAGCGCCCAACCGCTCCTTCCTGTCAGCCTCATACTCTGAATAGTTCCCATCGAACCAGACGACCTTGCTGTCACCCTCAAAGGCGAGGATATGGGTAGCGATTCTGTCGAGAAACCAGCGGTCATGACTTATTACTACTGCGCAGCCTGCAAAGTTTTCGAGCGCCTCTTCGAGCGCCCTCATGGTATTAACATCCAGATCATTCGTCGGTTCATCCAGCAGAAGTACATTTGCCTCTTCCTTCAGCATCCGGGCAAGATGCACCCGGTTCCGTTCGCCGCCTGACAGCATACTCACCTTTTTCTGCTGGTCAGAACCTGAAAAATTAAAACGGGCCACATAGGCGCGTGAATTCATCTGTTTCCTGCCCAACTGTATCGTATCCTGATCACCAGAGATCACTTCCCATATCGTCTTATCAGGGTTCAAGACTTCACGGCTCTGGTCAACATAGGCAAGCTTTACCGTCTCCCCGATTTTTATCGTTCCGGAGTCGGGTGTTTCCTGGCCGGTTATCATGCGAAACAGGGTTGTCTTACCAGCGCCGTTCGGGCCTATCACCCCTATGATGCCGCCTGGCGGGAGGGAAAAAGACATCCCTTCCACCAAGACATTGTCTCCATAGGATTTGGTCACATTTTCAGCCTCGATCACCACATTCCCGAGGCGCGGGCCAGGGGGGATATAGATCTCAAGCTCTTTTGTCCTCTTCTCAATATCCTGCTGCAGAAGCGCCTCATAGGAATTGATGCGGGCCTTTGCCTTCGCATGCCTCCCTTTTGGAGACATACTTATCCATTCAAGCTCGCGTTGAAGGGTCTTCTGCCGCTCGCTCTCAACCTTTTCTTCCTGCTGCAGTCTGTTTTTCTTCTGTTCGAGCCATGAGGAATAGTTCCCCTTCCAAGGGATCCCTTCTCCTCTGTCGAGTTCCAGTATCCATCCTGCGACATTATCGAGAAAATAACGGTCATGGGTGACCGCGATTATCGTTCCGGCGTATTCCCTCAGGTGATGCTCAAGCCAGGCAACAGATTCTGCGTCAAGATGGTTCGTCGGCTCGTCAAGGAGAAGTATGTCGGGCTTCTTGAGAAGCAATCTGCATAACGCTACCCGCCTTTTCTCTCCGCCTGACAACACCTTAACTGAAGTCTCCCCTGCAGGGCATCGCAAGGCATCCATCGCCATTTCGAGGCGTGAATCGAGGTTCCATGCGTCGAGCAGGTCAAGTTTTTCCTGCACCTGTCCCTGTCTTTCTATGAGTTTGTTCATCTCTTCGTCCGACATCGGCTCTGCGAACTTCTCGTTGATCCGGTTGAACTCGTGAAGGGCGTCGACAGCCTCCTGAGCACCCTCTTCTACGATTTCACGCACCGTCTTCGTATCGTCAAGGACGGGCTCCTGTTCGAGCAGCCCGATGGTATGTCCCGGAGACAGAACAGTCTGACCGTTAAAATTCTTATCCACGCCGGCAAGTATTCTCAGGAGAGAACTCTTCCCTGAACCATTCAGACCGAGCACGCCGATCTTGGCGCCGTAAAAATATGAAAGATATATATCCTTGAGCACCGGCTTTTTATCGTAAAACTTGCTTACCCCTATCATCGAATAGATTACTTTGTTCGTTTCGTTACTCATCCATTAAGCTCCTTAATATGTTGAAAGATATTTAGAAGTCGATATTGTACCGTGATTGTTTGCAGAGAAGCAATATCCTCCAGCCGCAAAATTATGTGATTCAAATTTTTCTCGTATCTGGTAAAATGTGTCATGGCATCGAAACCAGAGATACGTTTAACTTCCAAACTTTCTCCGGAACTCAGCAGCAATATTACCGTGGACAATATCACCTACCATGTTCAGACAGAAGACATGGGGATAAAAACATGCAAAATCATTACAAATATTTATATAAAGGGTGAAGTTGTCTTTAAAAAGAAATCAGACTATGCGCACATGACGAAGCTGAAGGATTTTTCTGTTCGGCTCGCCTCCCTCCTGGAAAAACAGCATAAATCTGCTATCGATCAATTTATTGCAGAAAAAACAAGCAAGAAGAAATTGAAATCCGATTATTTTGAAGAGGTCCAGCAGTTGCTCAGAAGGGGAAATGGCAGATCGGCCCTGATTGCCCTCAGACATGCCCTCGACAAATTCCCCGGAGATCCTTTTTTCCTGTCTTATTACGGATGTCTTATAGCGGTTGTCGAAGATAACCCAAAAGAAGGGATAAAGATTTGCGAGGACGCCATAAGAACACTCGATACTGCCATGCCCTTCGGCTCTGAGTTTTTCTATCCTGTCTTCTTCCTGAATCTGGGCAGGGCGTACCTGAAAGGCGACAGGAAAAAAGACGCGGTACAAGCCTTTCAGAATGGTCTGAAAAACGATCTGGGGAACCGTGATATATTATGGGAGATGAAAAAGATCGGGACAAGAAAGGAACCACCTGTTGCATTCCTCTCCCGAAGCAATCCGATCAACAAATACATAGGTATGCTGCTCTACAGGCCCCAGGAAAAATAGCCGGTCAGGAGACTATGATATGATAAATCTCCCTATATCTTTCTATAGCCTTTTCAACGATACTGTCCGGTAGTTCAGGGCCGGGATAAGTCTGGTCCCAATCGAGACTTAAAAGATAATCCCTGATGATCTGCTTGTCATAACTGTCTTGTCCCTTCCCCGGTTCATACGTCCGGAGAGACCAGAACCGTGAGGAATCAGGTGTCAGAATTTCGTCTATAAGGATCAGTTCATTATCATATATTCCGAACTCAAACTTTGTGTCTGCTATGATAATCCCTTTCTTATCCGCCATTTCTCTCGCCTTGGAATAGATCCTCAGGCTCATATCCCGGAGTCTTTCGGCCATTTCCTGTCCGACAATATGTATGGTTTCTCCGAAGGAGATATTTATGTCATGTCCCTCTTCAGCCTTTGTGCTCGGCGTAAATATCGGTGATTCCAGCCGTGAAGATTCTTTTAACCCCTCAGGAAGTCTTATGCCGCATACCGAACCTGTCTTTTTATATTCCTTCCAGCCACTCCCGGACAGATAGCCCCGGACAATGCATTCCACGGGAAGCTGTTCAGACTTCTTGACCAGCATGCTCCTGCCTTCCAGTTGTTCCCGGTATTTCTGACACGGGGATGGATACTTATCAACATCCGTTGCAATGAGGTGGTTCTTGATAATATCTTCCATCTGACGGAACCAGTATATCGATATCTGTGTAAGAAGTTTGCCCTTTCCCGGAATCCCGTTCGGCAGGACAACATCGAAGGCCGATATCCTGTCAGATGCTATCATGAGAATGTTCTCCCCGAGATCGTAGATGTCCCTGACCTTGCCGCTCCTGAGAAATTTAATGCCGGGCATATCTGTCTTTAATATCACTTTTTCCATATCATTGTCCTCTTTAGCACCGTGATTTCAGAGAATCCGCGCTAAGAAATGTCTTCTATTTGCGTGTTCAGCTGCGTGTTATCTATCTTCTGTATAGTAAACAGTAACTGTCTCTCTTGTACTGTGTCATTGAGCTTGACGCATACCTCTTTTATCTGTCCGTCAAACGGGGCTACAATCGCATTCTCCATTTTCATCGCTTCAAGATTGGCAATCTCTTCGCCTTTATGGACAATATCGCCGACCTTAATGAGACCTCTTTCGGAATTGCCAATCCTCCAGATATTGCCGTTTATCGGAGCGCCTATATCGTTCGGTGCCTTGGCCATTCTGATCTCAACCTTTTTGGCCCTCGGCGTCTCGACCATATAAACCCTGGTTTTGTTGTTGACCTTCATTACCACATGGATAACTCCTTCATGTTCAGCACCTATTGAGACAAACTCTATGGTATACGGTTTGCCCCACATCTCAAAATCCACCCGGTCACCAGGCTTTTTCAGGCCTTCTCTCCAGACATCCGTCGGCAGCACAAGAGGGGCCTCACCATATTTCTCCCTGAAGTCAATCATCTCAAGGGCATCCTTTGGATGCATGAGGTAGAGAATAAACTCTTCTTCGGTATGTTTTCTGCCCAGATGTCCGGTGAGGTCTCTTTTCAGTTTTTCGAGGTCCTCATCTTCGAGAGAATCGAGGGGTGATATCTCCTTGCGTTCCCTCATTCGTGATTCCCATTCATCGCCAAAGGCGCTCCGGTAGACCCACTCCGCAGGCCAGCCCACAGGGAGCTTGCCGTAATTGCCCAATAAGAGGTTTTTGAAGTCCCCCGGCGCGTTTCTGAAGAGCATGAGAAGCTCCTGTTGTTCTTCATCCGTCATGAGTTCAAGATTCTGGTCCTTCTCCTCCATAAATCTGGTCATCAACCCGATTATATGCCTGACGCCGGAATCTCCCCGCTCTTTAGCGTAGCGGTTTATTATCCCGCTGCTGGTAACCCAGGTAATCTGGGAGCCGGGAGTCACATCAAAATATTTAACAATACGGTTGTAGAGTGACATCATCTTCAATATCGAAGGCATGAGATGAATGAACTCGCCCTTTTCAGCCTGTTCAAAGGAGCTTGGGAACGCGCCGCCC
>Ga0210377_10003214_pt1 | contig 14073 bp, 19 predicted proteins | sample PLM4_65_b1redo_FD_155480 | JGI IMG/M metagenome (GOLD analysis project Ga0210377, IMG submission 155480) | Groundwater sediment microbial communities from an aquifer in East River, Colorado, USA - PLM4_65_b1 redo | ecosystem: Environmental > Terrestrial > Soil > Riparian zone | place: USA: East...
CGATCTCCACCCGCCACGGGCGCAGTCCATAGCTCACGCCGCTCGGTGGCACGATCCGCAGCAGGTTCTGGTACAAATACCCCACCGTCGGCAACCCCGACGCCTGGAAGGTCACACTCAGCCGCGTCTCATCGTCCGTGCTGGGCAGCGTCTCCGTGTGTGTACCGCCGGTCCCGGTCAGGTTCCAGACGTACGTTTCCGCAGAAACAGCCCGCCACGCCGTGGCGCCCGTCTCCAGTTGCGCGATCCAGATATCGGGATAGGTCCCATCCGGCACCAGGTTCACCACCCGGCACGTCTTCTGGAAATCCTCGCTCTCGTCCGTGAACGTCACCACCAGCGCCCCCTGCGTCCCGCGCTTGAACCAGTTCTTCAACTGCTGCATCAGCGCGATGCGGTTCGACAGGTCAACGATGCGGATGTACACCGCCAGGCTGCCGGTCTCAACCGTCCACGCCCCGGAATCCACGGCATCGCTCTGCTCCTGCTCCAGCCACACCGGCTTGGCGGACGGCAGCAGGTTCGAGTTCACGATCGCCGCGCGGTAATTCGTCCCGTCGTTGATGTTGTGTGCGTTGAACGTTTTCAAGACCTTCAGCACTAGAATCTCCTCGCCTTCACCTGTGCACCGAGACCCGCAGACCCGCCCTCCCCCTGGAACGTCACCGGCGCATAAAATGCATAACTCTCACTATTGTTGGTTGCCCCGGCAGAGGCACTGCCTGCCGGGAAACCATTCGCCGTCGCAAAAACGAGACGACGTGTTGCCTGTGCAAATATTTGCTCCACACCCGAGACTGCTTCCATTCCACCCAGCCCGATCGACCGGAAGAAATTATCCCCGATACCGATACCCACACGGCTCGGTGAATTCTGTTGGAAAACATTCAGAATCGATTCGATCAGTCGGTTTGCAACGTCTCGAACGACATCATAGAGCCAGCCAGCCGCGTTCTTGATCCCCTCACCAATCCCCTTGATGAAATTCTTCCCGAGCTCTGGCACGGTCTTGATCCATTTCGCCAGGGTATCCCCCAGACGCACGATCAAGTCTCCGATCGCGATCACCACCAGCGGGACATTCGCCACAATGCCGGTGACGAGCATTCCGATCAGCTCACCGGCGGCTGAAAATATCAGGGGCGCCGCTTCGACCAGCGCGTTGAAGATCGCCTGGATGATGGCAGGTAATGCCTGGATCAAAACAGGCAGCGCCTGGATGAGCCCCTGCGCCAAACCCAGGATCAATTGCAAAGCCGCATCGATCAGCATCGGGATATTCTCCACCAGCGTCTGCACGATGGTGATCAGCGCCTCCACGATGGCAGGAATCAACTGCGGCAATGCCGCCGCGAGTCCCAAGGCGAGCGCGATGATCGCCTGTAGACCGGCATCGATCAGCATCGGCAGGTTCTCGATCAACGCAGTGACCAGCGTCAGCAGGATCTGTATGCCCGCCTGGATCAGGGTCGGTAATGCCTGCAAAATAAAATTAATCAGCGATGTGATGATCTCGATTGCCGCCGGTAACAACGTCGGCAGCGCGCTGATGATCGCACCCAATAGACTCTTGATCAGTCCGAGCCCAGCCTGCAACAACTGCGGAGCCTGCCCAGCCAGGTCCGTCACGATCTGTCCGATCAGCCCCCCAACACCCTGCGCGATCTGCCCGATATCGCCATCTGCACCATCAACGATGGATTTGAAATCCTGCAGGTATCCACCCGCCGCACCGAAGATCTGCTGGAACCCCGGCAGGAATGCTGTTGCCAGTGTGCCGAGCGTTCCCTTCAGCCCAGCCTGAAGACTCGCCAGTGTATCGTCGAACGACTCCAGCGCAGCCACGTCCTCCTCGGACATCACCGCCCCAACCTTGTGCGCCTCTTCCGCCAGCCGTGCCATCTCATCCGACCCGGCTTTGATCAGCGGGTTCAGTTCCTGCGCACTCTTCCCGAATAACTCCATTGCCAGTGCATCGCGCTCAGCTGGATTCTGGACCTTCCCCAGCGCATCGATCAGATCGTTGAAGACTGCCTGGTTATCGCGCAGGTTGCCGCTGGCATCCGTGACCTCGACTCCCAATTTCTGGAAAGCCGCAGCGGTGTCCCCCAGTTCGATATCATCGAGATCCTTACCGGCTTTTTGCGCCTCGGTGAGTTTTGTTGCGTAATCCTCGCTTTGTTCCTGCGCATTAGCCATCGAGCGGATCAACCGCGCATTCGAGCTGGTGATCGTATCCAGGCTCGTCCCCACCTGGTTGGCGATGAAATCCAATTCCTGCAGGCGCGTGGTTGAGATACTCGTCTTCGCGCTCATATCGACGAGCTCTGCCCCGGCATTCGCGCTTGAAACAACAAGCCCGGTGATCGATGCCCCCAGGCTTGCCACCACTACAGCCAGGCTGGCGACAACGGTGATCGCACCCTTCACCACGGATCCAACACCACTGACCACGCTCTTGAAACCTTCCCACTTGCCGCTGGCTTCTTCCGCTTTTTCGCCAGATTCCTCAACAACATCGTTCGCTTCTTCTTGGGCGGTCTCCATCTGCTGCCACGCATCTATAGAATTGTCCAATTCATTCCCCATTTTATTGAGCCGCTCAGTCTCTTGGTTTAACTTGATTTCCATATCCTGCGCAGCGCGGCTGTTCTCCCCATATGCAGTTTTCATCCGTTCATACTCCGCGCGCGTGGCAGCAACTTTCTTCTCTTGAATATCCATCTGACCATTGAGACTCTTGATCCGCATCTCCAGCCCGCTCGCATCGTTCGCCCAATCCCCCAGGCTGGCTGCAGACGCGCGGAACCCAGACTCCAACACGCGCATCTCGCGGTTCATCTCCGAGATGCCCGTCTTGAAGCTGGTGGTATCGATCTCTGCTTTTCTGGAGAGCTTGTCGTCGTCTGCCATTACAACCTACTCCCCTCTCCCAGCGGGAGAGGGGCTGGGGTGAGGGCGAATCATCGTTTCTACAGCAACACTCACAACTCAGCCTGGTCCGCAAATAACTGCCCGGGCATGCCGCGCTGACTACCGCGTTCCTTCCACTTCGGATACTCGAACGCGAACGGGATCAGATCTTCGATATCCATCTCATTGATCTCTGTCAGCGTCCAGTGGAAAAGATCGATGAGGGAGCATTCCAGATCAAGAATAAAATCCGTGTCGCCTCCGCCATCGGCATCTACTTCGGCGGTAACGTAGGGTCCATGATGCCCTTGGCGCGCTGCACCACAGCCCGCACCACGGTCACCATCTCCGTGATGTCGCTCTGTTCATCGAGCATCTCGATCGTCAACCCTTCCGGAAAAACATCGATGATATATTGTGTCAGCGCATCGATGTCAGATTCTTCGTATTGATCGACAGTCTTCGATCCAAGCGCCTTGTAGAGCCTGACACCTTTTTTCAACATCTTCCACGGCACGAACGGACGAGTGAGAGTCCTTGTGATCTCACTCGTCTGCGGGTCATACAAATTCAACGTGATGGGTGTAACTGGCATGGAAACCTTTCGAACAGTATTTCCCTCTCCCCGGCTGGGGAGAGGGGGCTAATCGCTAAAAGCCAACAGCTATTACGCCGTTGTAAAGTTATACGCTGTGAGCGCCAATGCCTGACCATAGACATCGATTGCACCGCTGACGGTGATGATATGCACGGTCGAAGCTCCGATGTTTGAATTCGGGTTGATCGTCACCACCTTCTTCGCCGCATCGATGGTGATGGCACTGGCGATCACATCGCCTCCTGCCGTCACCAGCGAGATGCCGGTCACGCCGGTCACCAGCGCATTATTGAACGTCAGGGTCGGGCTGATCGTCACAGCCACACCGGTCGCAGCATCCGCGGGCGACGGCGTGCAGGTCAAGGCGCTCGGCGCACTGTAGGCAGGCACCTGCACCGCCGCCCACCAGTTTGTCGCGCTGAACCCGGCATGCGAATCGTCACCGACCACACGCTTGGCTGTATCGGTAAGTGACGCGCTCAAAGCGAAGGTCTTGATCGTCCGCAAGGCGCGCAGCTTCAGCTTGGTCGTCTTCGGGTCGGGCGTTTCTGTTTCGGTGGCAGTGTCCTCATCGAAGGGCGAGAACTGGCACTTGAGATACCAGTAGTATTTATATCCACCGCCCGATTTCTTGGCGCGATATCCGAGCGCCACATACGGAGGCGTGCCGCCGTTATCGTACATGCGACCGTTCGTCTCGTCCCACACTTTTCCCAGTATGGTTGCTTGCAGGTCCGAAGGCAGACCGGTGATCTCCACATCCGCTTCGCTCTCACCTTCCGACGAAAGCGAATCGAATGGTTGGTTGTCGGCATACTGCACCTTCGAATTGGTCTTCGGCTTCACGCTGACATTGATCAGCGGAGCCAGGTAGGCGGGCGTTCCAGCCACATATGCATCGGCATCATCCTGTGTCACCAGGGCATAATAGAGGTTGTCCGCGCCAATATAGGATTTGTTGTTGAGAGTCATTCTTTCTCCTTATGAGCTAGGCGCTCAGGTAAAAATAATCTTTTGCCAGACCATAATGGCTGGTGTCTTGATCTTTCGGCAATGCCCGTTCAGGACCTTTCTTGAATCCCGCTGCAAGCATTGCAGTATCGACATCGGGCAAAACAGCGAGACCGGTCACATCCATGATATTGATCTGCACGCGATACGATCGGATCGTCTCGGCATTGTCTGCATGTTGATCTGGCACACCCGTGATCAACGAATATGTGATGAATGTGTCCGGCAGATCGCCGATAAAGACATCCATCGCAAATGGCACCGCGGGACTGAGCGTCGTCAGCGCGTCACCCACACGCTCGAAGATGGTCGTCATGAGTCGACCATCCCTTCCGCCTTCAGCGATCCGCGAATCGCCTTACTGACTTTGGATTTCATCCGGTCCCACGCCGCACGGATGTAGGATTGAGCCTGGATGTGTTTCGACGGCGATCCATATTCCTGCACTCCACCGTAGATCGCTATCTCCTTCGGTGCATCGATCAACCCAACATCGATGTAAATTCGATTACCGTCCTGGTGCGGACCGTCGATCACCAGGCTGCGCTCCAGGTCGTGCTCGTCTTTCGGGACCAGCTCGACCATCACCGGAAGTAACACACCGGCGCCAGCTTGCAACGCACGTGCGGCAGCCGCATCGATGTCTTTGCCAGCCTGCTGGATATCCTCCAGGTAGCTTTCAAAACCTTTCGTGGAAAAACCGGCTTTGATCGGCATTACACAGTACCTTTCACGCGCTCAACGATCAGCTCGACCCAACGCTTGCGGTCCTGCACCGGATCGATGCTGATGATGTTCCACGGCTCGCCGTCTTTCAACACGCGCCACGTGCTCAACACATCGCTGCGATATCGGATCGTCACCGTCGCGCGCTGTACGTTCTTCATCGCATTCTGGACGGTCTCCTGCCCGTGTGCATTGATCCAGCGTGCCCAGATGGTCGGGTTTATTGCCACATCCGCAAACGTGGGCTTCTGTGCCCCGCCCGCATCGGTAGCGATCGTCGGCTCCTGCAGCGTGATCGATGTCCGCAGATCACCAGGATTTACTGTATACGCCGTCATGCGATCACATCATCTGCCGGGTTCTTCAGGATCACCACATAGATGTTCTCCGAAAGATTACCGGCATCCGTCTGTTGGATCTCGCCTGCCACGCTGATCACACCTTCGAACTTTGTGCTTTGATCGCCGCTGACCAGGTACACACCCACCAGCTTCATCACCTCGTCCCCGACCCGCGCACCGCTCAACGTCAGCGCCCCGGCGCCATCGAGTCCATAGAACACCGACTTGCGATACTTCAGCGCCTCCACTTCTAATTGCAGCAGCGCCGCTCGAACACCGGAAGCCAGCGGGCTGTCCGTGGTCATCGACCCGACCTGCGCCGGGTTGTCATACCAGGTCGTCAATAACATTGCCGCCGCTGTTTTGGCGATCGGGAAGATCGTCGCATCCGCAGACCAATCCCGACCGGTGGCGTTCAAAATATACATATCCACCTGATCCAACAGCATCAACATCACAGGATCGTCGGACTCGGTGCGGACGGCATTCGCGGCTTCATTCGGGGTCAACAGGTTCGTCATCGTGGTTTCCTAAGAACTCCCCGGGGCGGGAAGGAAGATAAGTGCCCCGGGGAGCTGGCATCAGGGCAGGGGAGGGTGCCCGTTATCCCTTCTTGGATTTCTTGCCCTTCGGCTTCTCCACCGCGGCAAGCATTTCATGGGTGCTCGGAGCAGACTCCTCCACGGAAGGCGCTTCGGACTCAGCCGCTTCCGGCTCCGGTTTCACAGGCGTTTCCACAGCAACGGGGGACATGCGCACCCAGCCAAAGCGTTCGTGGTTGATCACGTTTCCGGGGTGGACGAGTTTTAGCTCGCCCCCCTTCTTCATCTGCACCCATTCGACATAAGCAGGGTTAAGGTCGGTCATGGGTCACCTACTTCAGGTAAAACAGGTCGACCAGCTTGGCGCCGTCCGGCGTGCCGTTCAACGCGAAGAGATTCTTCTCCACCTCGTCGGCATCCACAGCCAGCGAGCCGCTGTCGGCAGAACCATCGAAGAGCTTCACCAGCAGCAACGCAGCATTCGCCACGATGTGCGGCAAGCCCAGTTTCTTGGCGATCCCCACGCTGACTGTATCGGTGCCCGCGTGCGTTTCCACCGGCAGCGCAATGTTGGTCACGGTCGCGAAGGCTTTGACGCCTTCGACTTCGGTCGCGCCATTCAGCGCGATCGTGTCGGTGATGGCGCCGCCCTCCACGTCGGTTCCGCTGATCACCACGTTCCCGGCATTCCCGGAGGCATTGCCTTTCACGGTCACCGTGCGCGGCACGTCCGGGTTCGTGATCGCGGTCGTCACGTTCTGCGTCGAAGCGGTCAATGCAATGGCAGCATGCACCGCCGTCGCACTGACGGCATCCGGTGCACATTGGTAATGGACGGGCAGTAAGACGCTCAGCGCACCATCGTCATCGCCGGGGATTGCGCCATCGCGCTTGATCGACCCACCGATGATCCAGGTATCGCCGCCGCCCACCATTCGGTTTTGAGTTGTAGGAATTGACATATTACTTTTCCTTCTCCCCTCTCCCAGGGGGAGAGGGGCAGGGGGTGAGGGAGAAATCTAAGTCCAGGGCTGGGCTACGACACCGGCACCGTCAACAACGTCATCGCACCGGTATCCAGCGCCTCGCAGTCCAGGCGCGCGATCCCGCGCACCTCGGTGCTGTTCGAGCGCCAGGCGCTCCCACCGATATTCGTGGAAGCAAATTCGAACGCTGCGCGGCGGAACAACGTCGCACGCTCATCGCCATCGCCGATGGCGATGCGGGAGAGTGTCGGACCGGTCAGGTTCGCCCAATGCGCATCCGAGAGATGCACCACCGGACGCCCCTTCACACGGAACGCCGTCGGGCTGGAAGGATCAGGCTGAAGCAGGGGGCGGCCCACACCATCCTCGAGCTGGTCGAGAATATTGAGCCCGCTCTGGTTGGTGAAAATGCTGGCGCTGGCAGAGAAGGCCGGGTCGAGTGTCTTGTTGAGTACCGTCTTGATGGAGGTCAACAGATCAGCCGGGTCCGCCACCGCGGTCGGGCTGATCGCATTGACGATGGCCAGGATCAGGCTGTTATTGGTCAGGATTAATTTCTTACTGAACCACTTGGCAAGATAGTTGATCAGGTTGATCGGCGTATCCTGCATCAGGTTATTGCCCACGCGCAGGAAGTCGGAAAACTCGCGCAGGGAGTAATCGACCTTGTTGAACTTCGGGCTCTCGCCCTCGGCATTATCCGCCTTCACTTCCAACTCGGTGGTGGTCTCGGTCAACGGCAGCGCCGCCGCGAACTGCTCGATCACGCGCCAGCCGGTCAGCGTGGTCACTTCCTCCACGTTGAAGTACAGCGCCAGGTCCACGTACTTGCGCATCAATTCACGGATCTTGTTATCAAAATCCACCGGGTTGAGGAACCCGCCGTCTTCACCGGCAGGCGAACCGCCGCCCTCGGTCAGGGCATTCACCAACAGCGGGTAGTTCTCCGCATTGTGCTGACCACCCTTGACGGTCTTCGGGGTCACACCGTTGCGGAAGGCTTGCATCCATTGGCTCATGTATTGCGGGGAGGCACGCAGGTCCTTCACTTCCTCCGGCTCAGGCTGTCCACCCAGGGGCACAAACCGCTGGGCGTTCTGGCTGGTGCCATCGTTGGCAACTTCCAACATAGACAAGTACAGACGGTTGGCATCTGCATATTCCTTTTTTGCAGCATCCAGCTTGTCCTGCAAGGCAAGTGCCTCGTCAAACTTGTCCTCATCATTCAGGCGAACGATTTCCCGCGCAATAAGATTCCGCGCAGCGTCTGCCTTCTGAACTTGGTCGAACAGGGCTTTGAGATTCATAGTTCCTTTACTCCTTTGTAATGAACTGCATGGCTTGAGCGGCAAGGCGCTGCGCCTTTCGCTCAGTTTCACCCGCCTCGGGTCGCAGGCTGGTCAGTAACCCTTGCGGGATATTCACGTAAGTGGTCTTCAACTGGTTGGCAAAATTGGTCACCTGGCTCGCGGCTTTGCTGGATCCGCTGATGATCTCATCCGCGAAACCGTAGGCAACCGCTTCGCTGGCGGTCATCCAGGTTTCCTCGCTCATCATCTTGTTGAGCTTCTCCGCCTCCATCCGGGTCTTCGCCACGTAGGCTTCCACGATGCCGCCGTTGATCACCTTCAATTCGTCGATCAAGTCCTTCAGCGTAGCCACGTTGAAGTACCCGAGCAAACCCACCGCCGCTTCATGGATCATCATGTACGCCGAGACCTGGATCTTGATCACGTCGCCGCCCAGCGCCACCATCACCGCCGCGGAGGCCGCCAGTCCGTCGATCTTGACCGTGACCCGTCCGGGATAATCGAGCATCGTCGCACGGATCACCGACGCCGCGATCAGGTCCCCGCCCGGGGAGTTGAGGCGCACCGTCACCGGCTTGCCGCCGCCCTTGCTATACAACTGCTCCTTGAACATCTTGGGCGAGATCTCATCGCCCCACCACAGAAACTCCGAGATCGGACCGTAGAACTCGATCTCGGTCTCACCGCTCTCGGTCTCTGCCGCATCGCGGAAGGACCAGAACGGCTCATACGGTTGGGCGTTTCCATCGAAACAGCGGATGGGGGCAGGCTTCATGGTTCACTCCTATTCTCCCCGATCGGCTGGATGCTGCTGTTCATGTACAGCAGGTCCGCCGCCGGGTTATCGGATTTGGTGCGGTCTTCGATCTGCCGCGCCTCGTTGGGGGAAAGGCGTCCATTGTTGATGGCGCCGTTGAGATAATCGCCGCGGCTCTTGGCATCCGTGCGATACAGCGCGGAGCGCTCGAACCGGAAATATGTGAAGGCTTGCTCTTCCACGCTCAGCCATTTGCTGGCAGCGCTTTCCTCCCACTGCACCAGGTACGGGTCCAGCGTGGTCGAGAGATAGTCCAGGTTGTTCTGTTCGTTGCTTTGGTACGATTGCTTGCCGATGTTCAACTTGTAGGACGGCATCCCAAAGAAGTTCATGATCGCGATATCGTTATCCCGCAGCGACTCCAGGAACTGTACGTCACGCGGCTGCATGGTCACCGGCTCGAACTTCGAGAGCTTATTGTCCAGCACCGCGATGCGGCCCGTGTTGTCGGGTCCTTCCATCACCTCTCCATACATCTCACGCACCTTTTTACGCATCTCCGCACTGCTTTCCCCGTTCAACCATAGGATCCCCGCCGCAGAGAGTCCGTTCTTAAAAAGGGAATTCTGCGAACGATACCCAGCCATCTGTCTGCCGATGGTCTCGCGTGCAAATTGGATCACCCCGCGCCCATTGAATCCGGTCGCATCCGGGTTGATCAACGTGTGCATTACTTCCACCGCCGGAATATAGCTCTGCTTCGACTCACCGCGGAAGGTCGTGCAATACCACAGTTCGCCATTGCGGTCGAAGACCGGATACGTCACATTGGCGGGCAGGATGAAAAGTTCGCGTGTGTAGGAGGGCGGCTGCCAGACATAGTTGTTCCCCCAATACAACAGCCATTGAATGCTCACCTTCTTAAACCAGAAGGGAGTCCACCACCGGTTGGGCTGTCGCTCCAATCGCCAGGCGATGTTATAGGTAAACCCATCCGGGCGCATGCGTTCGGTCACACCTGGCGCGCGGCTGATGAACGTTTGGAACGGCATCTTCGCTACATCGTCCGAGATGATGTTCCCGCACCGATACCCGGTCGCCACGTTCTTTGAATTCTCCGGTGTCACCACCATCCCGGAGCCGGTAGTCATCCCCATCGTCGTCACCAATTCAGGCAGGGTCAACGTGGTCGGTGTTGCATTGACCGGTGCAGAAACCTTTGCCCGACTCTTGTGAGAGGAGAGTGCTTTGACTAGGATGCTCATTTGCGTTTACTCCACGCCAGCACGACCCCGGCGATCAAACACTCTGCGCCACCCACGAACCACGCCGCCAGGGGATCGATCTGATAGGACCCGATCAGGATCGCTAAAAAACCTGCAAAGAACAACAGGTCTTCTGACGACTTCCGCAGCCAGGCACGAAAGCGGGAGAGCGCTCTTTTCAACTCTTGCTCCGGATCGCATCGGTCAAATTACGGATCGCAAACGTCTGATCACGGATTGCATCAGCCAGTCCGTCCTGGTCATCATCAGCAAACTTCTTGATCAGAATTGCTTTGGGGTGGTTGTTCACACGCAAAGGAACAAACCTGGAAGGCAATCCATCTACATTGGAAGAGACCATTCCCCAGACGATCCCGTTCTCTTCTGGAAATACTTTAAACACTGCGAAGGTATCATCCTTCATGTACCTGCCCACAGGTGATGAATTGGATTCCCGCTTTGGGCTGATTTGCAGATAATTCAGCAGGGATTTGTATACGCCCTCGACCAATGGCTCTTCAATTTGTCCGTCCATCATCTCTCCTTGCGCCTCATGTTTTCTTTGGCAGCCTGCAGCAGGTCCTGAGTGATGCCCATCTTTTCGTATCGCTCTTCCGATTTCCTGTCATGGTCATCTAATGCCGCCGCATAAATATTGGCTGTCTCCTTCATGCGCTCGCCTAACATCTGGAACATTTGCTCCTGTCGATCTACGATATTCTTGAAATTGACTGCCCACAGATTCCGCGTTTCAGCATCGAACTCTCGTTGATCGGCGTTTCGTTCTTTGGCAGCCGCGATACGCATGGCTTCCATTTCTTTTTCATGAGCGAGATTCTTATCAGTTTGCCGCTCCAGGTATTTCAGGAACACAACGATGACACCAAATAAGATCACAGCGAACGGGATCTGCTTGGCGATCTCCAACAAAACGCTGTCACTCATCTCTCACATCCATCATCCATTGTTCGAACCAATAGCTCGCCACCAGGAGTCCCACGCCCACGTCCCGCGCAAATCGCCCGCTCTCGATGATCTGTTGCAACGGGCCGCTGGTCGTGATCGTGGGCACCATCCAGCGTCCAAGGTCGTCCTGCATTTGCCCGACAATGATAAAAATCCCATCACGGGACGGGGTGGTGTATCGAACTGTGATTGTCTTGGTGCGTTTTTTGGGTTCATTCACTCTTCAGGATGGGCAAACAAAAACGCCCGACGACTCTCTTTCGAGAAATCGTCGGGCGTTCAACCTTCCGGTTCTACTAGCTGCGACATGACCGGCACTAATAGCGGTCGCTCAATTGTAGAAATGTGGATGGCAGGGTGAGGGGGACACCCTGCCCGTCCACACCAGAATAATAGCATCATCAAATTCAAAAGTCAATATCAAAACGTTACATCGTTGCGGTGGAAACGCCCTGTTTTACACACCCCAGTCTTCGGTCAGAATGGAAGCCAGGCTGTTGGAATTGTAGAACCGTGCGCGCATCATCCCGCAGACCCAGGCGGCCGTTAAGTCGATACGCTTCGTCCGGTCGATATTCCTGCCCTTGCGTTCCTTCACATATTTGATCTGGGCGTTGCCGTTCTTCGAGATCGAAGTGTTGCCAAAACACCAGCGCGCCACGGGATGGTTCTCATGGCTCATCATCTTTTTTCGCAAGAACACTTCGAGCTGGTTCATTGGGTCCGTCAACGATTGATAGGTCTGCGGAGCATCCACCACAGTCAATCCATGTTCCTGTTGTAATCGTTGCACCAACATCGCCGCGAAGGATAGATCGAACGGCAGCTCCTTCAGCGTATACATGCCCTTGTATTCCTCGAAGCGCTTCTCGATCCGGGTGTAATCGATCACCCTGCCGGGTGTTGGGATGATCCAACCCTGTGCCGCCCATTGATCGTAAGGTACTTTATCTTCCCTGATGCGATCCTTCATGTTGTCTTCCGGGATCCAACAGTCCCAGATGGTACGCCAATCAGGGATGCCATCTTGTGGCGGAAAGATCAGGGCGGTTCCCGCGAGATCCGTCGTGGTGGAAAAGTCGCCGCCCACATAACATTCTTTTCCCAACAGATCGTTGCGGTTCCAATTCCCAACAGTGGAATCGAACAGGTCGATGGGCAGCCAGCTCGTCAGTTTGCTCGTGATCCATTGATTCAAATTCAGCCAGCGGAACAAACGTTCATCCGCCGCATTGAGCCTGGCTTCTCTTGCCAGGTCGCGCAGATCATCCACCTGCAGCGTCACCCCCAGCGACGGGTTCGCCTTCTTCCAGTTCGCCTCGTTATAAATATCCTCCCCCGGATAGGAGTAGATCACCGGATACCAGGTCGGAATATCTTTCTCGTGATCGCCCATCTCCCGCACCTTCAGGACCTTCTCTGCCTTCTCGTGCACTTCCCATGCGATGGTCACGCGGTCCGGGTCGTCTCCGGCCGTGGTGATCACCCACCAGATCGGCTGGCGGCGTGCCAGTCCCGCACCTTTGATCATGACATCATATAGATCGCGGTTGGGCTGCACATGCAGTTCATCGAAAATACAGCAGCTGATGTTCCACCCATGTTTCGTAAACGACTCCGCACTGATCACCTTAAGGAGTGTGCCGGTCTCCTTATTCTCGATCATCTTCTTGCTGTCTGTGATTTTCACGCGCTTGATCAACGACTTATCCTGCTCGATCATCTCCACCAATGGATTGTAAATCGTCTGCTCTGCCTGTTCCCGGTCCCCAGCGCATAGAACGATCTGACCATTGGGCTCATCGCGATTATACAAATGCAGGTTTCCGATTCCCGATGTCAGCTGGCTCTTGGCGTTCTTCTTCGCAGTCTCCACGTATACATGCCGATACTGACGCACGCCGCGCTCGTTCTGCGTGCCATACACATCCCAAATGATCTGACGTTGCCAGGGCATGAGATCAAAAGGCTGACCGTGAAAATCCCCCGTCAACTTCATCAACTCCAAAAACTGGACCGCCTTCGCGGCCTTCTCTTCATCGAACATGATCACTTACCAAGAAACTTACCCATTGGGTTATCGGGTTCTGGTGGTTCCTTTTCCGTCGGTGCCACACCCGCCCGCGATCGCGGCGTCAAATACAATGATTGCGCCAGGGCGAACACCAGCTTTCGCTTGCCATCCATCCGCGCATCCATCCCCTGGAACCGCTGTAACAATGCATTCGCCTGCGCCAGCGCATTGAAATAATCCTTAACTTGATCAGGCTTGGGCTTTATCATTGTTAGTAATCTCAAATGCACCAGCCATAATTTCTTGATCGACGCACGCAGCGTTTCTAACTCATGCAGTTCCTCCTCCGCCAGGCAATACTTCACCAGCAGGTCCGCATCGAATGCAGTGACGATCGTTCCCTCTGTCTCGAAGTACAACCCGACTAATCGCTTCCACACACCCGCGGCCGTTTTATGTCCCTTTAACTCAATCGGTGGCTTGAGTGTAAGCACGGTCTTCGGCGTCATCGCAGACTCCGCCGAGGCTCTCGCCTCGCTGTCTGCTTTCGTGTCGTGTCGTGTTCTAAGTGAAGAAGGTTTCTTTACTGGCATATATTTTTCCATCGCGAATTTCTCACATTGGGAGAAATTCTCATTTCGATA
>Ga0210377_10003215_pt1 | contig 14072 bp, 8 predicted proteins | sample PLM4_65_b1redo_FD_155480 | JGI IMG/M metagenome (GOLD analysis project Ga0210377, IMG submission 155480) | Groundwater sediment microbial communities from an aquifer in East River, Colorado, USA - PLM4_65_b1 redo | ecosystem: Environmental > Terrestrial > Soil > Riparian zone | place: USA: East...
CAGGTCGACGAGCTCGAATCCCGCCAGCGGTGTCAGCTCGCGCCCGTAGCCCTCGGCCAGCAGCACTGGCCGCCCGGCGCGCAGCAGCAGCCAGGCGTGCGGCAGTCGCGCCACGCTCAGGCGCGAGCCGTCGCGGCGCGACAGCGGCCACACCCGGCCCCACAGGTTGGCGGGATCGACGAGGTTGACGAGGACGTGCGGCTCGGCCCGCCGCGTGGCAGGCGCCGTCAGCTCGGCGAGCGCGCCCTCCAGCGCGTACTGCTCGCCCGACAGCCCCTCGACGAAGTAGCCACGCACGACCTCGCCGCCGTACTCCATGCGCAGCAGGACGTGGCGCAGCGCGGACCAATCGCCGCGCGCGAGCTCGCGCGCGAGCACGCCGTAGCGCGCCAGCAACAGGTGGGCGCGCGCCTCGTCCCGCTCCTCGGGCGACAGCGGCTCGTCCTCGGCCAGGACGCTCCAGCGTCCGACCGGCGGCAGCTGGGCCAGCGGCCCCCGCGCCTGGCCGCGACGCGGGCGCCTGCGCATGACCGGTCGCTCGGCTCCCGGGCGTGGCGCCGCGGTGGAGGCGACGATCGCGCTGAACGTGTCGGGAGTCGCCAGCCCCGTCCGGAACAAGTCCCACAGCGCCGCCAGCGTCTGCGCCGGGTCCAGGCCGGCGACCCGGGCGAGGTCACGCGCGAAGGAGGCGCCGCGAAGCTGCAGGTGGAGCAGGACATTCTTGATGCGGGGGTCGAGCTCGGCGCGCTCGGCACTCTCCCGCAGCCAGCCGATGTTGTCGCGCAGGGCGACGCCGACCCGCCCCGCCCGTCCGCGCTCGCCGCCCGCCGCCTCGAAGATCGTCCACACGATCTCGCCCGAGAGCCCCAGCCGGTCGAGCCACTCACGCTGGTAGTCCTCGACTCGCGCCGAGAGCAGGTCCTGCTCCCAGACGCGCACCGGGAAGTCCTCGCCCTGCAGCAGCTCCAGCGCGGCGAGGACGCCGGGCGGCCCCACCAGCTTGTGCTCGGGATGCAGGTGATGGCGGCGCAGGAGGAACGCCGAGAACTGCTCGGCCGTGGCCACCGGCCGCGGGATCCGCCGCGCGTGGACCTGGCGGCGCTGGATCTCGTCCAGCACCGCCACGTGGACGAACTGCGGCACGGCCACCTGCGTGACGAACTCGCCCGTGCGCACGACGCCGCGCAGGACGAGGCGCTGGAGGGCGGGCGTGACGTCGGCGGCGGTCAGGCCGTAGCGCGCGGCCAACCAGTCGGCGGTGACGGGGCCGCGGGTGCGGAGCACGCGGAGCGCCAGCCGCTCGAGCCCGGCCTCGGTCGCCAGCCCCGCGTAGAGCGTGGCGTCGGGCGCCGGGATCCAGGCGCGCCGGCCGCCGCCGAACTCCACCGGCGCGATCCGCCGCTCGGTCTGCAGCGACGCCATCAGCCCGTCGGCGTCGGAGACGACGCGCTCGGCGATCTCCTCGCGCGTGAGATCGCCCAGGTCGTCGAGGATCGCCGCTAGCTCGTTGGCGTCACGGGCCCGGCGCTCGGGCGTGGTCTTCTGCAGCTCGGCCTCGACCGCGGCGACGATCTCGGGGCGCAGCGGGCCCGGCGCCACGGTCCACGCCTTGCGCATGGCGATCGTGTCGCTGCGCCGCTCCTCGGCGTGGCCGGCGTCCAGATACGCCCAGTCCCAGGCCAGCAGCAGCGGGTAGACGAACGGCGAGGGCAGGGGCGTGTCCACGTGACGCGTCCACAGCTCGCGGTCGTGCAGGCGCTCCAGCAGGCGCTTGAGCCGCGGCACGTCGTAGGCGTCGTGGAAGCACTCGCGCAGCGTCTCCGCCACGACCGGGAAGTCGGGCTGGCCGCGCACGGACTCCAGCAGCGCGTCGGCCTTGAGCCGCTGCAGGTAGGCCGGCGTGCGCTGCCCGCGCGTCATGCGTGGGATGAACAGCGCGCGCACCGCGGCGTGGCGGAAGCGCGTGGCAAACATCGGCGAGCCGATCAGCGCCTCGCCCAGCAGCGTGTCGACCTCCTCGGGGGCGACCAGCGTGACCAGCCGCTCCGGCGCCGGCGGCACCTGGCCCGGCGCGAACGACAGCAAGATCCCGTCGTCCACGTGGCTGGTCTCGGCCAGCAGCCCGAAGCGGCGGCGGACCTGCTCGCGCAGCGCCATGCCCCAGGCCCCGTTGATCCGCATGCCGAAGACCGAGTGGATCATGGCGTGGCGGCCGCCCATCTCGTCGGAGAACGACTCCACGACGATGCCCTGGTCGTCGGGCACGCCCTGCAGCACCTCGCCGGCCTTGACCAGCCACGCCTTCATGGCGGCCGCCGCCCGCGCGTCGCAGCCGCACTCGCGCGCCGCCCACGCCTCGAAGTCCGGCGCGTCGACGCGGTCGGCGGCGTCACGGCGCAGCCGCCCCACGGCCAGCCCGAGATCCCACGAGCGCGAGGGATGCTCGCCCTTCCAGAACGGGATCGTGGGCGACATGCCCTGGGCGTCCTCGACCAGCACGCGGTCGGCGCGCACCTTGGCGATCTTCCAGGCGTGGGAGCCCAGCAGGAACACGTCGCCGGGCAGGCTCTCGGAGACGAATTCCTCGTCGAGCGTACCGACCTTCAAGTCCGTCTCGGCCACGTAGACGTCGAGCAGGCCGGCGTCGGGGATGGTGCCGCCGGCGGTGATCGCCAGGAAGCGGCTGCCGCGCCGTGCGTGCAGCCGATCGTTCACGCGATCCCACAGGATGCGCGGGGCGACGCCCTTCACCTCGTTGGGCAGCGGCTCGGCCACGGCGCGCACGACTTCAAGGAAAGTCTCACGGGTGAGGGTGCGATACGGCGCGGCGTTGCAGAAGCGCGCATGGAGCACATCGACGTCGAGCGACTCGGCGGCGACGGCGGCAATGATCTGCTGGGCGAGGACGTCCAGCGGCGCCTCCGGCATCGCGATCCGGTCGAGCGAGCGCTCGCGGATGGTGCGCACCACCGCGGCCGCCTCCATCAGCTCCTCGCCCTTGGTCACGACGATCCGGCCCTTCGAGGTGCGGGAGAGCAGGTGGCCGGCCCGGCCCACCCGCTGCAGCGCGGCGGCCACGTTACGGGGCGACTGCACCTGCACGACCAGGTCGATGGCGCCCACGTCGATGCCGAGCTCCAGCGACGAGGTGGCGACGAGCGCCCGCAGCTCGCCGGCCTTGAGCCGGTTCTCGGCCTCCAGCCGGGCCCGCCGGGAGAGCGAGCCGTGATGCGCGGCCACGCGGCCGTCGGGGACGCGGTCGTTGAGGTCGCGGGCGAGCCGCTCCGCCGCGCGCCGGCTCTGCGCGAACACCAGCGTCGTGCGGTGGGCGTGGACCAGCTCGGCGATCTGCTGCAGCGCCGCGTCCCAGACCGTGTCGCTCGTCGCGGTCAGGAAGTCGTCCACGGGCGCCACGACCTGCACGTCGAGATCGCGCGAGAACCCGGCGTCGATCGCGATCGGCTCGTGCGCCGTGGCGCCGGTGAGGAAGGCGAGCGCGTCCTCTACCGGCCGCACGGTGGCCGAGCAGCCGATCCGCTGGGGCCGCGCGCCGGGCTCGCGCTCGGCCACCAGCGCCTGCAGGCGCTCCAGCGAGAGCGCCAGGTGGGCGCCCCGCTTGTTGGCCATCAGCGCGTGGATCTCGTCCACGATGACGAACCGCGCCTGGGCCAGCGCGGGGCGGAACCCCTGGGTCGTGAGCAGGATGTAGAGCGACTCCGGCGTGGTGATGAGCACGTGGGGCGGACGCCGGGTCATCGCCTGGCGGGCCGCGGCCAGCGTGTCGCCGGTGCGGACGGCCACGCGGACCTCCGGCGGCTGCAGGCCGTCGGCCGCGGCGGCGGCGCGGATGCCGGCCAGCGGCTCGCGCAGGTTCTTCTCGATGTCGTTGTTGAGCGCGCGCAGGGGCGATATGTAGACGACGTAGACGCGGTCCTCCAGCCGTCCCTCGAGTCCCAGTCGGTGCAGATGATCGAGGGCCCAGAGGAATGCCGCGAGCGTCTTTCCTGACCCCGTGGGGGCCACGATCAGGGTGTCGCGGCCGGAGGCGATGGCCTCCCAGCCCTCGCGCTGCGGCTGGGTCGGCTCGCGGAACGTCTCGGTGAACCAGCGGTGGACGAACGGCAGGAAGGGCGGCATCGCCGCTCATTGTACCCGGCGTGTGGAGTACGCTGTCCCGGTGCCATCCCTCGACGCCGGTGTGGTCGTGGTCGGCGGCGGGCCGGCGGGCTCGCTGGCCGCGCTGGCCCTCGCCCGGCGGGGCGTCGACGTCCTCGTGCTCGACAAGAAGCGTTTCCCGCGCGACAAGCCGTGCGGCGGCGGCATCCGCTACGGCGTGTACCGGCGGTTCCCCGACCTGGCCGACCACCTGCGCGCCAGCGTCGCGATCCACGAGATCCGCCGCGTGCGGATGGAGTCGCCGAGCGGCCACTCGGTGGTGGCCTCCGGCGACGCTCCGCTCTACCTCACCCTGCGCCGCACCGAGCTGGACGCGGCCCTGCTCGCGCGGGCTCGCGCCGAGGGCGCGCGGGTGGTGGAGGGGGCGCGCGCGACCGAGGTCGAGTGCGGGCCGGGCGTCGTCGTCGTGCGGTGCGTGGACGGCCGCGCGTTCACCGCGCGGGTGGTCATCGGGGCCGACGGCGTCAACAGCGTCGTCGCCCGCGCGGCCGGGCTCACGACCGGCTTCGCCGACGAGGCGCTGGCGATCGACACGATGGAGGAGACGCCGCTGGCCGAGCTGGCGATGGCCGAGCCCGACACGATGTACGTCGCCTACGGCTACAAGGGCTGGCCGGGCTACGGCTACGTGTTCCCCAAGCGCGACTGCGTGGACGCCGGCGTCGGCTTCCTGCTGCCGTTCTTCAAGCGCGCGCTGAGCGGCCCGCCCTACGCGCACCACGCACGGTTCCTCGAGGAGGTCGCCGCGCGCGGCATCGTGCGCGGCCGCTCCAACCCCGACAACTTCAAGGCCTACCGCCTCCCATTGGGCGGGCCCCTGGAGCGAACGTACGCCGAGCGGATGCTCGTGTGCGGCGACGCCGGCGGCTTCGTCAACGCCTACACGGGCGAGGGCATCTACTACGCGATGGTGACCGGTCGCCACGCGGGCGAGGTGGCCGCCGACGTCGTGGCCAGCGGCGACGGCTCGGCCGCGCGACTGGCGGACTACGAGGCGCGCTGGCGAGCGGAGATCGGCGACGAGCTGGCCGACTCGGTGCGGATCCAGCGCCGGCTCTTCGCCAATCCCGCGCTGGCCGACGCGATCATCCGGGCGGCCGCGCTCGACGCCCGGCTCTGCCGGCTGTTCGCGCTCGTCGCGCTCGGCGAGGCGAGCCTGCGCCGGCACCGGCTGGAGATGGCCTGGCGCTTCCTCCTCGCGAAGCTCAGGTCACGCTGGCGTCGGGCGAGGTCCTAACCTCCGAACGTCACCCGCGTTCCGGTCGACGGCATCACGAGCTTCTTCGGCATCGCCTGGTGCACGGCCATGATCGTGTTCCAGCCGGTGCAGTGCATCGGGATGACGTAGTCAGGATCGATCGCCTTGAAGGCCTCGACCGTCTTGGCGACGACCTCGTCGGGCGCCGGCGCCAGGTGAAAGCCGCCGACGATCGCGTGCACTCTCTGGACGCCGCTGACCTTCTGGGCCTGGCGCACGGAGTTGACGACGCCGGCGTGTCCGCACGAGGTGATGACGACGAGCCCGCGGTCTTTCAGGTGGTAGGCCGTGGCGTGTTCGCCCTGGAACAGGTCGGGGACGAAGTCACCCGGCTTGGCCTCGACCTTGATGTCGCCGAAGTGCGTGGCCGAGCAGGCCGAGCCCGTCGGACCGGCTTCCAGGCGCGCCGCCCCCGGGGGCCGCTCGAAGTCGGTCACCCGTGGGATCTGACCGGTGGTGAAGGCGTGGCCGGCGACCACGGTCGGCTGCTTGGCGAGGACCACGTTGAGACCGCGCGCCTCGAGGGCGGGGCGGTCGAGCTGTCCCTGGTCGACGGTGGCCGTGGGGGTCACGACGAGCCGGTGGCAGAAGGTGTCCTCGCCGCCGGCGTAAACGGTGAGGCCGGGCCGGAAGCGACCCTGCATCGCGCGCGCGAGGTCGGGCAAGGCACCGTAGTGATCCAGGTGGCCGTGACTCAGCACCATCGCGTCGGCCTTGGTCGGGTCGATCGCGAGCACGGCGTAGTTGTTGAAGAGGTTCTTCTCGGTGAGGCTGAAGTCCAGGAGAACCTCGCGCCGCTCGCTTCCTCGCAGGGACTCGAGGTGATACGCGAGGCCGTGCTCCGCGAGCAGGGTGCCGCTACGTCCCAGCGGAGTGCGCTGGACCATCACGGTGTCGAGCCGACCGCCCTTGGCGAAGACGTCGTAGACGTTGTCCACGACGTTTGTCATCACCAGCCGGTCGACCACCGGAACGGTCGACGTTTGCGCGGCCGCCCGGCCGGTCAGTCGACTCACGCCCCCGAGCGCGAACGTACCGCCGGCGACCGCGGTGAGCGTGAGGAATCGGCGTCGGTTCATGAGGGCCTCCCACGGTCACGCGCGAGGGTACCGCGCGCCCGTGGCGGCACTCTAGATACTTCGAGGTATCTCTGTCAAGGCGCGCATGACGATCGGGCCCCGGCCCCGGTACAATCGGTGCGTGAAGATCGTCGCGATCGGTGGCGGGCCGGCCAGCCTGTACTTCGCGATCCTGACGAAGAAGGCCGATCCGTCGCACGAGATCGTGGTCCTCGAGCGCAACCGGCCCGACGACACCTTCGGCTTCGGCGTGGTCTTCTCCGACGCCACCCTCGACAACTTCCGGGACGCCGACCCCGAGACCCACGCCGCCATCGCGCGCGCCTTCGCCCACTGGGACGACATCGACATCCACTATCAGGGGCAGGTGCTGACCTCGACCGGTCACGGATTCTCCGGGCTGTCACGCCAGCGCCTGCTCGACATCCTGCAATCGCGGGCGGCGGAGCTCGGCGTGGTCACGCGGTTCTCGACCGAGGTCGATCGCGCCACCGCCTGGGAGGACGCCGACCTGGTGGTGGCCGCCGACGGCGTGAACTCCTGGGTGCGCCAGCGCTACGCCCGCCACTTCCGGCCGCAGATCGACTGGCGCCGCAACCGCTTCGTGTGGCTCGGTACCACGTTTGTGTTCCCCGCCTTCACGTTCATCTTCAAGGAAGACGAGCACGGGCTGTGGCGCGTGCACGCCTACGGCTACGAGCGGGGCCACTCGACTTTTATCCTGGAATCCACCGAGGACACGTGGCGGCGCGCCGGGCTCGACGAGGCCGGGGAGGACGACACGGTGGCGTTCGCGCAGGCGCTGTTCGCGCGCGAGCTCGATGGGCATCCCGTCTTGAAGAACCGTTCGCTGTGGCGGAGCTTCCCCGTCATCCGCAACGAACGCTGGCACCACGACAACATCGTCCTCGTCGGCGACGCCGCCCACACCGCGCACTTCTCGATCGGCTCCGGCACCAAGCTGGCCATGGAGGACGCCATCGCGCTCCGCCGCAGCCTCGCGGACCATCGCGACGTCGGCCGGGCGCTGGCGGCGTACGAGGCCGAGCGCCGGCCCGAGGTCGAGGCGCTGCAGCGGGCGGCGCAGACGAGCCTGGAGTGGTTCGAGCAGACGGAGCGCTACCACGGACGGCTGGAGCCCGTGCAGTTTGCCTTCAGCCTGCTGACGCGCAGCCTGCGCGTCAGCCACGACAACCTCAAGGCGCGCGACGCCAAGCTCGTCGCCACCGTGGACCGCTGGTTCGCCGAGAAGGCCTCGCAGCAGACGGGGACGTCGGTCGCGGCGGCGCCACCGCCGCCCCCGATGTTCACGCCGTTTCGGCTCCGCTCGCTGGTCCTGGCCAACCGGGTCGTGGTGTCGCCCATGTGCCAGTACTCGGCCGAGGACGGCACGCCGGGCGACTGGCACCTCGTGCATCTGGGCAGCCGCGCGGTCGGCGGCGCCGGGCTGGTCATGACCGAGATGACCGACGTCAGCCGCGAGGGCCGCATCAGCCCCGGCTGCACCGGCATGTACAAGCCCGAGCACGTGACGGCGTGGAAGCGCATCGTCGATTTCGTGCACGGCTGCAGCGCGGCCCGTATCGGCATCCAGCTCGCCCACGCCGGCCGCAAGGGCTCCACGCGGCGGTTGTGGGAGGGCATCGACGAGCCGCTGGCCGAGGGCAACTGGTCGCTCATCTCGGCCTCGCCGATCCCGTACTTCCCGTACAGCCAGGTGCCGCGCGCGATGGACCGCGGCGATATGGACGGCGTGCGCGACGACTTCGTGCGGGCGGTGCGCATGGCCGACCAGGCGGGCTTCGATCTGGTGGAGCTGCACTTCGCCCACGGCTATCTGCTGGCGTCGTTCCTGTCGCCGTTGACGAACCGGCGCGACGACGAGTACGGCGGGTCGATGGTCAATCGCCTGCGCTTTCCGCTGGAGGTCTTCAACGCCGTCCGGGCGGCGTGGCCCGCCGCCAAGCCGATGTCGGTGCGGCTGTCGGCGACCGACTGGAAGGATGGTGGCCTGCAGCTGGCCGATGCCGTCGAGATCGCGCGGGCGCTGCGGGTTCACGGCTGCGACATCGTCGACGTATCGGCGGGGAACACGGTGCCCGACCAGGCACCCGCCTACGGCCGTCTGTTCCAGACGCCGTTCAGCGACCGCATCCGCCACGAGGCCGGCATCGCCACCATGACGGTCGGCGCCGTCGCCTCCTATGCCGACGTCAACTCGATCCTGGCCGCGGGCCGCGCCGATCTCTGCGTGCTGGCCCGCGCCCACCTCTACGACCCGTACTGGACCCGCCACGCCGCCCGCGAGCAGGGCGTCGACCTGCCGTGGCCCGATCAGTACGTCTCGGTGGCGGGCTATTCTCCCCGCGGGGGGCCATCTCGGGGCCCCCAGGCCGAGCGCGCGAGCGAGGAGCGCCCCGGCTCCGCCGGGGCGTGACGAACGTTGGAGGGGGCGCCGATACGAGATGCGCGTGAGTCAGCGCGGGCACTCTGCCGCCCATACGAAGGCGACTTGCCCGGCATGGCCCCGAGCCCCGAGTCCCAGCCTGACGAAATCGCCTACAATCCCGCGTGGCACCGAGTATGCGAACGGTGCTCCGTCATCTTTCATCCCAGGAGGGCGCCATGAAGTCGAAGAAGAGCAGTGGCAAGGGCAAGCAGGCTGGCAAGCGCGGGATCAAGGACCTCCCCGTCTCCGACGCCAAGGCGAAGAACGCAAAGGGAGGCGGCTCCGTGAGCAGGGCCCTCGACGGCATATTCAAAGCGGCGACGACGGCGGCCCAGAAGGTCGGTTGAGGAGGGCGATCAGGGGCGGCGGCCACGGGGGTGGCTGTCGTACGGGCCCCTTCGGGGCCCCCCCACCTCAACTACGTTGCGAGCGGATCAGCCAGGACTGCAGGCGCGCGACGAGGTGGGTCGGCTTGAAGGGCTTGGTGAGATAGTCGGTCACGCCGGCGTCGAAGCCGGCGATTGTGTCCTGGGCGTCGGTGCGGCCGGTGATCAGCACGACGGGCACCAGGGCAATCTTGGGATCGGCGTCCTGGCGGAGCTCACGGCACACGGACAGTCCGTCCCGCTTCGGCATCATCCAGTCGAGCACGACGATGTCCGGACGTTCGTCGCGGGCGATCTGCAGCGCGGCTTCGCCATCGCTGGCCGTCAGCACGCGATACCCCTCGGGCTCCAGCGTCTCGACGATCACGGCCATCACGCCGTCGTCGTCGTCGGCGACCAGCACCGTCGTCTTGTTCTGCGGTACCTCACGCTCCGCGGTGGTCGCGACCATCGGCACCGCCGCCATCGGCGGGGATCCGGGCCGGACGACGACCAGGTACTGGCCCTCGGCGGCGGCGAACACCTCGGGAGCGCCGGCGGTCGGCAGGCGCTGGCGGCAGAGCGTGAGCAGCTCGTCGATGGCCCGGTCGGTCCGGGAGGGATCATGGTGGAACAGGGCCAGCCGCCGCGCGTGGGCCGCGACCGCGAAATCCACCGCCCACTCGGCCGGTGTGTGTCCCCACGAGAGCTTGCCGGGATACTCCTCCAGCGTGTACGTCGCGTCGTGGATCACGAGGTCGGCGCCGGCCAGGAACTCGATGTGCCGCGCGTCCTCGCGGTGCACGCGGGCGGCGTCGCCGCGGACATCCGGATGGTGACGCGAGTGCGGCTCGTGGTCGGTGGCGTAGACGACGGCCACACCGTTGGCCTCGAGCCGGTAGCCGAGCGCCGGCGCCGGGTGGTTGAGATAGCGGGTGGTCACGCGGACGGCGTCGAGCTCGAACACTCCCTCGGTCAGCTCGTGATAGCGGATGGTCGCCGCCAGCTCGCCGAGCGGCACCGGGAAGTACGTGCGGTGCATCTGGCCGCCCAGGATCTCCGCGAGCGTCCGGCCCATCTGGTGCGGCGCGTACACGTCCCACTCGCTGCCGGGGACGAACAGCGGCGCGAAGAACGGGAAGCCCTGGATGTGGTCCCAGTGGGTGTGGGTGATCAGCAGGTGTCCGCGCATCGGCCCCGGGTTGGCCGTGACGATCTGCTGGCCCAGCTCGTGGGCGCCGGTGCCGCAGTCGAGCACGATCAGCGTGCCCTCCGCCCGGACCTCGACGCAGGACGTGTTGCCGCCATAGCGGACGGTGGCGGGACCCGGCTTGGGGATGGAGCCACGGGTGCCCCAGAAGCGAATCCGCATGCCGTCCTCCGCTCGATCAGTCTGCTACCGTGGCTCGCCTATGGTATGTCACGCGGCCCCGAGGGGTGCAGACTTTGCACCGCGCCGGCCGCCGGACCGTGGCGTTGGGGCGGGGGCTACAGCGCCAGCAGCTCGCGGCGAAGTGCGTCGTCGTCGCGCAGGCGCTCGGCCGGTCCGCTGAACCGGATGGCCCCCTTCTCGAGCACGTAGACGCGCTCGGCCAGGGCCAGCGAGAAGTCGACGTTCTGCTCGGCCAGCAGGATCGTCAGCCCCTCGCGCTTGAGCCGCGCGATCTGCTCGCGGAGGTGATCCACCACGATCGGCGCCAGGCCCTCCGAGGGCTCGTCGAGCAGGAGCAGCTCGGGGTTGCCCATGAGCGTGCGGGCGATGGTGAGCATCTGCTGCTCGCCGCCGGAGAGGTAGCCCCCGTTTCGGCCGGAGAGCTCGCGGAGCTGCGGGAAGAGATCGAACACCCGGTCGACGGTAAACTGGAGCGGGGATTGCCGGCTGCGTTGGCCTCGGGCCGCCACGTCCAGGTTTTCCCAGACGGTGAGGTCGGCGAAGATGCGGCGGTCCTCGGGGACGAAGCCGATGCCGGCGCGCGCGATCCGGTAGGGCTCCCAGCCGGTGATGTCGGTGCCCTTCCACGTCACGCGGCCGGCCTGGGGGGGCGTGAGGCCGATGATCGAGCGCATCGTGGTGGACTTGCCGACGCCATTGCGGCCGAGCAGGCACACGCACTCGCCGGCGCGGACCTCGACCGACACGCCGAACAGCACGCGCGACAGGCCGTAGGCGGTGTGGATCTCGCGGACGTCGAGCAGCGCCGGGCCCGCGCTCACCGGCGCTCTCCGAGATAGACCCGGCGCACCTCGGCGTCGGCGCGCACCTCGGCCGGCGTGCCCTCGGCGATGACCCGGCCCTGGTGGAGCACGGTGATCCGCTCGGCGATGGAGAACACGACCTCCATGTCGTGCTCCGTGAACAGCAGCGTGAGCCCCCGCTCGCGCGCGATGTGCTCGACCAGGCGGATCGTCTCGCGCGTCTCGGTGGCCGACATGCCGGCGGTCGGCTCGTCGAGCAGGAGGAGCGAGGGCTCGCTGGCCAGCGCGATGCCCAGCTCGAGCTGCTTCTGGGCGCCGTGCGAGAGGAAGCCGCTGGTCTCCCCCGCGCGCTCCAGCAGACCGAGCGAGGCCAGCAGGGCCTCGGTCTCCTCGCGGTAGAGCCGCTCGACGCGGCTCCAGAGGTTGCGCCCGCGGCCCCGGTGCGAGAGGAACGCGGCCTGCACGTTCTCGTAGACCGTCAGCCTCGGGAAGATGTTCGTGCGCTGGAACGAGCGTCCCATGCCCAGGCGGCAGACGTCGTGGGGCGCCAGGCCGGTGACGTCGCGCGTGTCGAGCAGCACCGTGCCGGTGTCGGGCTTGAGGTGGCCGGTGACGAGGTTGAAGAACGTCGTCTTGCCGGCGCCGTTGGGCCCGATGATGGCGGCGATGCGGCCGCGCTCGACCGTGAGGCTGACGCCGCCGACAGCCAGGAAGCCGTCGAAGCTCTTGCGCACGTCGCGCACCTCAAGCACGCCGGACGCCCCCGAGCCGCCGCACCGCCGCCTGGGCCGCCCCGGCCAGCCCGCCGGGGAACACGAACAGCAGGACGACCAGGATCACGCCGAGCACGAAGGGCCAGTACTCGGTGTAGGAGGTGATCTGCTGGTTCAACACGATCAGCACGAGGGCGCCGATGGCCGGGCCGTAGAACGTGCCCATGCCGCCCAGCAGCGTCATGATCAGCACCTCGGACGACTTGGTCCAGTAGGCGAAGTCGGGGAAGACGCCGCGGTTGAAGATGCCGAACAGCCCGCCGGCCAGTCCGGCGAAGGCGCCGGCCAGCACGAACGCGGCCAGCTCGTAGCGGCGCACGTTGACGCCGATGAACTCGGCCCGCTCGGCGTTCTCGCGAATGGTCGTGAGCATGCGGCCGAACGGCGAGCCGACGATCCGCCGTAGCAGCCACAGGCAGAGCGCCACCATCAGCAGCGTGAGGAAGTAGAAGTACTCGGCCGTGCGCCAGCCACCCACCAGCGGCAGCGCGGCGACCCAGTCGAAGCTCGGGTAGGGGATCTCGGGCATGCCCTGCTCGCCGCCGGTGACCTCGTTCCACTTGAAGCAGATCGCCCACACGATCTGCGCGAAGGCCAGCGTGAGCATCGCGAAGTAGATGCGCGTGAGGCGCACGCAGAAGAAGCCGAAGACCAGCGCGAGCGCGCCCGCCAGCACGCCGGCGGCCGGGAAGGCGAGCAGGAACGGCAGGCCGAGCTTCTTCATGAGCAGGCCCGTGGTGTAGGCGCCGATGCCGAAGTAGGCGGCGTGGCCGAACGACACCAGCCCGGTGACGCCGACGAGCAAGTTCAGGCTGGTGGCGAAGAGTGCCCAGATCACGATGTCGTTGGCCAGGAACGTGTAGAAGCGGGAGCCGACCGCCGGCACGCAGAACGCCGCCACCAGCACCAGCGGTCCCCACGGTACCCGGGCCAGCGCGCCCATCACTTGAGCGGCCGCCCGAGCAGGCCCCAGGGCCGGATGATCAGCACGCCGGCCATGAGGGCGAAGACGGCGAAGATCGAGAAGCGCGGGAAGAACAGGATGCCGAACGACAGCACCTGGCCGTAGATCACCGCGCCCAGGAAGGTGCCCCAGAACGAGCCGAGGCCGCCGATGACGACGACCACGAAGGCCTCGACGATGATCTCGGTGTCCATGCCGGGCGTGGTCGCTCGCATGGGGCTGATGAGCGCGCCCCCGAGGCCGCCCAGAAAGGAGGCGATCACGAACACCCACGTGTAGAGCGCGCTGACGTTGACGCCGAGCGCGCCCAGGGTCTCGCGGTCGAGCGCCGCCGCCCGGATGAATCGCCCGACCCGCGTGCGCTGCAGGACGAACCACACGGCCAGCGCGATGGCCGGGCCCAGCAGCAGGATGAACAGGTTGTAGTGCGGGATGGTGGCGCCGAACAGCATGAAGGAGCCCGTCAGCCCGGGCGGCCGGCTGACCGACTTCTGCTGGGTGCCCCAGATCATCTTGGCCCCGTCGCTGAGGATCAGGACGAGCGCGTAGGTGAACAGGAGCTGGTACAGCTCTTCCTTGCCGTAGAGGTGGCGAAACAGCAGCCGTTCGACGAGACCGCCGAGCACGGCGATGGTGGCGGCGGCGGCCACCGCGGCGACCCAGAACCGACCGCCGCCCACCCCCAGCCACTGCACGAACTGGTAGCAGGAGTACGCGCCCAGCATGTAGAACGTGCCGTGCGCGAAGTTCAGCACGCGCAGCACCCCGAAGATCAACGACAACCCCGACGCGATCAAGAAAAGGAACATCGC
>Ga0210377_10003216_pt1 | contig 14069 bp, 12 predicted proteins | sample PLM4_65_b1redo_FD_155480 | JGI IMG/M metagenome (GOLD analysis project Ga0210377, IMG submission 155480) | Groundwater sediment microbial communities from an aquifer in East River, Colorado, USA - PLM4_65_b1 redo | ecosystem: Environmental > Terrestrial > Soil > Riparian zone | place: USA: East...
TGTCGAGCTGATTGAGCAAAACCGCAGACGTAGCATTGCTACGTCGAGGATTTTGCGACTGAGGCACGGCGAAATATGGCCCGAAGACGGGATGCTAAAACGGGATATTGGTGTTTTCCGAGTCCCTAAGTTGGACGACACAGTGGAATCAACACCAAAAAAAGAGATCGGAGGGAACATGTTGCTTGCAAGAATAGTCATCTGCGGGATATTCTTTTTTGGAATTTGCATTCAGGCAACCGCGGCAGAGAAAGAATATGTAAAGCTCTATAAGCAGGGAGTTGAAGCCAATAAAAAAGGGGACCTGGATGAGGCTATCCGCTGCTACAGTAAAGCGATCAGCCTCAAGCCCGACTCATACGCACTTTATTTTGTCCGCGGCCGCGCCTACAGGCAGAAAGACCAGTACGATAAAGCCGTCAGCGACCTTACCAGGTCCATTTCCCTGAAACCAAGCTACGCCGAGGCCTATAACCACCGGGGAGTGACCTTTATAGGCAAAGGGGAGAAACAAAAGGCCATTGGGGATTTCAAGAAGGCATGTGAACTGGGCTCAAAAGACGGCTGCGCCAATGTCCTGAAATTCAAAGGAGAGAAGTGATAGATGCAATACCCACTACGCAGGAGATGATGGGTGTAAATCCGACTGTCGGTGAGCATTCAGCGCCATCTGTGACAGAACATATCGCCCTGGTCAGATGCGAAACTCCTCGATCTTCTGTTCATCAAAGGTATTAGCTATGATCATGAACCGCTCGTTGCCGTCGATGACGGCCTTGACGGAGCAATCCCCACCTGGCTCAGCCTTGGTGTAGCGCAGCACTATCTTTGCAGCGGTCTCCAGCGACGCGTCATCAATCTCCCCAATGAGAAGCCCAAGCGGGCCTCCACCCTCCAGCCAGAGGACGGTCGCCTCGCCGGCCTGGACATGCTTCTCCAGGAGGTTGTTCTCCGCCTCATCGCGGCCGACGATCAACTTGGTCCGGGGGGTTACCCGGAAATGGCGGCCGAGCCTCAGGAGCCGGAAGTCGCGCAGGTTTAACTGGTCGCTATGGTCGAATACATCCCTCACCTTGGAGACGAAAGAGAGCTCGGTCAGGAGGCAGCCGCCGGCCGGGCAGGGGTAGTTTTTCACGTCAAGTTCTGCGGCCAGCTGCATCTGTTCCTTGCGGGAGCGTCCCTGGATGGCCAGGAGGCTTTTTCGATCAACCCAACCCTCTAGTTCCGGAATGGTGGGCTCGAAGTGTTTTGCCGAAAGGGGGCGCAGCAGAAGACCCGCCAGCCCGCTCTCCCGCTCGATGATGTCCAGGGTGTGGCGGCGCTGGCTCATGGGGCGCTGACCAAGTACCTCACCGGTGATGACGAAGTCCGCACCGCTTTCCGCCATGTATTCCTTTGCCTTGCGCATGAGGAAGATGCGGCAGTCGATGCAGGGGTTCATTCCCTTGCCGTAACCGTGGCGGGGATTCCGGACGATCTCCAGGTATTCCATCCCCTTGTTCATTACCTTTATCGGGATGTTGAACTCTTCGGCGACTCTTACGGCCTCGGATTTACAGCCGGCGTTTCTGCCGGTGCAGCTGCAGAAGGGAGAGGTGAAGTTGAGGGCCTCGACTTCAATCCCCTGTTCAAGGATTACCTTGACGGCAAGGGTGGAGTCGAGCCCGCCGGAGAGGAGGGCGAGCGCTTTTCTTTTCATGTTGTCTCCTGTGGTCCCATAACAAATCAACAAGCGTCCGGTGACCAGTGGCCGGCAGCCGGAAGTTACGGAACCAAAAAATCAAATATTTTTGGTTGATGAATGTCGCGATTTATTATTGGTGTAGATGGTGCGTCTCAATTCGCATCGGTCATCCGCGGCAAGGAGGTCGCCGCAGCTCCCCCAGGCCCGCCCCATGCACCCTCCGGCACAGGTGGATTCTCCGGGGCAGTCCCGGCATTCCGGTATCGATTCAGCGCGACTGTGGCTGGTCTTGAGCAGTGCAGACCATAGGGGCGCTCCTTCGGCAAAGGCGGCGCGGAGACTTTTTCCGAAAACCCGGTCAACGGAGTATCCTTCCGTGTGGCAAAGCACGCAGGGATAGAGGCCGCCGTCGGAGGTGAGATAGGGGTTTTCCACAAACGTGCAACATTCCGTGCGTGGCGCGTCACCTTTCAACCACTCAATGGCCGCTGTGGTGCCGATTCTTTCGTAAAGGTCTCGAAAACCGGCATCTGTTTCATAGCGGTGCAGCAGTTGGAAGTACTGGTCGGGCGCGGGTGGGGCGACCATTGACTCCTTTTCGGCCCGGCCGTAGAGGACAAGGGCGCCGGTGGAGACCGAACCGATCCCGAGCGAATCGGCAAGCTCCAGAAGCGCCGGAATCTCGTCGAGGTTATGCTGCATTTCAGTGAAAAATATGGAGATGTTTCTGCTGAGGCCCCCATCGGCAAGTCTGCGCAGCCCTTGCATCGCCCCCTGGAAGGCGCCTTCGCCCCGCACCATGTCATGGGTCGATGCTTTTGCCCCGTCAAGGCTGATTTGAAGGGTTAGCCCAGGGCAATCCATCTCTCGCAATGACGCCACATCTTCCTTTTTGAAGAGTATGGCGTTTGTCTGCATGGCCACATTCTTGAATCCGACTCCCTTGGCGAACCGTAAAAGGTCCAGCCAGGCGGGATGCAGAAGCGGCTCTCCGCCGGTGAAGCGGACTCCCTCTCCGCCGATTTCCTCATATTCGCCGATCAGCCGGAGAAGTGTCTCCTTCGCCACATGCAGGGAGGCGGATGCTGATTCCGCTTCCACCCAGCAATGCCTGCAAGTGAGATTGCAGGCTCCGGTTATGGAGATCGTCAGCATCTTCGGGGGACGCAACCCTGCCTGGCGAAGTATTTCCAACGTGTCGAAATTTGCGCTATTTCTTTGCGTCATACTTATTCCGGATCAGCACGGGATTTTATTGGTAAATGGATATTTCAAGAATCCCCGGGGATAATTGACGGCCTGTTAAAATCAGCTCATTATATTTGTGCGCTTAAATATGACGGAACTTGAAGATAAAGTCAAAGATTTATCCGGGCGCCGCTTCAGGCCTGAAATCGACCGGGTGTTAATAATTAAACCGGAATTCGTTGCCTGTTCTTGAATCATGGGAACAACCCGCTTTCGGGCAAAAGCGTTTTTCCAATGGGAACGGTCTTCGACAAAAATAGTATTGACATCATAATGATTGCGGTTTATAAATAAACAATCCTCGTTTAATCCATAGTTAGACCCCTAACAATTCATTCCAAACGAAATTACGGATACCTCAAAGCACTAAACTTCTTTTTTACATTGACCAGATTGGTCCGGGACATCGTTTCCCCATCATGCCCGCACATTAACTTATCCTTTATAACCCTCAACCTCCGCTTGCGGCTTGCCCGATCTACGGAATCAGTCCTTTTCGCACCACTCAGGAGAACCGATGAATTTACAGGAATTAAAAGGGAAGAAGATCAATGAGCTGACTGCCATTGCCAAGGGACTCAACATTGAGGGGGCTTCCAGCCTGCGCAAGCAGGACATGATCTTTGCCATTCTCAACGCCCAGACGGAAAAAAATGGCATGATCTTTGGCGAAGGTGTGCTGGAAACCCTTCCCGACGGCTTCGGTTTCCTGAGGGCGCCAGACTACAACTACCTGCCCGGTCCTGATGACATATATGTCTCTCCAAGCCAGATCCGCCGCTTCAACCTCCATACGGGGGACACGGTGGCGGGGCAGATCCGTCCCCCCAAGGAAGGGGAGCGCTATTTCGCCCTGCTCAAGGTGGAAACGGTCAATTACGAGTCTCCGGAGGTGGCAAGGGACAAGATACTTTTTGACAACCTTACCCCTCTCTACCCCATGGAGAAGCTGAAACTGGAAACCATCTCGGAGAACATGTCGACCAGGGTCATGGAGTTGATCGCCCCTATCGGCAAGGGACAACGCGGCCTGATTGTCGCGCCGCCCCGTACCGGCAAGACCATGCTCATCCAGAATATCGCCAACTCCATCGCGGAAAACCATCCCGAGGTGTTCCTCATTGTCCTTCTCATCGACGAGCGTCCGGAAGAGGTGACTGATATGCAGCGCTCGGTGAATGGAGAGGTTATTTCCTCGACTTTCGACGAGCCGGCCTCACGTCATATCCAGGTGGCGGAGATGGTTATCGAAAAGGCAAAACGTCTCGTGGAGCATAAGCGGGACGTGGTGATCCTCCTTGACTCCATAACCCGTCTTGCCCGCGCCTACAATACGGTTATTCCGCCTTCCGGAAAGATCCTGTCCGGCGGCGTCGATTCCAATGCACTCCATAAGCCGAAGCGGTTTTTCGGTGCGGCCCGAAATATCGAGGAAGGGGGATCGCTCACCATCATCGCCACTGCCCTGGTCGACACCGGCAGCAAAATGGACGAGGTGATATTCGAGGAGTTCAAGGGTACCGGCAACATGGAACTTCACCTGGACCGCAAGCTGGTGGAAAAGCGGACATTCCCGGCCATCGACATGAACAAGTCCGGCACCAGGAAAGAGGAACTGCTTATCGACAAGGCATCTCTAAACAGGATCTGGATATTGCGCAAGGTGCTTCACCCCATGAACGTGGTGGACAGTATGGAGTTTCTCATCGACAAACTTTCCGAAACCAAGTCCAATCAGGCATTTCTTGACTCCATGAGCAAGGGGTAGGAAAACCTTCAGCATTCGGAGTGCCGGGCCATTTTTATCACTCGCAATACGCGACAACCCGGATGCAGCAGCGACCGGCAAAAATGTCTTGATAAAATATTACGGAAATGCTAACTATATTAAATTCGAATGGTCATCAAGTGTAGCAGGGGCTATTCCCCGCTCAAGGAGGAAGATATGAAAGAAGGTATTCATCCCAAATATACGGAAATAACCGTAAAGTGCCTCTGCGGCAATACATTTCAGACCCGGTCCACCAAGTCGGAGATTTCTACTGAAATATGCTCCGCCTGCCACCCGTTCTTTACCGGCAAGCAGAAGCTGATCGATACGGCCGGCCGGGTGGAGAGGTTCAAAAAGAGATACGGCATGTAACAAGCCCCATGGCTTGCAGGTTAATAAAGGGGATTTTGTCGATGGCGAAATCCCCTTATCTGTTTTTGCAGTAACACGAAATTACCGCAAGCATTGCATTGATCTTCAGGATTTCCTTTGACTCGGCTGAAGTCGTTTCCCAATAGACAGCCCGATGCTGTCAGCATGCTTTTTGCGAATGCCTGGGGCGAATTTGCAGAGACCGTGTCATCCATCGAACCCCTTGTCCTTGCGAAAATTCCATGTTTCAGGGGAAATGAGCTATTTATATGAAGGTTTCCCTTCTCCAATACACTCCTGATCCTGAGTTGACAGTGGCCCTTGCGGCGCGCCTCTGTTACTCATCCACTGCCATCGATGAACTGAAAGACAAACTTTCTGGAACAGATATACGGAATTTCCTGGAAAAGATCATGGTCCTGGGACATCAGTCGGTGCTCGAACATGCCTCCTTTACCTTTGGAATCGACGGCATATCCAGGGCAACCAGCCATCAACTGGTCCGCCACCGTATAGCTTCTTTCTCACAGCAGTCGCAGCGATATGTATCGCACGAGCAGCGTTTTGCAGCCGTTGTCCCGCCAACAATCGCCGAGCGCCCGGAAATTCTGGAGCGTTTTGAGGCGGAGTTGACCTCATTGCATAAAGCTTACGCCGAAATGCTTGCAGCGGGGGTTCCTGCTGAAGACGCCCGCTATATCCTCCCCAATGCCACGGAAACCAAGATCATGGTAACCATGAATGCAAGGGAGTTGCTCCATTTTTTCGAGCTGCGTTGCTGCGAGCGCGCCCAGTGGGAAATTCGGGCCATGGCGCTGGAAATGCTCAAGCTGGCAAAAGAAGTCGCGCCGATCATTTTCCGGGACGCAGGCCCGGGCTGCCTGACCGGACCCTGTCCTGAAGGGGCCATGACCTGCGGCAAGACGAAAGATATCCGGGGATTTTATCGCGGATTGTAGGGGTGAAGGCTGAGGAGTGCCCAGCGACCAGTGACTTTAACCCTGAACAATAAAATCATGAGGTAATAATGTCAAAAATAAATATAGGTGGCCAGGCTGTAATAGAAGGGGTAATGATGCGGGCGCCCAGATCGGTTGCCATTGCCGTAAGGAGACCGAGCGGCGAAATTGTGGTCAAGAGAGACATGGTCGTCCCGCTGTCCGAACGCTATCCGGTGGTAAAACTCCCCATAGTGCGGGGGGCGGTCGCTCTATTCTCATCCCTTATTACCGGGATCAAGGCCCTCAATTTTTCCGCCAACGAGGCCCTTGCCGAGGATGAGGATAATGAAAATAAGGAAGAGTTGTCATCCTGGGCCATGGCCGGCACCATGGCGGTCGCATTCGGCTTCGGCATTCTCCTCTTTTTCATGCTTCCACTCTACGCCACCAAGCTGCTGACACAAATGGCCGTCATCAGCGACAACAATATCGTATTCAACCTGGTGGACGGGGTGATCAGGGTGGCGGTTTTTCTCCTCTATATTTTGTCTATCTCCCGGATGAAGGATATTCAACGGGTCTTCCAGTACCACGGTGCGGAGCACAAGTCGATCTTTGCGTTCGAGGCGGGTGACGAATTGACAGTGGCCAACGTCCGCGGCTACAGCCGTCTGCATCCCCGTTGCGGCACGAGCTTCCTCCTGATAGTGATGCTGGTGAGCATTGTTATCTTTTCGCTGATACCAAAACTCTGGCCGTTCTACATGAAGGCCGGGGCTCGGGTCATACTGCTGCCGCTTATTGCCGGGGTTTCCTACGAATTCCTGAAATGGAGCGCCAGGAACGACCATTCACCGCTGGTCAAGCTGATCATTGCTCCGGGACTGGCGCTACAGCGGCTCACCACCCGCGAACCGGACGACAGCCAGCTGGAGGTGGCTATCCGATCCATGCAGGAGGCGCTGGAGATGAATGCCGGGTATAAGGACGACCGGCTGGTGATCTAACGATATAAAACTAAATTTCAAATTCCAAATTTCAAGTTTTATTGGGATTTGGCCTTGAGATTTGGAGATGTTTTCATGGATTTGTTTGACAAAATTGAAGAACTCGAACGGCGCTTTCAGGAACTGGAGTCGCTTCTGTCCAATCCCGTGGTGATCGGCAATCAGGGGGAATTCCGGAAACTGTCCCGTGAGCATAGCGAACTGAGCGGCCTGGTGGATTCGTACCGCCGTTACAGGAAAGTGTTGACGGATATTGATGACAACCGTGAGCTTCTTGCCGATCCGGACATGAAGGAGATGGCGGGGGAGGAACTTGCCTGTCTTGAAGCCGAAAGAGAGCGTCTTGAAGGGGAGATCAATCTTCTTCTTCTCCCAAAAGACCCCAACGATGACAAGAACGTAATCCTGGAGATCCGAGCAGGCACCGGCGGGGACGAGTCGGCCCTCTTTGCCGGCGACCTGTTCCGCATGTATTCCCGTTTTGCGGACGCCAACCGCTGGCGGGTTGAGGTTATCTCCGCGTCAGAATCGGAACGAGGGGGCTTCAAGGAAATTGTTGCATCTGTTGAAGGGAGCGGGGTTTACGCCAAGCTCAAGTTCGAGTCGGGTACCCACCGGGTTCAGCGTGTGCCAGAGACCGAGGCGCAGGGTCGCATACATACCAGCGCCTGCACGGTAGCCATAATGCCCGAGGCCGAAGATATTGACATAGACATCAATACGGCCGACCTGAAGATCGATGTCTACCGCTCTTCCGGGGCCGGTGGCCAGCATGTCAACACGACCGATTCGGCGGTGCGGATCACCCATCTCCCCACCGGCATCGTTGTGGCCTGTCAGGAGGAGAGGAGCCAGATCAAAAACCGCTCCAAGGCGATGAAGGTTCTGAAGTCCCGGATCCTCGACGGCATGGAGAGAGAACAGGCAGCAAAGATGGCCGCCGACCGGAAACAGCAGGTGGGTAGCGGAGACCGGAGCGAACGGATCAGGACCTACAACTTTCCCCAGGGACGGTTGACCGACCATCGCATCGGTCTGACCCTCTATCGGCTCGATTCCATAATGGCCGGAGATATGGGCGAGATAGCCGATGCACTCAGGGCACACTACCAGATGGAGGCGCTGAAGCAGCAGGCAGCCTGACATTGGAATTTAAATGGCTACAGAAATATGGACGGTTCTGAAGATCCTCGCCTGGACCAGGGAATTCCTCGCTGGCAAGGGGATTGAGAACGCCCGGCTCGAGTCGGAATGGCTCCTCTCCACAGCCCTTGGCCTAGACAGGATCGGCCTGTATGTCAATTTCGACCGCCCTTTGAACGATGCGGAACTTGCGGCATACAGAGGGATGGTGGTGCGGAGGGCCAGGCGCGAGCCGCTCCAGCATATCCTCGGCACCCAGGAGTTCATGGGGCTTGAGTTCGAGGTCGCACCGGAGGCGCTTATCCCGCGCCATGATACCGAAACCCTTGTGGAAGAGGCGATAAAGCGGGGGCAGGGCGCAGGAAGCATACTCGATATCGGCGTAGGGAGCGGCTGCATCGCCGTGGCGCTGGCGAAAAAGCTTCCCGGCGCGACTATCTGCGGTGTAGAACAGTCGGCAGCTGCACTGGAACTGGCTGAACGTAACGCAAGAAAACACGATGTCAGCATCAACCTGCTGATTGGTTCGTTGTTCGAGCCGTTAAAAGGTCAGAGGTTCGATCTGATCGTCTCCAATCCACCCTATATTCCGACCGGGGATATCGACTCGCTTCAGCCGGAGGTGCGGGACTATGAGCCGAGGGAAGCCCTGGACGGCGGGATGGACGGACTCGATTTCTACCGCGCCATCATTCCAGTTGCCCCTGACCATCTGAACCCAGGCGGCTGGCTGCTTTTCGAAGTGGGAATTGGCCAGGCGGAAGGGGTCCTCGATCTTTTCACGGCAACCGGCCGTTTCTCCGGGCTCTTCACCGCAAAGGACCCGGCCGGTATTGAACGCGTGGTGGGCGGAATGATGTCGGGATGATCATTGCTCTTGCGCTTCAGCGCACAGGTGTGTGATCGACCGGCACAAGGGCAGACAGAAGCTTTGTCCTGCCAATTCATTTTCGAGGTCGTACTTTGGATAAACTGATAATAAAAGGTGGGAAGAGGCTTGCCGGCGAGGTGACGGTAAGCGGCTCGAAAAACGCCGCGCTTCCCATCTTCATCTCCACCATACTTGCACCGGGTCTGCACGAACTAAGCAATGTGCCGTTTCTCCGCGATATAAACACCACCATAAAGGTGCTGGAGACACTTGGTGCACGGGTTAAGGGCAACGGCAACATCGTCAGGATAGATACCGCGAACGTTGACAAGCATGAGGCCACCTATGAACTGGTCAAGACCATGCGCGCTTCGGTGCTGGTTCTTGGACCGCTTCTGGCAAGGTTTGGAAAGGCGCGCGTCTCTCTTCCCGGCGGATGCGCCATAGGCGCGCGCCCCATCGACCTCCATCTGAAGGGGCTGGCGGCCCTTGGGGCGGACATAAACCTGACCCATGGATATGTGGAGGCGAAGGCCAAGCGCCTCAAGGGGGCGCGGATCAATTTCGACATCTCCACGGTCGGTGGGACGGAGCATCTTCTCATGGCCGCAGTCACCGCCAAGGGGGAGACGATCCTGGAGAACGCCGCCCGTGAGCCGGAGATCGTTGACCTGGCCGATGTACTTACCAAAATGGGAGCCCGGATAGAAGGCGCGGGAACCGATACCATCCGCGTCAGTGGGGTGAAGGAGCTTGTTCCTGTCAGCCATTCGGTTATGCCCGACCGTATCGAGGCGGGGACCTTCATGGTGGCTGCGGCCATAACCGGCGGCGACGTGAGAATCCTCAACATGAGGCCGGAGCACCTGGATGCACTCGTTTTCAAGCTACAGGATGCGGGGGTGGAGATCAGCAACAAGGACAATGTGATGCGGGTCAAGGGGCCGAAAAGGATCAGGAGCATAAATATCAAGACCCGCCCTTATCCCGGCTTCCCGACGGACATGCAGGCCCAGTTCATGACCCTGATGTGCATTGCCGACGGGGCGAGCGTGATCAGCGAGAATATCTTCGAGAACCGTTTCATGCATGTGGCCGAATTGCTCCGCTTCGGTGCGGATATCACGGTTGAGGGGAACACAGCCACGGTCAAGGGGGTTAAAAAATTGTCAGGCGCTCCCGTGATGGCAACGGACCTGCGCGCCTCTGCCTCTCTCATCCTTGCCGGGCTGGCAGCGGAGAACACCACCGAGGTCTCCCGCATCTACCACCTGGACAGGGGGTATGAGGCAATCGAGAAGAAGCTGGCGGGGCTGGGGGCGGATATAAAAAGAGTGAAAGAATAGAGTTTATGGAGTCCATGGAGTCTGTGGAGTTATTAAACTCTATAGACTCCCCGACTCTATAGACTCTACAAACTCAAAGGCATTAAGTGACAGATTATATTACCATCGCCATTCCCAAGGGGCGGATTCTCCAGGAGTCGGTGACTCTCTTCGGGAAGATTGGCATTGACTGCGAGGAACTCCTCAGCGATACGCGCAAGCTGATCTTTGAAAACCGTGAGCAGCGGATGCGCTACATGATTGTCCGCGCCACCGATGTCCCCACTTACGTGGAGTATGGCTGCGCAGACCTGGGTATCGTCGGCAAGGACACCCTGCTGGAGCAGGAGAAGGACCTTTACGAGCCGCTCGATCTGAAATTCGGCTACTGCCGGATGGTGGTTGCGGAACCTGCGGAACTTTCCCGCAACGACGACCCGGCCGGGTGGACCAGTATCCGTATCGCCACTAAATACCCCAACTTCACCGAGCGGTATTTCACCGGCAAGGGGGTACAGGTGGAGATCATAAAGCTCTACGGCTCCATTGAGCTTGCGCCGCTGGTGGGTCTTTCGGAGCGGATCGTGGACCTGGTTTCCACCGGCGAGACCCTGAAACAGAACGGCCTGGTGGAGGTGGAGACCATAGCCGAGATCACCACACGCCTTATCGTCAACCGTGCGAGCCTGAAGACAAGGCACAAGAGGATAACGGAGATAATCGCGGGGCTGGAGAAACACGTTTAGCGAATCAAAAACCTATGAAAAGGTGCCATCATGCAATTCCTCGACATTAACGACAAGGAGTTCGAAGCGAGGTTCGCTGCCATATTGGCCCGGGGCGAGGAGACAGGCCAGGCAGTCGAGCAGGTTGTTCTAGATATCATTGCCGACGTGAGAAAGCGCGGTGATGATGCGCTGCTGGATTATACCCGGCGTTTTGATCGAATTGAGGTGGATTCTGTTGCGGCTCTACGGGTGACCGAAGAGGAATTCGATGATGCATTTGCACGTGTTGCAGAAGAAGATATTGCAGCCCTTAAGCTGGCGGTGGAGCGGGTGGCCCGCTTCCACGAGAAACAGAAACAGGAGACATGGCTATCAACGGATGAAAAGGACATCCTTCTTGGACAGATGGTAACACCCCTTGAGCGGGTAGGCATCTACGTGCCGGGGGGGAAGGCGAGTTATCCGTCGAGCGTTATAATGAACGCAGTGCCTGCACGGGTGGCGGGAGTCGGTGAAGTGATCATGGTTGCGCCCACTCCAGGCGGCGACATCAATCCTCATGTGCTGGTGGCGGCCAGGCTCTCCGGGGTCGATAAAATCTTCCGCATCGGCGGCGCCCAGGCCGTGGCGGCCCTTGCCTACGGCACGGCGACCATTCCACAAGTGGACAAGATCACCGGCCCCGGAAACATTTATGTGGCAACCGCCAAGAAGCTTGTCTTCGGCCGGGTGGGAATCGACATGATCGCCGGTCCCAGCGAGATACTCGTCATCAATGATGGGAGCGGCGAACCGGCACACGTGGCTGCAGACCTCCTCTCCCAGGCGGAGCATGACGAACTAGCCTCTGCCATTCTCATCACCACTGACCGCTCCTTCGGCGAAAAGGTGGCAGCGGAGGTGGAGTTACAGTTGGCTGAACTCTCCCGCGAAAGCATTGCCCGCGCCTCATGGAAGAAGTATGGAGCAATCATCATCGCAGGGAGTCTCGACGAAGCGATTACTTTCTCCAATCGGATCGCACCCGAACACCTGGAACTTGCAGTGATGAATCCATTTGCAGTAATGCCGAGGATCAGGAATGCCGGCGCCATTTTCCTCGGCCATTTCACCCCGGAAGCAGCCGGCGACTACCTGGCCGGCCCCAACCACACCCTCCCCACCGGGGGAACGGCCCGTTTTTTCTCGCCGCTGTCGGTGGATGACTTTGTAAAGAAGTCCTCCCTTATCTACTTCGCGGAGGAAGGACTGAACCGGCTCGGAAAAGATATTGTGCGGATCGCCGGGCTGGAGGGGCTGGAAGCGCACGCCAGGTCGGTGAGCATCAGGCTGAAATAAAGGTTCTATAAATGATTCCGCTAAGGCCCAATATATCCGCGATGAGAGGCTACGTCCCCGGTTTCCAGCCGGCTGACGAGGCGGCCTTTATCAAGCTCAACACCAATGAAAACTCCTACCCTCCGTCGCCGGCCGTGGTAGCGGCGATCCTTGCCGAGCTGGGGAGCGACGGGGCCAGCCTGCGCAGGTATCCGAGTGCCACGAGTCAGAGACTCAGGGAGGTGGCCGGCGAGCTGTACGGTTTCGATCCCGCCTGGATTATCATGGCGAACGGCTCCGACGAGGTGCTGAACAACCTGATCCGGGCCTTTGCCGGCGAGGGCGAGGAGATCGGATACGTCCACCCTTCCTATTCCTACTACGCGACGCTGGCGGAGGTCCAGGGGGCAAAGGTCAGGACCTTCGGCCTGACCGGGGATTTCCGTATCGCCGCCTTTCCTGACCGTTATGAGGGTAAAATCTTCTTCCTCACTACCCCCAATGCGCCACTCGGCTGCGGGTTTTCGCTCGACTACATCGAGGATCTGGCGCAAAAGTGCAACGGCATGCTGGTGCTGGATGAGACCTACGCTGATTTTGCCGACAGCAGTGCCCTGGAACTGGTGAAAAGGCTCGAAAATGTGGTGGTGACCAGGAGCCTCTCCAAGAGCTACTCCCTTGCCGGCATGCGGCTGGGGATGGCCATTGCCCAACCTTCGGTGATCGCTGCCCTGGACAAGATCCGCGACCATTACAATCTGGACCGGCTGGCCCAGGCTGCCTGCATTGCCGCTCTCAAGGACCAGGCTTATCTCCGGGAGTGTATCCTGAAGATCCGTGCGACCCGGGATTGGTTCGAGGGGGAACTCGGGAAACTTGGCTACTCTGTAATCCCTTCCCATGGGAACTACCTCTTTGTCGCGCCGCCCGATGGTAACGGCAAGCGGATCTACGATGGCCTGTTCGAGCGGAAGATCCTCGTGCGCCATTTTACCGATCCGCTTTTGGCCCATGGCCTGCGCATCTCCATCGGTAACCAGGAGGAGATGGAAAAGACGCTCGCGGCAATGCGCGAGATAGGTTAAAATCGGTTCAAGCTCCCGAGTTCAAGTTTATAACAGAACCCTCAACCCTGAATGTATTTTTAAGGAGGATTTCATGTCCCGGAAGGCGTCCATAGAAAGGATTACCAAGGAAACCCAGATCCGCCTCTCCCTTGATCTCGACGGAAAGGGCTGCTCCAAGATCTGCACATCGGTCCCTTTTCTCGACCACATGCTGGATCTGTTCACCCGTCATGGCCTGTTCGATATTGAGGTAGAGGCTAAGGGGGATATCGACATCGATTTCCATCACACAGTGGAGGACATCGGCATAGTTCTCGGCCAGGCCCTGAAAGAAGCTCTCGGTGATAAAAAGGGGATACGCCGTTATGGCCAGGCGTCAGTTCCAATGGACGAAACCCTGGCGTCAGTTGCCATAGACCTTTCAGGACGCCCCTATCTGGTTTACAATGTAAAGGTCCCCAAGATAAAAATCGGGGAGTTCGACGTGGAACTGGTCCGTGAGTTCTTCCAGGCCTTTGTCAATAATTGCGGCGCTAATCTCCACCTGAATGTCATGTATGGTGATAATGTCCATCATATCTTGGAGGCGTGTTTC
>Ga0210377_10003217_pt1 | contig 14064 bp, 12 predicted proteins | sample PLM4_65_b1redo_FD_155480 | JGI IMG/M metagenome (GOLD analysis project Ga0210377, IMG submission 155480) | Groundwater sediment microbial communities from an aquifer in East River, Colorado, USA - PLM4_65_b1 redo | ecosystem: Environmental > Terrestrial > Soil > Riparian zone | place: USA: East...
GCTGACCTTACGCCGCTTGACGCACATGCTTGCTCATGCGGTTGAGGATTTGTTTGACTTGGCTGATGTCGTCTCTCGTCACGCTCGTGTGGCTCTTTCGTGATCTACTGATAGTAAGTGTTCTTATTTTCTGGGCGATGTACATATCAAATCGACCTCTAGAAAATACTACAGCAACCAAATAAAGGAGAATTAAACGAATAATCCCACGTCGCTCCATTTCACCAGATTAGTTTGAACTAATCTACTGTATAGAGGTAGCATTTTTTGTGGTATAAAAAAATAAGTTCACAGGGGATGCGAGCAAAGCAGAATAACGTCGCACAATCGAAAAATTGAAGAATTGCCGTTAAAGGCATAGGAAGGATTATGACTCGACAGACGATGACAACCCTTCTCTCACATCTCACCTTTCTCTACGGAACAGAACAAGCGCCGGGACTTTTGGAACGCGCCGAAAAACGGCTTGCGGCATATCGCGCGCGCACGCGCAGCGTGCCGCACGCTGGCGAATTGACCGAACGCGACTCCCTCCTCATCACCTACGGCGACCAGGTCCAATCGCCGGAGGAAAAGCCGCTCGCCACGCTCCAGCGCTTTTGCGAACACTATCTGACCGATATCGTCAGCGGCATTCACATCCTGCCGTTCTACCCGTGGACCTCCGATGATGGTTTCTCGGTCAAGGATTATCGTCAGGTTGACCCCGCCCTCGGCGAGTGGCAGGATGTCTCTGCCATGCAGGCACACTTCCGCCTGATGTTCGATGCCGTCATCAATCACATTTCGTCCCAGAGCGAATGGTTCCAGAAATTCCTGAACGACGACCCGCACTACCGCGACTACTTCATCGCCGTCGACGGCAAGCCGGATCTCTCGCAGGTGGTCCGTCCACGCACCCTGCCGCTGCTGACCACCTTCCAAACCGCCTCCGCCGAAAAGCGCCTGTGGACCACCTTCAGCGCCGACCAGATCGACCTGAATTACAAAAATCCTGAAGTCCTGCTGGAAATCCTCGATATCCTCCTGCTCTACGCCGAACAGGGCGCGGTATTCATCCGACTCGATGCCATCGCCTATCTCTGGAAGGAACTTGGCACGCCCTGCATCCACCTGCCGCAAACACATCACGTCATCCAATTCCTGCGTGCCGCGCTCGATGACGTTCAGCTCATCACCGAGACCAACGTACCGCACGCCGACAACCTCTCCTATTTTGGGGATGGCACGAACGAGGCGCAGCTGGTCTACAACTTCGCCCTCCCGCCGCTCACGTTGCATAGCTTCCGTACCGGGGACGCGCGCATCCTGTCGGACTGGGCGCGGACTCTGACTCTGCCCTCCGATAAGACGACCTTCTTCAACTTCCTCGCATCTCACGACGGGATCGGGCTGAATCCTGCCCGAGGGATTCTTTCCGAAGCTGACATCGACTCACTTGTCGAAAAAGTCCTTGCTCACGGCGGCTTGATCTCCTACAAACAGAACGCGGACGGCACGCAGAGTCCCTATGAGATGAACATCAACTACTTCGACGCCCTCTCGAACCCGTCCCTACTTCAGGATGTCTACCCACAGATGACAAATCATGAAACCCTCGACCTGCAAGCCGACCGTTTCATCTCTGCACAAGCCGTCATGCTCTCGATCATCGGCGTGCCCGGCATCTACTTCCACAGTCTCTTCGGCTCGCGCGGCTGGATGGAAGGCGTGAAGATAACCGGTCACAACCGCACCATCAACCGCGAGAAATGCAAACTGGATCCATTACAGCGCGAACTGGCAGACTCAAATTCCCTTCGCTTCAAAGTATTTACCAAATACTCAAAATTACTAATGACTCGAATGAACACCCCCGCTTTCCACCCGCATGGCACACAAACCGTGCTCGATCTTCATCTCTCCGTCTTCGCCCTCGAAAGAATTTCGCCCGGTGATACATCACGTGTCTTATGCCTGCACAACGTCAGCCAGGGAGAAGCATCCTTCTCCACAGACTACGGATCCGCAACGGATCTTTTCACAGGTCAGACGGTTCAGATAGCAAGTGTCACACTTGAGCCGTATCAGGTTAAATGGTTGAAACTCAATTAACCGTGGTGCGGGATGACATCCCGCACAGCTAAAAGAATTCGTGTCAAATTCGTGAAATTCGCGGCAATAATATCTTCCCGTCATTGCGAGGAGGGTATCGCCCGACGACTGCGAAGCGTACCCGTGGCAGGCAATCGTATGGCAGTGTCAGAGATTGCTTCACGCCTTCGGCGTTCGCAATGACGTAAATCATAATTAGAGGTACCTCATGACCCCATCCTCCCATACCATTGGCTTCATCTCTACGCGCTTCGCCGGCACCGATGGCGTTTCTCTCGAAACCGCCAAATGGGCGACCGTCTTCGAACGGCTCGGTCACAAGTGCTTTTATTTCGCGGGCGAATGCGATCGAAGCGGCGACTACTGCCACATCGTGCCGGAAGCGTTCTATCGTCATCCCGAGATCGATAAATTGAACCAGCAGGCATACTCCGGCAGTTGGCTGGTCACCAAAGAGGCGCGTCAGGCGCACCCCGAGATCGCCCATCTGCACAAGGATTTCTTCTCGATGTATATTCGTCCGCCTGCGATGACGCGCAAAGTCAACGAATTGAAGGAATATTTCAAGGAGCAGTTGTATGAATTTGCGCGCCGTTTTGCTTTGGAAATTCTGGTCATCGAAAATGCCGTGACGATTCCGCTGAACCTGCCGCTGGGTCTGGCATTGACCGAGTTCATCGCCGAGACGGGTTATCCCACCATTGCGCACCATCATGATTTCCACTGGGAGCGCCAGCGTTTTCAGGTCAATTGTGTCGGGGATTATCTCACGGCGGCGTTCCCGCCCACCCTGCCTTCGATCCGGCATGTGGTCATCAACACGCTCCAATCGCAACAGATCGCTTCGCGTTATGGCGTGGCTTCGCGCGTGATCCCGAATGTGATGGATTTCGACTCCCCACCGCCCGCCTCTGATCCCTACACTGAGACGGTACGCGACGACTTTGGCATTCGCCCCGGCGAATTCTTCATCCTGCAACCCACACGCGTCATTCAACGCAAAGGCATCGAACACGCCATTGAACTGATGCGCCGGCTCGACCTGCCCGCGAAGCTTATTGTGTCTCATGCCGCCGGAGATGAAGGCTTGGACTACGAACAACGCGTGCGCGAGTACGCAAAATTGCTGGACGTGACCGTCCGCTTCGAATCGGATCTGGTGCAGGATCGGCGTGACACCACCATGGATGGCAGGAAGATCTATACTCTCGGCGATATATATCCTTATGCCGATCTTGTCACCTATCCATCAGCGATTGAGGGATTTGGGAATGCCTTTTTGGAGGCAGTCTATTATCGCCGCTTGATCCTGGTCAACAACTATTCCATCTACGAAGTGGATATCAAACCAAAGGGCTTTCGCACGGTATGGTTCGATGGCTACATCAGCGACAGCACGTTGGTGGCGGTGCGTCACCTGTTACATCACCCCGAGCAGACACAGCAATGGGCGGAGGAGAACTATCAACTTGCCAAACGATATTTTTCCTTCACCGTGCTCGAACGCCGGTTGGAATCTGCTCTGGCGGATTGTCTTGGTTATCAGGTATAGATCATATACGGTGGTCGAGTAGCCCTTCGCAACAAGCGCTCAGGACTACTCGACCACCAGTGCGTAGAAAACTTTTTGTTACAAACTACTATAAGCCGTCATTGCGAGCGAAGCAATCTTACGAGAAATAAACTGTCTGTAACGGGAAATAAGATTGCTTGCCACGGGCACGCTTCGCAGTCGTCGGGCGAAGCCCTCCTCGCAATGACGGAAAAATTCTGTGGACAAGCACCACCTACTCGACCAACGATTACTATGAGAATTTGAATTTTATGAACATTGCCTTCCTCCATTACTCTGTTCCACCCGTAGTGGGCGGCGTGGAAAGCGTCCTTGCCCATCACGCACACTTGATGTCTGCCGATGGACATTCCGTGCGGCTGATCGCGGCGCGCGGTGAAGCATTAAGTGAGAAGATTCCGTTGATCATGATGCCGCTTGCCGATTCGCGCCATGAGCGCATGTTACAAGTGAAAGATGAACTGGATCGCGGCGAAGTCAGCAAAGACTTTGAAGTGATCCGCGATAAACTGGCTTTCGAATTACAAAGCGCGCTGACCGGCGTGGATGTGTTGATCGCCCATAACGTCTGTTCGTTGAACAAGAATCTGGCGCTCACCGCCGCGCTGTATAACCTGCACACTTCCAAAAAGTTGCCGCGCTTGATCCTGTGGCATCACGATCTGGCATGGACAACGCCGCGCTATCTGCCCGAATTGCACGACGGCTATCCGTGGGATCTTCTGCGCACAGATTGGGACAATGCCACACATGTGGTTGTCTCTGAGCTGCGCCGCCAGGAACTGGCAGCGTTGATGAAGATCGAACCTGCCTCCATTCATGTTGTCCCGAACGGCGTCGATGCCGAGCGCTTCTACAAACTCGAATGGCAAACCCAGCTTTTGCTCGAAGGAACAAGCCTGCTGGATGCCGCGCCGATCCTGTTGCTGCCTGTCCGCGTTACGCCGCGCAAGAATATCGAACTGGCGTTGCATACGCTGGCAGAATTGAAAAAGAAATTTCCTCACGCCGCGCTGGTGGTGACGGGACCGCTGGGTCCGCATAATGCCAACAACGTCACCTATTTTGAAACACTTATCCGCCTGCGCGCGCAATTGGGTTTGGAACGCTCGGTTCATTTCCTTGCCGAGCTGGTGGATTCGTTTTTGCCCGATGTCGTCATCGCCGATTTTTTTCGCGTTTCCGATGCGCTCTTCTTCCCCAGCCGCGAAGAAGGCTTTGGCATTCCCTTGATCGAAGCGGCGTTCAGCCACCTGCCCGCTTTCTGCGCAGACATCCCACCTCTGCACGAACTGGGCTTGGACGACGCGATCTATTTCTCTCCTGAGGCTGATCCCGTCAAAATAGCCGGGTTGCTCGCCGACTATTTTGATACGTCCCTGCCGGCGCGGTTTGCCATGCGCGCACGTTCATCTTACCGGTGGGAGTCCATTTACGAAAAGCATATCAAGTCCCTAGTAACCCCAGAGCCAGGAGGATAAGGAGTAGTTATGCAAAGACATTCCGAGTATGTGCCGATCCACAAGGTGTTTATCCCATTTGTTCACGAGGGACCGGGTCATCAGGCGTTGGAAGCCGCACGTCACATGGATGCTGCGATCATCCTGATGGGTGTGGTGGTGGTGCCGCCCGATCAGTCGTTGAGCGTGGGGTCAGCCGGTGCGCGTTCGTTGAGACGATTGTTGCGTATCTACAGCCGGGAAAAGGACATCACCGTCAAATCGCGCATCATTGTTTCCTATGAGCCATGGAACGAACTGGCGAAAGTTGTGCAGGATGAAAGACCGGATCTGCTCTGTCTTGAATTTGAAGCCCATTTCAAGGCGTTGCGCGTGGCTGTGAGCGATGTGCTCTCCCGTCCGCCCTGCGACATTGCCCTGGTACGAGGGAAGATACCCAGTAAACCGAATCAGATCCTGGTGCCGGTACGAGGCGGTCCACATGCCGAGTTGGCGTTACGCGTTGGGCTGGGATTACACCCAAAAGGAGTGACCGCCCTCCATCTGCGCTCGTCCGATGATCCCGAAGCTGGCAGTGACGCTCCGTTCAAGGGACTCGACCGTGTGCTGAAGCAAATGCCCGATGTACGGAAACAGTTCGCGGTCACGGATGATGCGGCGAATTTGATCCTGGAAAATGCCAAGAAGGCAGATGTCATCATTGTGGGCACCACATCACAATCGGTCGCAAGTTCCGTTTCGCTGGGCCCGTTTGCCGACCGCATTTTGCACGACTCTCCTGTGGCAGTCATTGCTGTCAAAAGTCGTCGCCCCTCTCCGTCGTTGACCTACGATGAGAGCGCGGGCGTACAGGCGATCTCCATTTTGGTGGATAAATGGTTTGCGGAAAATACATATTCTGCTGAAGAGTTCGAGCATCTGCGGGAACTTGTTGAAGTGAAGCGGCGGCAGGGGTTGCGCATCAGTCTTGCCCTGCCCGCGCTGAATGAGGAGGAGACGGTCGGCAAACTGATCCGCACGATGAAAATGGAATTGATGCATCGCGTGCCACTGTTGGATGAGATCATTTTGATCGATTCCAATTCAGAGGATCGCACGCGTGAGATCGCCAGGAAGGAGGATATACCCGTTTACATCCATCAGCAACTGCTGGAGCGTATGGGTGCGCGGCGCGGCAAGGGCGAAGCGTTGTGGAAGAGTCTGCTCGTGACGCGCGGCGACATCATCGCCTGGATCGATACAGACATCGTGAACATTCATCCGCGTTTTGTGTACGGCATCATCGGTCCGCTGTTGATGAACCAGCAGATCCAGTTCGTGAAGGGCTTTTATCGCCGGCCGCTCAAGGTGGGCAACAAGATGCAGGCTGGCGGCGGCGGGCGTGTGACCGAGTTGACCGCGCGCCCATTGTTGAATCTGTTCTACCCTGAGCTTTCGGGCGTGGTCCAGCCGTTATCGGGCGAATACGCCGGCAGGCGCAGCGCTTTGGAAACGGCTCCGTTCTTTTCCGGCTACGGAGTCGAGACCGGCTTGTTGATCGATATTTACGAGCGCTACGGCTTGAACGCCATCGCGCAGGTGGACTTGCTGGAGCGTATCCATCACAACCAGCATCTGGAGGCGCTGAGCAAGATGTCATTCGCCATCATCCAGACCGTCATGCGCAAGTTGGAGAAACGCTTCGGGCGTGCCGTGCTGGAGGATGTGAATCGTTCCATGAAGTTGATCCGCTATAACAATAAGGGATATTTTTTGGACGTGGAAGAGATCGCCGAACGCGAACGCCCGCCCATGATCGAAGTGGAGGAATATCAAAAGGCGAGGGAACTGCTGAAAGCATAGAAGTCTGTTTTGTTTCAAGGTCGTTTGACGATTGTGCTGACTTAACGCGAATTACGCAAAAGTAGCGAATATCGCGAAATGGTTTAATGGTTCTCTGGGATTAAGTGGAGGCAAAAACCCGCTTTACCACGGAGCACACAGAGAACGCGGAGATTTTTACAGGTTCTTCTCTGTGGACTCCGTGATCTCTGTGGTGAGAATCTTGGCAACCCACCAAATCTCAAAGAGCTGGTTTAATTATTCGCGTGTTTCATTCGCTTCGCGGCGTTCGCGTTCAAAAGATTCTGGAGAAGGGTGTAGTCTTAATGCTCAATGTCATGGGCAAACCATATAAAAGGGCAAATTAATCTTAAGCCGAAAATCTCGTGGTAAAAAATGTTCTGTCGTTCATACTGCGGAGCATACCATGACTGCCACTATCCTTATTTTTATTGCCGGCCTTGTGATCCTTATTGTAGGCGCCGACCTGTTGGTGCGCGGTGCTTCGCGCCTGGCTGCTGCGTTCAGTGTTTCACCGCTTGTCATCGGGTTGACCATCGTAGCCATTGGCACAGCTTCCCCTGAAATTGCCGTGTCCCTGCAAGCTGCGGTAGCCGGGCAGGGAGACCTGACACTGGGCAACGTACTAGGTTCGAATATTTTCAATATCCTTTTCATACTGGGTATCACTGCCCTGTTCGCGCCGATCGTAATTGCTGAACAATTGATTCGCAAGGACGCACCGATCATGCTGGCGATTTCCCTGCTGGCATGGGCACTGGCTTCTGACGGGGTGATCAGCTTTGTGGATGGAAAGATCCTGGTTCTTTTACTGGTTGTGTATACCGTCTTTGCGCTGCGACAGAGCAGCTCCGAGAGTGCAGATGTACAAAACGAGTATGCAAAGGAATTCGCGGCAAAACAGTCTCGCACCAAAAGAAATATGGTTATCAATATCCTCTTCATCCTGGCAGGGCTGGGGTCGCTTGTACTCGGGTCGAGATGGCTTGTCAGTTCAGCCGTTACCATTGCGAGAGCTCTTGGCGTGAGCGAGCTGATGATCGGTTTGACCATTGTTGCCATGGGGACCTCCCTGCCGGAAGTTGCCACATGTGTTATCGCAGCATTCAAAGGGGAAAGCGACATCGCCGTGGGCAATGCCGTAGGGAGCAATATATTCAATTTGTTGGGTGTGCTGGGGCTGGGTGCATTGCTTGCTACGGATGGCATCGCCGTTTCTCGAGAGGTGTTACAGCTTGATTTTCCTGTCATGGTCTTTGTCGCCCTTGTTTGCCTGCCTGTCTTTTATATCGACAGCCGCATCTCCCGCATGGAAGGTTTACTTCTGCTGGGATATTATGTCCTTTACATTACGTATATTGTTTTGCAGGCGTCAAATGTTTCGATGGTTCCGATGGTCGGTCTGTTTATTACATTCTTTGCCCCCATCACCCTTGTTGTCTTGTTTATGTTAGCCATCCGTTCATCTCTCTCCAGAAAAAGGAAATAGGGCTGGTTCCCGTCAAGCGGTTTCCTTTTTGTGGTATAAAATTTCCAAACGAAGAGGAACAAGACTTGAAACGTTAGGAGACACTATGAATGTATCCTCCTGTATGAAGAAAAATGTCGTTTCCATCTCTGCCACAGCCACTGTGCGGGAAGCCGCTGCGATCATCGTCAGCAAGCATATTGGTTTGTTGCCGGTGGTGGATAAGGACCAAAAACCAGTGGGCGTCATCGGTATGCGTGACCTGCTCACTCTTGAATTGCCTGATTTTGTCAGTTTCGTTGTGGATGTCGACTTTGTTCACGATTTTGGCGCGGTGGAAACAACCCGTCCATCCGCCCAAACTTTGGATAAATCGGTCAAGTCCCTGATGAAGCCCGCGATCACGGTAGAGGAGGACTGTGGATTATTAAGAGCCTATGCGTTGATGTTGCAACACAACCTGCATGACATGCTTGTTGTTTCAAAAGATGGAAAGTTGATTGGTGTGGCTTCGCGTGTGGATATCGGCGTTGCTGTCCTTTCGAGCTGGGGAAAGATATGATCCTTCCTGCTGTTCTCGCTATCATCATTTTTTTCGGAAGCCTGGTCATCATCTTTTCCGAAAAACTTCACCGTTCCATTACTGCCATTGCAGGTGGGGCATTGATGGTTATTGTGGGGCGCATCCTGAATTTCTATTCCGAGGAAGCAGCCCTCGAAGCCATCGATTTCAATACGCTTGGGCTCCTGCTTGGCATGATGCTGCTGGTTGCCATGCTTGAGCCAACAGGTTTTTTTCAGTATCTGGCAGTGCTGGCAGCGCGCGCTTCCAAAGGGAAACCCGTCCGGCTGTTTGTTCTGCTGAGCGTTGTAACAACCATCCTTGCCATGTTCCTGGATAATGTCACCACGGTTGTCATTATTGCGCCGGTCACACTTCTGATCTGTGAGATCATCGGCATCAGCCCGCTTCCATTTCTTATGTCTGAGGCTTTGCTTTCCAATACGGGCGGAGTAGCCACCCTGATCGGTGATCCACCCAATGTTTTGATCGGTTCGGCGGCTGGATTCTCCTTCAATGATTTTCTCGTTCATTCCCTTCCGATCGTGCTATTCGCATGGGCGGGTGCGCTATTCCTACTATTACATCTTTTCAAAAAGGATCTATCCATACATCCGCGCAGTGTCAAGGCAGTGATGCAATTGAATCCGGCTGAGACACTCAATGAACCGCTGGTGGCGCGTCGCATCTTGATCGTGCTGGCGGGGGCTATTTTGTTTTTCTTCATACATCATGCCCTGCATGTCAGCCCCTCGTTGGTGGCGTTGAGCGCTGCAGCGATGGCGTTGGTTTGGGTGCGCCCGGAACTCGACGATCTGTTCAAACGCATCGAATGGAGCGTGCTCATATTCTTTGCATCGCTCTTCGTGATGGTTGGCGGGTTGGAGGCGGCTGGTGTATTGGAAGCAGTGACCGGGTTGATGGAACGGGTCTCCAGCATCCCACCTCTTTTGTTTGGTGTGGCACTCATCTGGATTGTCGCCGTATTATCGGCTGTCGTTGATAATGTTCCGATTACAATTGCGTTGATCCCGGTGATACGCGGTCTTGGCGCGTCGGGCATGGAGGTTGATCCGTTGTGGTGGGCGTTGGCATTCGGCGCAGGCTTCGGCGGAAGCGGGACGATCATTGGCGCGACCGCTAACATCATTGTTGTCTCGCTCTCTGAAAAGACGCGCACACCCATCACATCCAAGATCTGGAACAGGCGCGGACTGCCGGTGATGCTGGCAACCTGTTCCATAGCAAGTATTTTATACGCTATACTATATTCAACTTTCTAGCATTATCGACGAATCGAAAGCGAGCAGACCGGTATGAATGATAAAAATATTCACCATTTGTTGTTTGCCGTTGTTCAGGAACAGGATACCGACACAGCCACCCGCGGGCTCGAGGCGTTGGGCTTGCCGGTTGTCTTCCTCTCCAGCGCAGGCGGATTTTTAGGACGCCGCAATGCGACCCTGTTGATTGGTCTGCGTGAGGGAAAAGAGGAGGATGCCATTAAGTCCCTCGAAGAATCCTGCCGACAACGCATCGAGTATCTGACCCTGCCCCTGGAAGGATCGCCTCTTCCCATGCCTGCGCCTGTTCCCGTTACCGTGGGCGGTGCCACCGTTTTCGCGTTACCCGTTGAACACTTCGAAGAAATTTGATCTTTCGCGCTGAGCGGAGGGTCGAACGGTAGTGAGACCAGAAGTCGAAGCGCATCCGCTGTTGAAGGAGTTGTCATCATGAAAATGATCATTGTGATTGTGAAAGATAGTGACGCCGATCCACTAACCCAATCTCTCACCTCCGCTGAATATCGCGTGACGCGGGTTGCCTCCACCGGTGGCTTCCTGCGCAGCGGATTCGTCACCCTGCTGCTCGGTGTGGACGATGACCGCGTCGACTCCGCCATCGAGTTGATCCGCGGCAAATTGAAACCCGCCACCAGCAATGAAAAACGCGCCACGTTGTTCGTCATCCCTGTAGAGCGGTTCGAACAGGTCTAGGCTGGAACAAATACGCCCCCCCGTACGAGTCCTTTTAGTACGAAACCAAATGGAGACACCAAGAAAGCCATCTTCGTGTCTCTGTGTTTTTAATCAACTCTTATAAATAAAATGCTCTATGACCCCGAAGGGGTGTCATTATGGTCATGTCATCCCTTCGGGATTTTTTGTGAAATATATCTGTTGCTATAATCATTACAGCCCTTCGGGCTTAAGTGGACAAAGAATTTATCAATCACTTGAGGAGAGAAAATGAAACGACGTGTTTGTCCGGTTATTGCTTTGATTTTGATGATGCTCGCTGCGCTGGCATGCGGGCTTCCCGGTAGCGGAGGCGGACAGCCTTCCTCACCGGACCAGGTGGAGACGATCGTGGCGGCAACGATTCAGGCGCTGACTCCCGCTGTGGGTACGGAGGCAACCTCCAGCCCCGAGCCTGAAGCGTCCGGTTTGCTTCCCCATTCCTTGTATTTTATGAACAACGATGCCACCGGCATCCTGCAGGTCTATCGCCTGGAGAAGGATGGCAAGACCTTGAAGCAGATCACTACTGAACCTTCGACTGTCAGCTCGTATGATGTCTCGCCTGTAGATGGAAGCGTGGCGTATGTGGCGAATAATCAACTCCTGCTCATCAACGCCGATGGTTCTGGTCGCCGTATGCTGGTGGATGGCGGAGCGGTCGACCCGAATGATCCGTTTCTTACCAGCCTGACCAGTCCCGTTTTTTCGCCGAATGGACAGGTCATTGCCTATAACAACAGGGGTTTGATCCTGTATTCTCTTTCAACAGGTGTTTCAAACACTGCCTACGAAGAAATATTCTTTGACACGACCACGGAATCCTATTTGCCGGGCAAGTTATTCATCCCGCAAAAATATTCCCCGGATGGGACCAGGATGCTCGTCACGGTCGCCATCCCCAACAGTGACGGTATCTCAGCAGCGATCTATACCATTGCATCAGACCTCCTGACCCCTCTCGCGGGTGGCGATGGCGCCCGGGTCTGTTGCAGTGAACAGGCATGGACAGGCGACAGCTCTGCGTTGTTTGTCGGCATTTCAAGTATTGGATATTTCAGCCCGGGTCTCTGGCGCATGGATGCTGCCACCGGCAATTCGACCGCGCTCCTGCCTGCGGAGGCAGGCGGCGGGAATTTCAACTTTGCCAACATGCCGTATCTCGCACCGGATGGTCAACTCTATTTCTTCTATGCAGCGGCTCCCGCCCCCGATGAAATGGTTATTCGCGCACCGTTGCAGATCGTCCGCTCTGCACCCGATGGCGTGACAGGGCGCACCGTGCTCAACCCGGAGAACTTCCAATTGATGAACGAAGCGCTCTGGGCTCCAGATGCCAGCTTTGTGGTGGTAGCCTCCGCACCGATCCAGGAGGTTTATTCTGGTGGAATAGTGGAAGTCGTTTACTTCGATGGGCGACCCAGTGTAGAACTGGCACCCTTTGCCGAAAACATGAAATGGGGTCCGTAGCCCAATTGTCCTAGATCGGAACAAAATCGGCGATAGGGGAGTTTACAGGCTACATCAGTACGGCGGCACACAGGGCGCATCTTGGTGTCGCTGTATTTTATTAATATCTTGTGAGGTGTTCAATGAATAATGGTTTTCGTTCCATGGTCGCTATCCTTGTTCTGGCATCTGCCATGCTTGCCTGTTCCTCTTCCGTTGAGGTGGTAGGGACGCCAACAACCGCACCCGAGCCGGTCAACACATCGACGGACCTGCTTCCACATAGTTTTTATTATGTAGCTGCCGTCGAACCCAATGTCTCGCAGATCTTTCGCATGGAGCGCGATGGCAGGACCGTTACGCAGCTCACCTCCGAGCCCATGAGTGTGTATGACTACGACGTTTCACTCCGGGATGGAAGTGTTGTGTATGTGGCAAATAACCAGTTGATCCTCATCCACGCCGATGCTTCTAATCGCCGGGTATTGGTGGAGGGCCGGGTGATCGATCCGAACAACCCCTTTGAGAACCGTCTTCACGACCCGGTTTTTTCTCCGGATGGAGGAACGATCGCTTATACCTATCATGGCGTGAACCTATATGATGTTGCCACGGGCGTTTCCAGTACTATGCTGCGGGATGAGTTATATCGCCCTCAAACCTATTCACCCGACGGTACAAAACTTCTCATGACGGTCGATGTCCCCAATTCGGATGCCACACATGATGTGCTTTATGATCTCGCGACAAATTCCGTCATTGGTTTTAACAGTGCGGATGGTTCCTTCTTCTGCTGCGGCAGGGAGGAATGGACTCAGGATGGCATGAGTCTCTACGTTGCCAACCCTACCATGGGCATGTTGAACTCCGGGTTGTGGCGGGTGGATGCCGCGAGTGGCACTATAACCACATTGCTCCCATCCGATGCCGGTAACGGAAAATTCAACCTTGCCGATGAACCCTATCTTGCCTCGGATGGTCAGCTCTATTATTTCTACTTAAACGGTTCCGATGCAGAAGGCTACAGCGATAAGGCACCACTGCAAATGGTCCACTCCGCGCCTGATGGCGTTACCGGAAGAACGGTCCTGCGCCCGGAAACATTCGAGTCGCTTAGTGAAGCCCTCTGGGCGTCAGATGCCAGTTTGGTGATTGTGTCAAAAGTCTCGGATGCAGGCGGTATGCTTGAGCTCTATTACACCGATGGCGCGAAGCGCATGATCTCCCTTGTAGCATCCAGTGGTCAACAATTGAAATGGGGACCCTAACCCGTCTGGAACAAATTGGGCGGCACAGCGATTCCAATATGGTGTCGCCCTATTCCATTAGACTTCTTGCATAAGTGCTCCCGCCGCGGTCCCCGGCGGCGGGGACGCCGCCTTGAGCAAAGATTTTTAGCGATTTATGCAAGAGATCCATTATTATTTTATAGAGAGGTATTCATGAATAATCGTCTTCGTCCTATTGTCGCAATTCTTGTTTTGGGAATCGCCATGCTGGCTTGCTCCTCCTCGTATACCGTTGTGGAAACTCAGGTCCCCACACCTGGAGGAGAGAATACTCCGACGGAAGTCTCGCTTCCTACCCCCGAACAAGCG
>Ga0210377_10003218_pt1 | contig 14063 bp, 12 predicted proteins | sample PLM4_65_b1redo_FD_155480 | JGI IMG/M metagenome (GOLD analysis project Ga0210377, IMG submission 155480) | Groundwater sediment microbial communities from an aquifer in East River, Colorado, USA - PLM4_65_b1 redo | ecosystem: Environmental > Terrestrial > Soil > Riparian zone | place: USA: East...
CGTCCCGACCTACGAGCCGAACTATGACGAGGTCGGCATCGCCTCGTGGTACGGCCCGACTTTCCACGGCAAGGACGCCGCTTCCGGCGAACAGTTCGACGAGAACGCGATGACGGCTGCGCACCCGACGCTGCCTATCCCCTCGCTCGTGCGCGTGACCAATCTCGAGAACGGCAAGTCGGTCATCGTACGCCTCAATGACCGCGGCCCGTTCGTCGACGACCGCATTATCGACCTGTCGAAGAAGGCAGGCCAGGCGCTCGACATGCACGCCAAGGGCACCGCCAAGGTGCGCGTGCAGTATGTCGGCCCCGCTCCGGCGGCGCCGAACTCGCTCCCGGTTCAGTCGAGCCAGATTCAGGCAACGCCGGTTCCGGTCTCCCCGGTTCAAGCCGCCGTTCCCGCCGTCCAGCCGGTGATCGCGACGCAGCCCGCGTCCGAACCGCCGCCCAGCTTTGTCACCCAACCGCTGTCGCCTGTCGTTCCGGTCCAGCTATCCCGGGCGCCGCAGATCCAGAACCAGCGCGGCTATTTCCTGCAGGCCGGCTCGTTCGCCGACCTCGGCAACGCCCATGCGTTCCGCGACAAGCTGCAGGACGTTGGCCCGGTCTCCATGACCGCGGTGCAGATCAACGGCACGGAATTCTACCGCGTGATGGTGGGCCCGTGGACGTCGCGCGTCGAAGCCGAGCGCGCTCAGGGCCGCCTCATCGAGGGCGGAACCAAGGCGATCGTCATCGCCCGCCTGGACTAACTCCCGCTTAACGGCCTGGTGGAGCGGGGCAGGGCGGGGCGCCGTAGTCAAGGCACAGCGACGCGCCGTTCGCTGGAATCTTGCCTGTCTTGTCGAGCACGCCATCGAGCCTGAGGTTGGCGATCGAAGGCCCGTCCTTCGTCACCGTCACCCACATGAAATGGTCGATCGCGCCCTCCGATCCGTCGAAGCCGCGCTCTCCGCCCGTTGTTCCAAGCATGATGTAGTCGCGCCCTTGCCGCTCGGCGTAGCTGTAGCGATGCAGGTGTCCGTTCAGCACGGTGTATGGCCGTCCCTTGAGCGCCGCCTCGATGCGCTTGAGCCCGCCATCGTCCTCGCGCTGATAGACCGGCTTGTGGAACAGCAGGAACGTCCAGCGCGCATCGGAGTTGTCGCGGATCGCCTTTTCGAAATAAGCGCTTTGCGCCGGGCTGATCTCGCCGAGTTTGGCCTCGAGCCGCGAAGCGTAAGGCAATTGCTGAGCTGCTGCCGGGTTCGTCCGGCGCGCGTCGATATAGGCCGCGCGCTGCTCGTAGATCTCCTTCATCTCCGCGTCTGAATAGTCCTCGGTGTCGAGCACCAGGAAGAGCGTGTCCTTGTATCGGAAGTGGTAGTAGCGCGGCCCGTATCGCGTCTCCCACACTTCGCGCTGGGCCAGGTTGGTGAGGTCGTGATTGCCGCCGACGTGGAAGAACGGCGCGTGAAGCACGTCGAGCCGCTTGTCGAACTCGTCCCACTCACGCGTCAGCTCGGCCTTGTCCTCAGTCCCGCCCTCGATCATGTCGCCGATCGTGAGCACGAATGCCGGATGCATCAGGGCTAGCTGCGCCGCCGCAACCTCGAACACGCCCGGCCGGTATCCCGACTCCAGGTCGGACACGACCGAGAAGGAGAATTGTCCGGGCGCATCGTCGAACCGTTCGCTGGTCCAGGGCTCAGGACCAGCTGCGACGCCGGGTTCGAACCCTCCGGACGCAGCAGCGCAACCGCCCGCCGCCAAGACCACAAACGCTGCCGCTGCGCGTTGAATCGAACGAATCCCGGACCCTTTGGCTGACATCCCGCCGCTCCCTGACCGCATGCGCCGACGGCCAATCCTCGCATACTGCGAGTTTGGCGGAAATCGCCGCAGATTTCCGGGCGTCGGAGCGGTTGACGGGGATGCCCGAAGCGCCGTTTTGTGGACAGATTCTCGAGGGAGTCTGCCCGACATGCGCATTATCGCCGGAACTCTGCTTGCCGCCGCGCTTGTTGCGTCGACAGCGTTCGCCCAGCCGCCGGCAAACACTCCGGCCCAACCGGCGGCGCTCGACCCGGCGGCGCTGTTCGCGGCCGATCCGCTGAACACCAATGCGACCTACGCCTACATTCTCGATGGCGACACCGGCCTGCCGCTTTATTCCAAGCGTGGGAACGAACCGATGATCCCGGCTTCGATGTCGAAGCTGATGCTCTACTACATCGTGTTCGAGCGCATCCGCGACGGCCGCCTCAAAATGGATGACGAGTTCACTGTCAGCGAGCACGCCTGGCGCACGGGCGGCGCCGGCACGGACGGCTCGACGATGTTCCTGCCGTTGAACTCGAAAGTCCGGGTCGAGGATTTGCTGAGAGGCGCCATCATCGTCTCCGGCAACGACGCCTGCATCGTGTTGGCTGAAGGCATAGCTGGTAGCGAGGAGGCCTATGCGCGCGAAGCAACCGCTCGGGCGAAGGAGCTTGGTTTGACGGCTTCGACATACGCCAACGCATCGGGTCTCGATGCGCCCGGCGAGCGCATGAGCGCTCACGACATAGCGGTGATCGCCTACCGCATTATCAAGGACTTTCCGCAATACTATCCGATGTTCTCGGAGACGAGTTTCACGTTTAACAAGATCACCCAGCCCAACCGCAACCCGTTGCTGAAGGAGCTTGAAGGCGCCGACGGCGTGAAGACAGGCCACCTCGAAGTCTCGGGCTATGGTCTGGTGGGATCCGCGGTGCGCGAGGGCAAACGCCGCATCATCGTGCTGCAGGGGCTTGCGAGCGAAGCCGAGCGCAAGAAGGAAGGTCCCCGCGTGATGCGTTCCGCCTTCGTCGACTTCACGTCCACCACGCTGGTCGACAAGGGGGCACAGGTCGCAACCGCCAATGTGTGGCTAGGCGAGGCCAAGACTGTTCCGCTGGTCGCAACCCAGCCGGCCAGCCTGGGCCTGCACGTCAGTGCGCTGAAACAGATCAAATCCACCGTTGTCTACAAAGGACCCCTGTCGGCGCCGGTCAAGGAAGGCGATATCGTGGGTGAACTCCTGATCTCGGCGCCCGGGGCGGCAGACATCAAGATCCCCGTGGCCGCCGGCAAGTCGGTGAAGAAGCTCGGCCTCATCGGCCGTGCGATGGTGGGCCTGAGAGGCGAATAGGGTTTTGGCGGCAAGAGGCAGGCTCATCACGCTGGAGGGAGGCGAGGGCGTCGGGAAATCTACCCTGGCTGCCGCGCTCGTTTCGCGTCTGTCGGACCGTGGGCTGAAAATAGTTCGTACGCGCGAGCCTGGCGGTTCTCCGGGCGCCGAGGCTCTCCGCAAGCTGATCCTGACGCCGCCGCCCGAGCTTGGACATTGGGGCTCGCTCACCGAAGCGCTGATGTTTTACGCAGCGCGGCGCGATCATCTCGACAAGCTGATCCGGCCGGCGCTCGATTCCGGCAGTTGGGTGATCTGCGACCGCTTCTCGGATTCCACGCGCGCCTATCAGGCTGCAGCCGGCGGAGTGATGCGCGACGAGATCGAAACGCTGGAGCGCATCTGCGTCGGCGCCAACGGTCCGGATCTGACTTTGGTCCTCGACCTGCCCTTGTCCGCCTCGCGCGGGCGGATGGAAGCGCGTGCAGCCAAGGACGACGCGATCGAGTCGCGCGGCGCCGACTATCATGAGCGGGTCCGCCAGGCCTTCCTCGATATCGCCCGCGCCAATCCGCAGCGCTGTGCGGTGCTCGACGCATCGCTCGCGCCCGAGGTGCTTGCAGACGCTGCGATGAACATCATCGACCAGCGTCTCGGCGGGAGGCCGTGATGGAGGTTGCGGCAAGCGAGCTCGGACCTGTCATGGGCCACACGGCGGCCAAGCGCGAATGGCTGGCCGCGGCCTCGTCGGGCAAGCTGCATCATGGTTGGCTGCTGCGCGGTCCACGCGGCGTCGGCAAGGCGCGGCTTGCGATCCAGTTCGCGGGATATCTGCTGGGCGGCGGCGACGACCAGTTGTCGATGAATGCCGAAACGCCGGTCGGCAGACTGATCGCAGCCGGCAGCCATCCGGACCTGCGCATCGTCCGCTTACCCGTAGATGACAAGGGCAAGCAGAAATCCGAAATCCCGGTCGACAGCATCCGCGAGCTGTCGGAATTCTTTTCGCTGCGGCCCGCAATGGGTGGCTGGCGCATCGCCATCATCGACGCCGTCGACGAACTCAACCGCTTCGGCGCCAACGCCATCCTCAAGACGCTCGAGGAGCCGCCGTCGCGGGCCGTGCTGTTCCTGATCTCGCATGGTGAACAGATGCTGCTGCCCACAGTGCGCAGCCGCTGCCGCGTCCTGCGCTGCGGAGCGCTCAATGAGCACGACACACTGTCCGCGCTGACGCTCGCGGGCCTTGACGCGTCGAAGGCCGAGGAAGTTTCACACCTGGCGCCTGGCCGCCCTGGACGTGCGATGCAGCTGGAAGGCGCGGACGCCTCCGCCGCCTCCGACGCAATGCTGACGGCGCTGCGCAATCTAGGCGGCGGTGATGCGCGCAGTCTTCACGCGGCGCTTGGCGCCGGCGCCAAGTCCGATGCGGCATTGGCGGCTGCGATGGAAGCCTTGCGGGCCAGCTTGCAGAAGCGCGCCGCACGCGAGACCGATCCTGTTGTCGCGGGCGACTGGGCTGCGGCGGCTCTCGACGTGATGCGGCTCGACTCGGAAGCGCAGGCGCTGAACCAGGATCGCGCCCAGACGATTTCTGCGGCGCTTTCGCGAGTGGCGCGGCTGGCGCCCGGCGCGAGCTGACGATGCTGTTCGACACGCATGTGAACCTGCATGCCGAGCAGTTCGCCGAGGATTTGCCCGGGGTGCTGGCGCGAGCCCGCGCTGCTGGCGTGACACGCTTCGTCACGATCTGCGACCGGCTCGACCGCTTTCCGGCGGTGAAGGCGATCGCGCACGCGAACGATGACATCGCATGCAGCGTCGGTGTCCATCCGCACTACGCCAAGGACTTCTGGTCGCTGCAAGCGAAGACGCTGGTCGAGGAGGCGCGCGATCCGAAAGTTTGCGCCATCGGCGAGACGGGACTCGACCAGCACTATGGCTACAGCGACGTCGTGCTTCAGGAGCGGAGCTTCATCGAGCACATCCATGCGGCGCGCGAGACAGGACTGACGCTCGTGGTCCACACGCGTGAGGCCGACGATCTCACCGGAGACATTCTCGAGCGCGAATACGCCCGCGGCGCATTTCGCATCCTGATGCACTGCTATACGGGCGGCGAGCGGCTGGCGCGGCGCGCGATGGATCTCGGCGCGAGGTTTTCGGTCTCGGGCATCCTGTCATTCAAGGCGGCGGCCGACGTCCGGAGCGTCATGGCCGGCGTGCCGGTCGACCGCATCATTCTCGAAACCGACTGTCCGTATCTCGCCCCGGTTCCTCACCGCGGCCGCCGCAACGAGCCGGCTTATCTGGTGGACGTCTGCCGCGCATTCGCCGAACATCGCGGCATGTCATTCGAGGAAGCCGCCCAGCTCACCACAGCAACCGCGATCGACCTGTTCAGGCGGGCCACATGAGTTCGGGCGCGCGGCACCGGGGCAGGTTGCAAGTCAGGATTCTCGGCTGCGGCTCGTCCGGCGGCGTTCCGCGCATCGGCAATGACTGGGGCGTCTGTGACCCGGCCGAACCCAGGAACCGGCGGTCGCGCTGCTCGATCCTGGTCCGCTATCGGGACCCGGGCGAGTCCGAGCCGACCCTGGTGCTTATCGACACCTCGCCAGACCTTCGCGACCAGCTTCTGGCGGCCCGGATCGACCGGCTGGACGCCGTGATCTTGAGCCATGAGCACGCTGACCAGGTCCACGGGATCGACGACCTCCGGGCCCTGGTCATCCGCCACCGTCGGCGCATGCCGGTCCACATGGACCGGCCGACTGCGGACATCATCCTCAGGCGGTTCGACTACTGCTTCGAGGGGGCGGGCTCTTACCCGGCCATACTGGACGGGCTGGTGGATGTGGAGGCGGGGCAGGCGGTCCGGATCGAGGGTCCGGGCGGTCCCGTGGAGTTCTTGGCCCTCGGCCAGGACCACGGTAACGGCCAGCCGTCGCTGGGCTTCCGGATCGGAACCTTTGCTTATTGCAATGACGTCGTCCGGCTGCCTGAGGAGACGCTGGGGAGGCTAGGCGGGCTCGACACACTGGTGGTCGACGCCTTGCGCTACAAGCCGCATCCGACCCACGCGCACCTCGATCAAGCGCTGGCCTGGATCGATCGGCTGAAGCCTCGGCGCGCCGTGCTGACGAACCTGCATGTCGATCTGGACTACGGCAGATTGCGCTCAGAGCTGCCGAAGGGCGTAGAGCCGGCTTACGACGGCCAGGAACTCGAGATCGCGCCAAGTGGCTGATCTTTATCGTAATCCAATTGCGCATAATGTTGATTATGCGACTTGCGCATAGAGGGGTGAGAGCGATGGCCGATCAGGCCGGGAAGAAACCGGGAGCTGCAGCCGGCCAGGCCGGAGGCCGCTCCCTCCCCTCCAGCGGCGATCCCTTCCGCGACCTCGTGGCGTTAATGGCTCGGCTAAGGACGCCCGGGACCGGATGCCCATGGGACATCGAACAGACGTTCGAGACGATCGCGCCGTACACCATCGAGGAGGCTTACGAGGTCGCTGACGCCATCCAGCGGCGCGACATGGGCGAGCTGAAGTCCGAGCTGGGCGACCTGCTGTTCCAGTCGGTGTTCCACGCCCGGATGGCCGAGGAAGCCGGCCACTTCGATATCGACGACGTGGTCCGGGGCCTGGTGGCCAAGATGGTCGACCGGCATCCACACGTCTTTGGCGAGGCCAGCATCGACAGCGCCGAGGCCCAGACCGGGGCCTGGGAGGTCATGAAGGCCGCCGAACGCGCCCAGAAGGCCAAGGACGGGCCTGGGAGCGCTCTGGACGGGGTCGCGCTGGCTTTGCCGGCCCTGATGCGGGCTGAGAAGCTGACAAAGCGGGCTGGGCGGGTCGGATTCGACTGGCCGTCGCCCGAACCGGTGCTTGAGAAGCTCCAGGAGGAGATCGGCGAGTTGAAAGAGGCGATAGCCGAACCGAAGCCCGATCAGGCTCATATCGCGGAGGAACTCGGCGACATCCTGTTCGTGGTCGCCAATCTATGCCGCAAGCTCGGAGTCGACCCGGAGGAGGCGCTTCGCGGGGCCAACGCAAAGTTTGTGAAACGATTTGCTGGTATGGAAGAGCTGGCCGGGTCCCGCGGCCAGGACTTCGCCAGTCTCAGCCTGGACGAGCAGGAAGACCTCTGGATCGCCGTAAAGGTGGCCGAGCGGGCCAAGCCCTAGCGCCGCACCACCTGCTCTCTTGCCCCTGCCCTATACTGACTCAGATCAATCGGCGGGGGCGCAGGGCGACCGGGCTTCGCCGGCGCGGCGTTCGCCCGGGCGTACTTCTCGCGGATCGCCAGCTGGGCGCGCGCGAGATCCAGATCTTCCTTCGTGTCGATGTCGAACAGCAATGGCGCCGGCGCTGCGACGCCCAGCACGCTGAACGCGCCGCTGCGGACAACCGACTTGGCGCCGTCATCACCATCGAGCGCCGCCAGCGCGTCGAAGGTCGCAGGTCCGAACGCTGTGGGCGTGCGCACGCCATCCGCGCCACCTGAGTGCACGATATCCGCGCCGCCATGGCCGCCCAGATGGCTCATCAGATTGTGCAGTACGTCTTGCTCGACGAAGGGCATGTCGCCCATGGCGATCAGCATCGCGTCCGGTTTGAACTGCAGCGCCACCTGGACGCCGACCGCGATCGAATGCCCTAGCCCGCTTTTCGGTTTCTTGTTCACCGCAATCACGAACCGGCCGATCAGCCGCTCGCCGATCTCTTTGCTGTCTGCGGGACAGACCGCCACACGCACCAGCGCATCGAGTCCGGCAATCACGCCGCCAGCGTGCTCGACCAGCGGCTTGCCGCCGAGGTTCGCCAGCATCTTGTCCTTGCGGCCATAGCGGCGCGACAGGCCCGACGCCAGGAGGATCACCGCAGTGCGATTTATCGGCACGCTCATCGCGCGCCTCCCTGGCCGGTGTGAACCGCAAGGATCTCCGCCAGTGCGGATACGGCGAGCGTTCTTGGATCGCGCGAGGCGAACAGCCCGATCGGGCCCTTGAGGCGCGCGATGTCGTCCGGCCCAGCGCCAAGTGCGCGCAGCGTTTCGAGTCGACGCTCATGCGTCTGCCGCGATCCCAGCGCGCCGACATAGAAAGCTTCGCTCCGCAGCGCGTCGAGCAGCAGCGGCGCTTCCCATTCATGCTCGTGGAAGAGGCACGCGACCGCCGTGTGCTTGTCGAGCGGCAGCTTCGGCGTCGCTTGCGGCACCGTCAGCGCGATCAGCTCGTGCGCGTACGGCTTGCAGAATTCCAGCGTCGCAGGCTCCTGGCTCGCGACGACGATTTCCGCATCGGCGGTCCGGGCCAGCTGGCTCATCGCCACGATCTCCCATCCACGCCCCGCCAGCACGATTCTGAGCTTGGGCTCGAACCGGCGCTCGAACTCGCCGGCCTTCGCCCGAACTTCGCTTTCCTCGATCCGCAGCGTCGAGCGCTTCGACGTGGGATCGAACAGGAAGGAGAATGTCTTGCGTGCACGGCCCAGGGCAATCGCGCGTTGCAGTTGGGTGCGGTCGACGCCCACATCCACGTAAAGGTCGATCCCGCCACCGCACGGCAGGCGCACGTCGAGATAAGGCGAGCCGCGGCCATAGCGCAGCGTGCGGTTCGTGCCTTCCTTCATCGCGATCTGCGCCTCTTCCGTCAGCGCCTGCTCGAGGCATCCGCCCGAAATGCTGCCAGCGAAACGTTTATCGCCGGCTACCGCCAGCTGGGCGCCCAAGGGCCGCGAGAACGGTCCGTCCAGACCTGTGATGGTCACCAGCGCAGCCGGACGCCCGGCGGCCAGCTCGGCCTCGGCGAAGGCCAGGACGTCGAGATCGCCATGGAGACCCGGTGGCAGGGCAAGCTCGCTCACGCCGCCGGTCTCCCGGCGGAGGCGTTCATGGCGCAGCAAACCCGTATTCCCGACACGTATAGCTCCCCGGCGGACGAGCCCGCGTCATCCTGTCCGGGGGCTCATTGGTCTGTTTTTGGCGTCCGCCCGCGCGCGGCCCTTGCCTCCCCTCCGGCATCAGGCTTAGCGCTTCCTCGTGGATTTCGTAGCCACCTTGGCCCCCTGGGTCAACGCAACTGAGCTGCAAGGATGACCCATGGAACTGGCCGGCGGCCGGCTGATCACCAGTACGGACGGGGCTATCGGCTGGCTTACCTTCAACCAGCCGGATCGGCTCAATGCCGTGCGGCTGGACATGTGGCAGGCCCTGCCGGCTGCGGTCGAGGCGCTTTCCGGCGACCCCGCCGTGCGCGCCATCGTGGTCAGAGGCGCCGGCGACCGGGCCTTCATTTCCGGCGCCGATATCGCCGAATTCGAACAGGAACGGTTCGATGCCGCCAGCAACCGCCCCTTCACGGCTGCGGTGACCGCGGCCACCGCCTCGCTGATCGAGACGCCAAAACCGGTGATCGCCATGATCAATGGCTTCTGTATCGGCGGCGGCATGGTGATCTCCAGTGCGTGCGATATTCGCATCTGCTCGGAAGGTTCGCGCTTTGGCGTGCCGGCTGGGCGTCTGGGTCTCGGCTACGAGCTCGACAATTGCAGGCGTCTGCAATCGATCGTCGGCAGAGGCGTCGCGATGGAGATGCTGGCGACGGCCCGGCAGCTCACGGCCGAGGAGGCGCTCGCGGCTGGCTTCGTCAACCGCATCGTGCCGGCGGCGGATCTCGAGATGATCGTCCGCGAGATGGTCGCCCAGATCGCCCGCACGGCGCCGCTGACCTTCGCCGCCGCCAAGCTTGCGAGCCGCGCGGCATCCGATCCCTCGCTTGCGAAATTGGCCCAAGACGCAGTCGACACGTGTTTCGACAGCCAGGACTACAAGGAAGGTCGTGCCGCCTTCGCTGGCAAGCGCGAGCCACGCTTCACCGGACGATAGACTTCCACCGAGGATGGACATGACCACCGCCGCCCAGCTTCTGGAACAGGACTTCTCGACCATGCCGGACTTGATCCGCGCGCATGCGAAGGAGCGCCCGAACCACCGCGCGCTGATCGATGGCGATCGCGCGGTGACCTTCGGCGAATTCGACGCGCTGATCGATCGCGTGGCCGCAGCGCTGCAGCGCGACGGCGTCGGCAACCGCCGAGCGGTGGCGATCTGCAGTCCGTCGTCAATCGAGTATGCCGCGACTGTTGTGGCTGCCTTGCGTGTTGGCGCCGCCGTCTGCCCTCTCGCTCCGTCCTCCACGCCGGAACAACTCGCCGCTATGGTGCGGGACTGCGGCGCAGGCATTCTGTTCGTCGATGACAGCGCATCGGCGGCGCTCGACACGGTCGCCGACAAATTGAAGGTGAAGCGCATTGCACTCGAAGGGCCGGCGAACCCGTCCTTCGAGTCCTGGCTCGCGCCGGTTGGCGCAACGCCGGCGCCGGTGGCGATCGACCCGGATCAGACCTTCAACATCATCTATTCGTCCGGCACGACCGGCACGCCAAAAGGCATCGTCCAGCCGCACAGGATGCGCTGGGGTCATGTTCGCCGCGCCAACGCGCTTGGCTATGGTCCGGACTCAATCACCGTTGTTTCGACGCCGTTCTATTCCAACACCACCCTGGTGAGCCTCATCCCGGCCTTGGTGCGCGGCGGGACTGTGGTGTTGATGCGCAAGTTCGATGCGCGGGGCTTTCTCGAGCTCTCGCAGAAGTATCGCGCAACGCACGCCATGCTGGTTCCCGTGCAGTATCGCCGTCTGATGGACCTTCCCGACTTCGACGCATTCGATCTGTCGTCCTACCAGATGAAGACCTGCACCAGCGCGCCCTTCGCCGCCGACCTCAAGGCCGACATTGTGAAGCGGTGGCCCGGCGGCCTGGTCGAACTCTACGGCATGACGGAAGGCGGCGGCTCCTGCCTGTTGCGCGCGCACGAGTTCACCAACAAGCTGCACACGGTTGGCCAGCCTGCTCCGGGCAGCGACATCCGCATCATCGGCGAGGATGGCAAGGAAGTTCCGCGCGGGCAGACGGGTGAAGTGGTCGGCAGGTCGATGTCGATCATGACCGGCTATCACAACCAACCCAAAAAGACCGCCGAAGCCGAATGGTACAGTCCGGAAGGTGATCGATTCATCCGCACCGGCGATGTCGGCCGATTCGACGAAGACGGTTTCCTTGTCCTCGGCGACCGCAAGAAGGACATGATCATCACCGGCGGCTTCAATGTCTATCCGAGCGACATCGAGGCCGAGCTAGGCAAGCATCCCGCCGTTGCGGAGTCTGCTGTCGTCGGCATCCCGTCGCGCGAATGGGGCGAGACGCCGGCGGCCTTTATCGTCCTGCGCCCGGACCAGACGATCGAGCCAGAGGCTTTGCGGCAGTGGCTCAATGGCCGGGTCGGCAAGACGCAGCGCCTGACCTACGTTTCCATCGTGCCATCTTTGCCGCGCTCCTCGATCGGCAAGGTGCTGAAGCGTGAGTTGCGCGACGGATTCAAATCACAAACCGACCGTTAGCTCGGCGAGCGAGTGATCCTGTAGATCGCGTTGGTTATGTCTGACGAGACATAGATGGACCCGTCGCGGCGGGAAACGGCGACGCCGGTTGTCGTGTAGGCGGGCAGCGTGCCTTCCGCGGCTGGCAATCCCGTCTTGAGGCCCTCAGCTATCATGGCGGTCGATCCGTCGGCGGGATTGAAAGCAATCAGGCGACCAGCGCCTGCCTCGGCAACATAGACGCGGCCATCGGCGCCAATATCGACGCCTTCAGGCGATGCGAGGTTGGACGCCACACGGACAATTTCGCCGCTCCCGAGATCTACACGGGCTAGCGAGCCTGTGCCGGATTCGGTGACATAGATTTTCCCGCCCGCCGCTTCCGCCATCGCAACCGGCATGTTGAGGCCCGTTACTAGAGCCTTGGGCGGGTTCGCCGCCGTGGATATCTGAGCCGGATCGATCAGGCTGATGGCGCCTCTCGCGGCTTCAAGAGCGAGGATGCGCCCGTCGGCGAGTTCGAGCGCGTCGACAGGAGCGCCGAGACCGTGGTGTATCGCGATCTGGGCGCCTGTGGTCCGGTCGAGGACCTGGATGGTTCCGGCCGACCAGCTTGCGATGACGACCTTGGTGGCGCCGGCGCCCACGCCCAGCGGGTTCTCGACTTCGTCGCGATACATGCGCAGCGGATTCGTGATGGCGCCTGTCGCTGTGTCGATGACGCGATACGCGAAGATGTCCGCGACATGGAGGCGTTCGCCTTCGGGACCATTCCAGATCGCGAGATCGGTCGGCGTCGAGAGCGAGCCGCTGACGACTGTTCGGACGGCGCCTGTTTCGGGATTGACCTCGTGGATCGCCGCGTCGGCCATGTTGGACACATAGATCATTCCGTTCGGACCGAATGCGAGATTGTCGAGCGCAGGACTGAGCTTCGCAACGAGGCCTACCTGCCGAGTCGTTTTGTCGATCCGCTTCACCTCGCCTGTCTTGGTGTCGATGGCGTAGAGATTTCCATCCGGTCCGAAGTTCGCCGCCGCCGGTATCTGGAAGCCGGTCGCATAATCCGTCGCCGCTCCGGTCGCCGGGTCAACGCGGGCGATGGCGCCGCGGAACCACAGTGGACCGTAGATCATCCCGTCGGGTCCGATCTCGAAGCCGTTGAGGCCGCCCAAATCCTTCTTGATCAGCCTCGCGCCCTTGTCGCCTTTCCAGTCGACCTCGTAGAGCGCGTCGCCGAGGAAGACCTGGGTGAGGTAGAGCTTGCCGTCCTTGGTGAAGGCCAGTGAGTTGGCGCCGGGAAGTCCTGACGCCACCATGCGCGGCGCGGCACCCTTGTCCTGCACGAAGACTTTGCCCGTAAGATAGCCGGTCCACGCCATCACGCCGTTGGGTCCGAAGGCGATGTCGTCGGCCATGCCGTCTGGCGGACCGATCCGAATCGTTACCTCGCCTGTGGCTGGATTGACCGCGTAGATCGATTGGCCGACCACGCTGCCTGCGAGGATGGTTCCATCGGCTTCGACAGCGAGGCCGTGAAGGCCGTGGAAGGGCGAGGGTCCGATGAACTCGCTGACCGTGTAGGTTGCGCCCTTGTCGGCTGCTTCCTTGTCGGCCGCCTCGCAGCCGAGGAAAGCCAATGCGAGGGCCAGAGCGCCTGCTTGTCTGATCATTTCCATCCCCTGATGGCCGGGTTATCCGGTCCGCTTGCGGGGACGATAGATCGTCCGGTGGCCCGGCAGAAGCCGTAATCCCGAACATTGCCCCTGCCCCGCCCGCCGCTCTATGGTCCAGCGAAACGGGGCGGAGGAAGCGGTGTATGAGTGAGGCCGGGGCCGGGAATCTGACCGACGCGGAGCTGGTCGCATGCGGCATGATCGTAGCGGCGCACGCCCGCCGGACACCGGACCAGCTGGCGGTGATCTCTCCCTCCGGCAACCTTACCTGGCGTGAACTGAACGAGCGGGCCAACAGGCTGGTCCGGGCTTTCCGGAAACGCGGCCTGCAGCCAGGCGATGGTGTTGCCCTGCTCGCCCACAACGGCCCCGAATTCGTGGAGGTCTGGGCGGCGACCCAACGCGCGGGTCTGCGCATCACCGCCGTCAACTGGCATCAATCGGCCGAACTGGTCGCGTATGTGGTCGACAATAGCGACGCAAAGGCTCTGGTCGCCAGCGGGCGCTTCGTAGCGGCTGCGACCGAGGCGGCGAAGCTTTCGGACAAGCTCCAGGTGAAGCTCGCCTTCGCGGGCGCCATCGAGGGCTTCGAGGACTATGAGACGGCTCTGGCCGCCGAGTCCGGCGAGAACATCGAGAATCCCGAGATGGGCTCGACGATGCTTTATACCTCGGGCACGACCGGCCGGCCCAAGGGCGTCTACCGCCGCAGCCGACCGGTGATCTCGCAGCTCACCAACGTCGCCAACGAGACCGCGAGGTGGAAACCGGGCGAGGACGTCGCCTTGGTCACCGGCCCGCTCT
>Ga0210377_10003219_pt1 | contig 14063 bp, 12 predicted proteins | sample PLM4_65_b1redo_FD_155480 | JGI IMG/M metagenome (GOLD analysis project Ga0210377, IMG submission 155480) | Groundwater sediment microbial communities from an aquifer in East River, Colorado, USA - PLM4_65_b1 redo | ecosystem: Environmental > Terrestrial > Soil > Riparian zone | place: USA: East...
AAAAAGGCTCTTTTACCGGTGCAGACGCAAAGAAACTCGGGAAGTTCGAGCTTGGAGATAAAGGGACGATATTCCTTGATGAAATCGCGGAGATGGACCTTTCACTTCAGGCCAAACTGCTACGGGTGATCCAGGAGGGAGAGGTCGAACGTGTTGGAGCTGTAAGGTCAGTCAAGATCGATGTGAGGATAATAGCTGCGAGTAACAGGGATATTGAAAAGGCGGCTGAAGAGAAGCTGTTCAGGGAAGACCTGTTTTACCGGCTGAATGTATTTCCGATCGTCATACCTCCTTTGAGGGAGAGGAAAGATGATATTCCTATGCTTGTCGACTATTTTGTCGATACCTATTGTTCCGAGTTAAAATCCGGGAAGAAAACCATCGCACCCGATGCACTTGAACTCTTGATCAACTATCCATGGAAAGGGAATGTCAGGGAGCTCGAAAACTGTATAGAAAGGGCGATAATCCTCTGTGAAGGAGACACGATTGTAAGGGATAATATCGTATTGAACAGGCAGTTGATGCTCGAAAGCTCTCTGAGCAACCTGCCGATGGATGGTCCTCTCGAGGATTCCGTCCGGGAGGCGGTGAGGATTGCCGAGACGCAGCGGATAAGCAAGGCATTAAAGGAAACAAAAGGCAACAAGAGCAGGGCAGCTGAATTATTGCAGGTGAGTTATAAAACCCTTTTGACCAAGATAAAGGACTACCGGATAGAATCCTGACACCCAAAGCCCTTCGTTATCTGCAGGATGTTTTTTATGTTTTATGATAAGAAACGGGAGATTTACCGCCAGATCATTTCCTTTCTCCCCTTGATTGTCTTGACAGTATAAACCACTTGCAATTATTATAAAAAACGACTGAATACCTAAGATTATCTCTGCAAAGAGCTATGAGAGGAAAAACCTAAATAAAAAAATAAGTCTGGAGGAATTTGTGTCAGGACATTCCAAATGGGCGTCGATAAAACACAAGAAGGCGAGTACCGACGCAAAAAGAGGGAAAGTATTTACGAAGATAGTAAAGGAGATTGCGATTGCGGCGCGGCTTGGCGGCGGAGACCCGACAGGTAATCCGAGATTGCGTACTGCAATCGAAAAGGCAAAAGAAGTGAATATGCCCCATGACAATATCAAGAAGGCCGTTATGAAGGGTACCGGAGAACTTCCGGGAGTTTCCTATGAGGAATTTGTCTACGAGGGATACGGGCCTGCCGGGGTAGCGATTATGATGGAGGTCATGACCGACAACAAGAACAGGACTCTTCCTGAAATACGTATGATTATGTCAAAAAGCGGCGGCAGTCTCGGCGAGACAGGATGCGTTTCCTGGATGTTCGATAAGAAGGGGTACATCCTGATCAATAAGGCAAGGGCCTCCGAAGACTCGGTGATGTCTGCTGCGCTTGAGGCAGGGGCAGAAGATATGAAAAACGATCCTCAGGAAGATAATTATGAGATCATTACCGCTCCTGAAGATATGAATAACATAAAAGCTGCACTCGAGAAAGCAAACCTCCCCATCGAGTCTGCAGAGGTTACGATGATTCCGCAAAATTATGTGGTCCTGGGTCAAAAGCCGGCGGAACAGATGATCCGCCTTATGGATGCGCTTGAGGACCATGAAGATATTCAGAATGTCTATTCCAACTTTGACATACCTGACGAAGTTGCCGAAAAGATCGGCAAATAGAAGCATTGGAATAATTATGGCGGCTGTATCATAAAAAAATCTATGGGGATTTCTATCCGCGCGACCTTCAAGAGAAGATTCATAGCAGGTTTGTTTGTCACTGTTCCTGCTGTCATAACGTTCCTCGTCATCAGCTGGTTTTTTAGGTTTGTCGACGGCATCCTTGAACCGGTTTACTTTCAGATTCTCGGCTATCATACGCCCGGGCTCGGTTTTCTGTCGGCAATCGTACTGATCTTTATCGTCGGTATTATATCAACAAATGTTTTCGGCAAAAAAATCATTCATTTTTTTGAACATATTCTGATGAATATCCCGGTTTTTAAAGGGTTTTATACGGCGATAAAGCAGCTTGTTGACGCTTTCTCGCCGGATAACAAGTCCGCCTCTTTCAAAAAATTCGTGATCGTAGAATACCCGAGGGCCGGTGCCTTTGCATTCGGATTTCTTACCAATGAGGGCACGATCAAGGCGGAAAAAAGCGGCAAGGAGACCTGTCTGAGGGCTGTCTATGTGCCGACGAATAACCTGTATCTCGGTGAGATAGTGCTGGTGACAGAGGGAGACGTTTTTTACACCGACCTGCATATTGACGAGGGGATCAAAATTATTCTTTCAGGCGGCATCGCAGCTCCTTTCAGGATAGGTGAGGCGAAGGAATGAAGACCGCCTGCGTAATTCTTGCTGCCGGTCTTGGCAGGAGAATGCACTCAAGTCTTCCCAAGGTATTGCATAAGGTATGCGGAATACCGATGCTGCAAAGCGTTATCGATACTGCCCGGAAATTGAAGAGCGAGAAGATTGTGGTGGTGGTGAGCGGTAAGCATGGCGACTTTATCAAAAAGACAGTCGCTTCGGCTGATGTCTCCTATGCGCTTCAGGAGGAGCCAAAGGGAACAGGTCATGCACTTCTCTGCGCAAGAAAGGCCCTCATAAACTTTCAGGGAGTTCTGATAGTGCTTAACGGTGATACCCCGCTGGTGAGCGCTGAAACAATAAAAAAATTTCTGAGACTGCATCTAAAAAACAAGAGTGCGGTTTCAGTGCTTTCTTTCCTGGCAGAAAATCCCGATGATTACGGCAGAATCGTACGGGACACTTCCGGACGTGTCTTGTCGGTCGTGGAACACAAAGATGCGGACACGGCGCAGAAAAAGATACACGAGGTGAACAGCGGGGTATATGCAATGCATCATGACCTCCTCCCTCTGTTGGACGATATGCAGATAAACAGGAAAAAGGGTGAATATTACCTGACGGATATAGTTGCCCTGGCTGCCCGAAAGGGTTTTAAGACATCTGCCTTATGCGTCGGTGTTGAACAGGAGTTTATGGGTGTCAACACAAAACAGGAACTGTACCGGGCGTCCCGGATCATGGGAAAAGCTATCGTCGGGAAATGGATAGAGAGAGGCGTGAATGTCCTTGATGCCGGTTCGGTTTTTATCCATCCTCACGCGGTAATCGGCACAGAGACAACGTTGTATCCCAATGTATATATCGACGGATCTGCCAGGATAGGCCGGGGGGTCACCATATATCCGAACGTGAGGATCAGCAACAGCACGATCGAAGCTAAGGCTGTTATCAAAGACTCAACAGTGATAGAGGAATCTCAGATAAAGGCCGGTGCGACCGTGGGGCCTTTCGCGCATATAAGGCCTGGCTCAGAAGTTGGCGTTGATGCCAGGATAGGAAATTTTGTGGAGCTCAAGAAGACGGTTATCGGGAAGGGCTCCAAGGCCTCGCATTTAAGCTACCTCGGTGATGCCAGAATCGGCAGAGGTGTGAATATCGGCGCCGGGACCATTACGTGCAACTATGACGGGAAAAAGAAATCCATGACAATTATCGACGAAGGAGTTTTTATCGGCAGCGATTCACAGCTTGTTGCACCTGTCACGATAGGCAGGGGCGCGTATATCGGCGCCGGGTCTACTATTACAAAGAATGTTCCCCCTCTGGCCCTGGCTGTCAGCAGAGTCGATCAGAAGAATATAAAAGACTGGGCAAAAAAAAGGCAGACAATGGTCAGGGCAAAGACGAAGGCCAAGGACAAAGGGCAAAGGGGGAAACAGGGAGGATGAGAGGAGAAACGGCAATGAGCCGGGAGCGATCCTCCTCTGCTCTCTGATGAATCAGATATGTGCGGAATAATCGGCTATATAGGAAGCAAGAACGCTGTCACCGTTATCCTCGAAGGGCTTAAGCGCCTGGAATACAGGGGATATGACTCTGCCGGCATCGCTTTTTTCTCTGAAAAAGGCGTCGACGTCATACGCTGCAAGGGGAAAATAAAGGACCTGGCGTGCATCGTAGAGGCAAAAAACCTGGTGAGTAGCGGAGGGATCGGGCATACACGATGGGCGACCCATGGCAAGCCGTCTGCAGAGAATGCGCATCCTCACCGTTCAGGCGGTATAGTTGTTGTCCATAACGGCATCATCGAAAATTATCTGCAGCTGAAGAAGAAGCTGACAGACAAAGGGTATGTGTTCGAATCAGATACGGACACAGAGGTGCTCTGTCACCTGATCAGGGATTATGCTGAGACTCTTCCGCTTGAAGACGCGGTCAGGGCTGCGTTGAAAGAGGTGAAAGGGGCTTATGCCATAGCTGTTGTGAACGAGAAAGAGCCGCAGAAGATTGTCGGTGTCCGGAAAGACAGCCCGCTTGTCGTGGGACTTGGCGACGGGGAATATTTTTTGGCATCCGATGTGCCTGCATTTTTGCATTATTCGAGAGAGGTGATGTTCCTCGATGAAGGCGAGATGGTGGTGATCACCAGTGACGGGGTGGTTGTTACAGACCTTGACGGGATGCCTGTCCAGAAAGAGGTGAAATCCATAACCTGGAGTCCGTCGATGGCCGAAAAAGGCGGCTACAGACATTTCATGCTCAAAGAGATATTTGAACAACCCCGCGCTGTCGGCGATACCATCAGGGGGAGGTTCTCGCCGGACGACGGCAGGGTGAACCTGGATGAGTTCGGCCTGTCAGGGGATTTTTTGAAGGATATCAGAAAGATATTTATCGTGGCCTGTGGAACCTCTTGGCATGCGGGCCTTGCAGGGAAATACATGATAGAAGATCTTGCAAGGATACCGGTCGAGGTCGATGTCGCATCTGAGTTCAGATACCGTAAGCCTCTCATAACACCTGAACATCTGATGGTGGTCATAACACAATCAGGTGAAACAGCCGATACCCTTGCGGCACAGCGTGAGGCAAGGAGCCTCGGCGCAAAGACGCTTACGATATGCAATGTTGTGGGCAGCACCTCGGCGAGAGAGGCGAACGCGGTTTTTTATACGCATTCAGGCCCTGAAATAGGGGTTGCATCGACAAAAGCGTTTCTTACCCAGGTCATGTCCCTGTATCTCCTGGCGATAGCTCTGGGACAGGTGAGAGGGACTCTGGGGACAGAGGAGTCAAAAGAGCTTCTGGATGAGCTTCTTCTGATGCCCGGCAAGATCGAAAAGACACTGGCAACCGACGAAATGGTCAAAGACATAGCAATAGACTATTTCAGGGCAAGGGGCTTTATTTATCTCGGCAGGGGCATCAATTACCCGATAGCGCTTGAGGGAGCCCTGAAGCTGAAGGAGATATCCTATATACACGCCGAAGGTTATCCGGCAGGTGAGATGAAGCACGGCCCGATCGCTCTTATCGATGAGGAGCTCCCGGTAGTCATACTCGCCCCTAAAGATAGACTGTATGAAAAGATGATGAGTAATGTCCAGGAGGTGAATAGCAGGGGAGGGAATGTCATCGCGATAACGAATGAGAGCAGCGCTGAAGTCTGCGAGTTTGCAAAAAACTGCATTTTGGTCCCTGCTTCCAATCTCTACCTGACGCCGATGCTTCTGGCAGTTCCCTTACAGTTGCTCGCTTATCATATCGGTGTGTTGAGGGGGTGCGATGTCGACCAGCCGAGGAACCTTGCGAAGAGCGTTACCGTGGAGTAAAGGCGGTGTATTTTTAAACCTCGGTGTAGATTTAAAATGCTTAAATCTGTTATTCTATCCGCATAGTCCGAGTAAATAGATGTCAAAAGAAAGTGTAATGCAAGATTTAAATCCCCAGCAAAGAGAAGCCCTTGAATACATGGATGGTCCGCTCTTGGTACTGGCTGGCGCCGGTAGCGGCAAGACGAAGGTCATCACTCATAAGTTTGCATACCTCGTGAAATCCAAAAGGCTCTCCCCTGAATCGATCCTTACGGTGACCTTTACAAACAAGGCTGCCGGTGAAATGAGCGACAGGATCAGGACCCTTGTCGGCAAGGACATGAAATCCTGCTGGATAGGGACCCTGCATTCTCAGTGCAGCAGGATCCTGCGGAAGGAAATAGCGGCAATCGGTTACGGAAATGATTTTTCGATATATGACGAAGACGACCGCTGCAATCTCATACGGCATATCCTGAAGGAATTCAAGATATATGAGGCTCTCTATAAAGGAGTTTCCTCGAGGATCAACTTTTTAAAGGCGTCGCTGGTCGGAGCAGAGGATTTTCTTTCTTCAGGGGATGGCTTTGGTTTTGATGAGAAACTCGCCAAAGTTTACGTCAGGTATCAGGACGAACTCAAGAGGAGCAATGCCCTTGATTTCGACGACCTGATCATGCTGACGGTGAAGCTTTTCGAAGAAAAACCGGTCCTCCTGAAGAAATATCAGGACCAGTTCCCCTATCTTCTGATAGATGAGTTCCAGGATTTGAATTACGCGCAATACAACCTGATAAAATTGCTGGCTAGGAAGCATGGAAACATCTGTGCCGTCGGTGACGATGATCAGAGCATCTACAAGTTCAGGGGTGCAGATGTAAAACATATCCTGACTTTCGAGAAGGATTTCCCCGGTACAAGAGTGGTCAGACTCGAAAGGAATTATCGTTCTACACAGAATATCCTTGAGGTTGCCAATGCTGTTATCGCGCTGAATGATAAAAGGAAGAAAAAGAAGCTCTGGACCGAGAGGAAAAACGGAGAGATGGTCCGTTTCTGCTGGCTGAACACAGAGGAAGAAGAGGCGAAGCATATCGCGAAGATCATTAAGGAGCTGTATCTGAAGGGAACTCATGCGTATAAGGACATCGGAATATTATACCGGGTGAATCTCCAGTCAAGGGCGATAGAAGACGCCCTGAGAGAAGCGGGTCTGCCCTATCAGGTTATGGGGGGGATCAGTTTTTATCAGAGGAAAGAGATCAAAGACCTTATCTCCTATGTCCGCCTGGTCTTAAACCATGGAGATAATGTGAGTCTCAGGAGGATGATAAACATACCGTCACGTGGGATAGGGACGGCTACTCTCGTGAAAATTGAAAATGAGGCAAAGAAAAAGTCGCTCTGTCTTTTTGATGCCATCAAGCTCTGCATTAAGGGCAATGGTATCGTGACTGCAACTAGAGATAAATTGAGTAAATTTGTGCAGATGATCGAAAAGCTGTCCGCGGTAAATTATAAGAGCTCATCCGATATACTGAAGAACGTGGCAGATAAGTCAGGGTATATGGCGACGCTCAATGAGGAACGGAGACAGAACATCGATGAGCTGATCAGTTCATCTGAGGGGAAAAACATTCAGGAGTTTATTGATAAAACCTCATTGTTGACGAATCCTGATCATGTCTCGGAGGGTAATTGTATCTCCCTGATGACTTTGCATAATGCAAAAGGTCTTGAGTTTCCCGTTGTTTTTGTGACAGGCCTCGAGGAAGGGCTTCTCCCGTATTTCAAGGCGCACGGCAATGATGACGAGATATCCGAGGAAAGAAGGCTTTTCTATGTAGGCATGACACGGGCTAAAGATTTCCTTGTGCTCTCCGGTGCACGCAAGAGGAGGTTGTATGCGAAATTGCAGGAGCAGGAACCTTCGAGGTTTTTGCAGGACATACCGAAAAGTCGCTGCAAGTGGATCGAAAAAGTCACAGAGGTCCCGGTGCTCAGATGCGTCCCGAATCCCACAAAAAAACTGGAACCGAGGAAGGTGCGTCCGTATTTTGATTCAGGATGCAGGGTGAAGCATCCTGTCTGGGGAGTGGGTGTTGTCCGTGACTGTTACGGGGACGGAGAAGACCAGAAGGTGATGGTTAACTTCCCCGCTATCGGTTTGAAAAGACTTTCCCTCAAGCTTGCAAATTTGACCAAGCTATAGGCCAGCCTGCAGATGAAGATATCGATTGAACATTTATCACGGCTTTCCAGGTTGGCTGTTTCCGACGATGAAAAAATACTCTTCGCAAACCAGATAGATAGTATTTTGAATTATATGGATAAGCTCAATGAGCTGGACACCGGCAATGTCGAGCCTACGTCCCATGTCATCCTGCTCAGTAATGTTGTACGGGAAGATCTGCCGAGGGATTCCCTTAACAGGCAGGATGCATTGATGAATGCTCCCGATAAGACGGATAAATTTTACCGGGTACCGAAGATTATCGAATGAATACTTTCCGCATATCTGAACGTAATAGTCAAAACGGTTTCATTCCCGGGTCCGGCAACAGGGAGGATGGGGCATGCTGAGGTGTATGTTGAGGGCCAAGATCCATATGGGGACGATCACCGAGTCAAATATAGCTTATGAAGGAAGCATCACCATCGACGAAGCCATTTTAAGAGATGCCGGCATGCTTCCCTATGAGCAGGTGATGATCAGCAACGTGAATAACGGAGAGCGGTTCGAGACCTATATCATTCCCGGCAAAAAGGACTCCGGCGAGATATGTCTGAACGGGCCTACCGCAAGGAAAGGCGTTGTCGGAGACAAGGTCATCATCTTCTGTTACGGCTATTTCGAAGAAAGCGAGATACAGGACTTCAAGCCGAAGATCGTCCACGTGAATGCAAAAAACCGGATCGTCAGAAAGAAATAGCAACCCCTCTCTTTGTTCGTCCGTACCATCTGAAATAAATTTTCCTCTTTCATAAAGAAAGAATTCCTGCTGAATTACATACCTGTGATATACTAATCAAAACTGTATATTGCATGCTGAAATGAAAACAGTTATTGAGAAGTACATGGGTAGAGAAAAATGCAGATTTTTGAAACAGCGCAGGCAAGCATAAAAATACATATTAGCGGGAGGAGGAACATTGGCAAGACCTGGAGCATTTAAGAGTGAGAAGAGAAAAAAGGAATTGATGAGGCAGAAAAAGCAGGAAAAGAAGAGACAGAGGCGACTGGGAAAGGACGTGTTGCCGGGAGGTGCGGCAACAGAGGACGCCTCAACAGAAGAAGGGTCAACTGAAGAGACAGATGAGCCAAAGGATATAGAAGAAAAGGAGTAGAAGCTAAGGTGTTGTTCAATGCGGCAGTATTCCTGTCGCGGGCGCGATTGACGCTATGAAAAGCAGACTTCCGGGATGGCTGGCGTGGGCGTATCGCACAGTTCGACGTCGAAATGGTGCTGTGCAGAGAGGGACAGGAACCCGCGTTTTGACAACGCGGTCTTGCTATGAGGAGGGGTGCAGATGAGAGCAGGGCCACTCCTATGTATATTGTATGATAACTTCGTAGACAATAGCTGAGTGGTCGGCGGAAGCACCATCGCCTTCACACCTGAGTTCTCCCTTTGAGTTCTCTCTGCGGTTTCCGATCATCGCTGTTAAAACCCGAGTGAGATCGAACCCTCCGTCAACACAGTCCTTGTGCAAACAGTTTATCCGAAATAAAGCAGAACTGCCGGGAAAGAAATGAACGGTCCTGGGTAACGACTTTGCCATCCCCCTCTGATTGTACATCATGCTAATGATGATGTTTGCAACCTCAGGGAAATGCGTAGCGACAAAACCTGCATCAAGTCTTTGCTGCAGCTTTTCTGTCCTTGCTGCATTCTTTCTGTTGTTCATGCTCCTCCCAAAATGAAAAGCCCCTTCCCGGGGGAAGGGGCTTTTCTTAGTTAATTACAGTTTCACAACATTGATTGCCTTGGGACCTTTCGGGCCCTTTTCAGTATCAAAGCTGACCTTGTCACCTTCGGCAAGGCTCTTAAAGCCATTACCCTGGATAGACGTATGGTGGACAAAAACATCACTTCCGTCTTCACTTGTAATAAAGCCAAAACCTTTGCTGTCGTTAAACCACTTCACTGTTCCTTGTGCCATTTCTTTTACCTCCTTCTCTATAAACTAAATCTCAGAAGGACCCAAGAAAAAAGGCCACAAAGTCAAAAAGTCTTTGTGGCCTGTGTAATCGCAAAAACTTTAAAATTCAATTATTATGATAGCATAACCTCGAAGAGTTCGTCAAGGCAGTTCAATAGGAAAGATGAAATTGGTGTAACACAACACCGGTATCTTCAAGCCACAGGCATAGAAAAACCCTGCTGCAAAAATACAGAAGCAAACCGGTTGAGTAAAAAAGCATCTGCTTCTGCACTAATGAACTTTTGTCCTTCTGCAGTTGCATGGTTGTTGCCCGGTGCACTATGCATGAATGACTTCGATCTACCCCCAGATGAAAAAAGTAACCGGTCTTCCCTGGTTCTTATGTTAAAATAACTTCCGATGGAACAGACCAGCAGAGATCAGGTCCCGATATTCAACACCCTGAAGACCGTCTTTGGGTTTCAGGCATTCCGTCCGAACCAGGAATCGATCATCAGGAATATTCTCGACGGTCAGGATGTCTTTGCCGTAATGCCAACAGGCGGAGGGAAATCCCTATGCTACCAGTTGCCGGCGATACTGATGCGCGGCACAGTGGTTGTCCTCAGTCCGCTCATATCGCTGATGAAGGATCAGGTGGACGCAGCGGTTGAAAACGGGATACAGGCCGCGTTTATGAACAGCTCAATGAACCCTGATGAAGTGTTTGATGTCTATCGCAGGTTGAAATACAACAAGATAAAGCTGCTCTATATCGCCCCCGAGAGGTTTGCTATGCCGCATTTTCTCGAGAGGCTGAAGACTGCTGCCATCTCCCTTTTTGCCATAGACGAGGCCCACTGCATATCTGAATGGGGACATGATTTCCGTCCGGACTATCTCGGTCTTTCACGTATTCCAGAGATGTTTCCCGATGTGCCGGTTGCCGCCTTTACCGCAACCGCAACCCAAAGGGTTCAGGAGGATATCATCAACAGGATCGGCCTCAGGAAGCCGCATATCGTTCGCGCATCCTTTAACCGTCCGAACCTCTTCTATCAGGTGGAGCCAAAATCCAGAGTAGAATCTCAGATACTTGAGTTTCTCAGGGACCGTCAGTCTGAATCCGGCATCATCTACCGGACAACCCGCGATTCGGTAATGGAGATGGCTGATTATCTGAAAGCAAAGGGGATCGCTGCACTGCCCTACCATGCCGGCTTGTCCGCATCTGAACGGAGCAGAAACCAGGAGGCGTTCAACAGGGACGAGGCCCAGGTGATAGTGGCTACCATCGCCTTTGGCATGGGCATAGATAAATCGAATGTCCGGTTTGTTATCCATGCAGACCTGCCGAAGAATATCGAAGGCTATTACCAGGAGACCGGGCGGGCCGGCAGGGACGGAGAGCCGGCACACTGCGTCCTCTTTTTCGGCAGGGGTGACATCCCCAAGATCCGTTATTTCATCAACGGAATGACGGACGACAGGGAACGTTTCGTCGCGGTCGAGAAGCTGAATCAGACCGTGGGTTATGCCTCGCACAACGTCTGCAGGAGAAGACAGCTCCTCGGATTTTTCGGAGAGGACTATCCCCGGGATAATTGCGGTGCCTGCGATATCTGTTCAGGAACAGTCGGAGAGACTGACATCACCGCCGACGCGCAGATAATTCTGTCGGCAGTCTCAAAGACAGGGCAGCGGTTCGGAATCGGCCATGTTCTTGATATTGTGACCGGCGCTGATACAAAGCGCATCCGCGAGTTGAGGCATAACGAGATCAGGACCTATGGCACAGGCAAAGGCAGGGACAAGAAACACTGGCGGTCTGTAGTAGATGAACTCATTGCGCAGGGGGCGCTCATGCAGGAGGGTGATCCTTATCCCGTGCTGAATATTCCGGAAAAGGGTTCCGCTATCCTCTCTGGCAGGGAAAGCGTCATGGTCCTGAGGAAAGAGAATGCCAAGACGAAGACCGGACAGGACAGGGGAGAAGTCGAGGGATATGACGACGCTCTTTTCAAGAGGCTTCGCACGGTCAGAAAAATGCTGGCTGAAGGGCAACAGGTCCCTCCCTATATCGTTTTTTCGGACCGGACCCTGCACGAGATGTGCAGGCGCTTCCCCTTGACTTTGTCCGACATGAGAAAAGTCAGCGGGGTCGGTGACGCCAAGCTTGAACGGTATGGGAAGGATTTTATCCGGGAGATAGGGCGATATCTTGATGAAAAGCCAGGGCTGCCGGATTCCAAAGGGGAATCCGGGTATTCCGGCAGTGTGGTTGGTACGCAAAAGAGAAAAAAGGGTGAAACAGTCGAAGAGACCTATGAGCTTTTCAAGGGTGGGATGTCTCTTGATGACATCGCCAAACTGCGCGGTCTTACACCTGCAACCATAGCATCACACCTGGAGCGTCTCGTTATGGACGGTCATAATATAGACATGGACCGCATTCTGGATTCCACAAAGCGCCTGAAAATCGAGGAATGTTTTCTTGCAGCCATAACATGGGAACTGAATCCTGTAGTGGAACATTTCAAAGGCGCCGTGAACTATGAAGAAGCGCGACTGGTAAGGGCGCTTCTTCTGCGGAACCGGCGGCATGAAAGCCTTGGCCATTTTCCTGAGATTTGATGGTTTGGGAGGACCTGTGGCCTGAAAAGACTGTCTGTATGAGTATATTTTAAAGAAAGTGGCCAGCCAAGGACATGAGCTGAAAGAGATGATAAAATGTTCCCGGTGTGGAAAAGAGGTGAACCCTAGAAGCGTTCTCTGCCCTTTCTGTGGCGCAAGGCTCGGCGATGAGAAAATTCTCGAAAGTCCTGTCTGCCCGGGGTGCAAAGTTCCTCTCGAACTCAAACGGAAAGATGATATAGAGATAGATGTCTGTCCCCTCTGTAACGGCCTTTGGCTTGACCGTAGTGAGTTTGCTGTCCTTACAGCAGAATCAACCGTTTACAGGGAAGAAAAGCTCACCGAAGAGTATAGCCGCCCCCCGCTGCCTGATGAAATCGCATATATTCCGTGTGCGAGGTGCGGGAAACTCATGGTGCGGAAAAACTATGCCCGCATATCAGGCGTGATCACGGACGAGTGTGGAAGACACGGCATATGGCTCGACAGCGGGGAGCTTGAAAAAATCAGACAGTTTATTCTTGCCGGAGGCATTGATCAGGCACAGTTCAGGGAGATAGAGAAAAACAGTCAGGAACTCAAAGAGCTGGCTGAAAAGGTGAGGGACACAGCCTTTACCCATAAGCTTATACACTTCTGGAATTGGAAGAGATGGTTCTTCAGTTCGTAGACCTTCACAGCTGTGGAAGTTCTCATGCCTTATCGGATTTTTTGACAGTCTCCTTACTTCCAACTATTGATTTTTTTGCGCTTCCTCGCTCTTGCTGTCCTGCCGGCGACTGTGCTCGCTTGAAATGCTCTTAGGGGAAACTTCCAGTTTCCTGCACTTATTATTATAGTCTTGGTGCGAGTACCGTGAGATAAGGGTTATGATCTTTTGTTTTTCCCATTGCGCTCTATTGTCTTTTGGCGTATGATATTTTTAATTATGGCAAGAGAATGGGCTGTCGGAAGTTTATTTCGCAACAAAAGGCGGGGCAAGATCCCACGTGCTCCGCGGGAGAGGACATACCCCGGGAAATCCGCAACCGAAAGGCGATCTTTTACCGATCATGCGCCGGCAATATAAGAGAATTCCCCTGAGGGGAGATGAAATCCGTGTCGAGATGATGACCGAGACAAGTGCACAGCTGACTGATCTGGGCAAGCTTGGAATCGGCTTGAAGGCTCCGAAGCGGCTGAGGCCAGGGAGCCCGTGTACGGTGACGATCGGCAATGGCGGTTCGCCTGTGATCCTTGAGGGGACGTCGGTATGGGAGCGTTTTGCCGGATGGGTTGCCAATCCGCGCGGGCAGGCAGATGCCTTCTTTTTTGCGGGGATACGGTTTGATGACGAACGTCATGATCTCATGACACGCGTCTGTGGCGAGGACTGCGATGGCGAACGGGCGGTCCGCATGAACGCGTCAGATATGACTGTGCGCCTGAGCTATGCCGAAGTGCTTACAGTCGTAACCCTCAGCTACGGAGGTCTGTTCGCCGAATCATTGAATCCGCTGGAGCCGGGAACCGAGAGAATCTTAAGGATTTTTCTTCCTGACAACCCGGAACCGATCAAATGCATGGCAAGGGGGACTTCCTGCAGACCGGTAAAGTCTGAATCAGAGAAAAAATATCATATCGGCCTTGAGT
>Ga0210377_10003220_pt1 | contig 14060 bp, 14 predicted proteins | sample PLM4_65_b1redo_FD_155480 | JGI IMG/M metagenome (GOLD analysis project Ga0210377, IMG submission 155480) | Groundwater sediment microbial communities from an aquifer in East River, Colorado, USA - PLM4_65_b1 redo | ecosystem: Environmental > Terrestrial > Soil > Riparian zone | place: USA: East...
CCTCGCGCAAGAGCTCGATATCGTAGCCGTCCTTCGTCCCGTCGCGGTCCATCGACGTCAGCAGTATTTCCCCCGCGCCCAGCTCCGCCGCCCGCTTCGCGAACGCCACCGCATCCTTCCCAGCGCTCTTCCGTCCCCCGTGCGTGTACACCACCCACCCGCCTTCCTCCCGCCGCACGTCCAGCGCCATCACCACCGCCTGCGCGCCCACCTTCCGCGCGCACGCCGTCAGTATTTCCGGCTCCAGCACCGCCGCCGTGTTGATCGCCACCTTGTCAGCGCCCGCCTTCAGCATCGCCACCATGTCGTCCGGCGTGCGCACGCCTCCGCCCACAGTCAGCGGCATGAAGCAGGCGTCAGCCGTGCGCTCGATCACGCCAATCATCGCCCCGCGCCCCTCGACCGACGCCGTAATGTCCAGGAAACACAGCTCGTCGGCGCCCTGCGCGTCATAGGCGCGGGCCAGGGCGACCGGGTCGCCGGCGTCGCGAAGGTCGACGAAGTTGACGCCCTTCACGGTGCGCCCGTCCTTCACGTCAAGGCAGGGAATGACACGGACTTTGAGCATGCTTTCCTGTGGCGCGGGGCAGGGCAGGCGTCAACGGAGGCTACCAGCTTTCGCCGGGATCTGCCGCGCCGCGCAGCTCGTCCAGGCGCCGAGCCGTCGCCGGGCTTGTTCCTTCTGGCGGCGAAGCCGGGTCGAAGAATCCCCACTCGGCGATCTCGGGGCTTTTGACCGGCGTCATCGTGAAAGCGGTGAGACGGTAGAGCAGGATGTGATCCGACTTGTACTCGCGGAAGCTCGAATAAGCGTGAAACAGCTTCGGGCGGCCTGTCGCCGTGACGCCGACCTCCTCGCCCAGCTCCCGCAGGATCGCTCCTTCCAGCGTCTCGCCCTTTTCGACGCCGCCGCCGGGCAGATACCAGCCCTTGAGATAGGTATGCCGCACCAGCAGGATTTTTCCGGCTGGATCCTCAACCGCGCAGCGCACACCAACGGTCAGCGGCTTGCGAACCCGCAGATAGACCCGCTTCAGCTGATAGGCCGCGCTGCGCATCTCGAACTCCCGTTCGCCGTGCATATACGAGATTCAGCGCGCCACCGCGAGCGCAACGGCCGAGGCGATATCGCGATTGCTCAGGGAGCCGCCGGGAATGGCGCCGTCATTGCCCGCCCTTGGGCGGGGCAAGCTGCATCGCCTGGTCGCTGGGCAGGGCGGGGAAGGGGGCATGCGGCTCGGCCTGATACCAGAACGCCACCGAGGCGAGATAATCCTCCAGCGGCAGGTAGATCCTGTCGCCGATGACTTTTTCATTGGTCGCGCCGACCCAGCCGATGCTCTGGATCGTCACCCGGAGGTCGTGTCTGAACCGCACCGGATCCATGACGTGCCAGCGGTACTGGCCGCTGCGCCGCTCGGAATCGGGCTTGAAGTACTCGGTCATCCAGTCGACCGGCTTCACCCCGTAGAAGCCCGCATACGCGGTCGAATAGCTGGTCTCGTGCGGCACGCCCTTGGCGTCGCGCTTCGCGTAGCTGTACGAGCCGAGGAAATAATCCTCCTCGCCCGTGCCGTTGATGGTGGGGAAATCCGTGTCGCCGTCGAGGTAGAACTTGATCTCGCCTTCGCCCCACCAGCCCGGGCTGAATGCGGCGTGGCCGAGATACGTGCCCACATAATGTCCTTCGCCGGTCACGCCATCGAGGATGGTGTAGACGTCCTTGGCCTTCAGCCGGTCGACCATGCGGAACTGCGCGTGGAAATAGGCGGCGTTGGCTGGAACAGACGCCAGCGAATAGTCGATCTGGTAGTAGATGGTGAGCGGCTTCGAGCTGCGGTTCTCCATTGTCACCCGGAATTTCTTGCGGAACGGCATCTGCCAGAAACTGTTGAAGCCGCTGCCCGATGTCACCGCCACGACGGAAGAATCGATCGCCGGCTCGTTTCCCTTGCCCCAGCCCGAGGCAAAGAAATCGCCGACCGGCGCCTCGACCGATGGCGCAGCTTCGTCGTCCCAGTAGATGCGCAGGATGGCCGAGCGATACTCCGCCGTCCCGCCCAGCGTCATCCAGATGTGGTTGATGACGCCCGGCCCGTCGCTCTCGCCCATGGTGAAGGTCGAACCCGGCGCGATCTGGATATAGGGGTTCACCTTCCAGCCCAGCCCGAGCGCCTGCGCCGCCGCCTTCGCGCTGCCGTCCTTCAGCTCCGTGCGCCCGCCCATGCCCTTGGCGCCGGTGAGGTTCTCCGGACTGATCGACCGCGACTGCGCATCCGACAGAAGGAAGAGCGATTGCACACCCGGTGGACCGGGCAGGGCGGCCACCGCGTCCGGCTGCATCGCCGCGCAACCCAGGGAGAGCAGCGAGGCCATCAATATGGCCAGCCAGCGGGCCGCTTGTGCTCTCGCCATGACGCTCTCCCGATCGATCTTTGCCCCGGGGAGTGTCGGCGCCGCCGCGCAAGCGGTCAATCTTCTGTCAGCGCTCCGCCGCCAGCGCTTCGGCCGGATTGATGGAGACGGCGCCCTTTACGGTGCGCCCATCCTCCACGTTGAGGCGCGGAATGACGCGTACTTTCAGCGTTTCCCCAGTCGCGCGGAGCACGGCAGGCGTCAACGCAGGAGGAAAACCGCTTTCACAGGACAGGTCTGCGCCCCTAACCGGACATTCGCGGCCAAATCCGGACCGGCCGGAAATCGCCGAAAGGCGTCACTCGTGCTGTCGGCTACACGGCCCTATCTCTAGCCAGCTGTTCATCGCACCGTCTCCTTTTCTTTCGGAGCGGAGACGCGCCGCGTCTTGGCCTCGAACTTGGGCTTGGGCATGAGCCGGAAGCGAGTCTGGCACCAAGCGAAATCAACACCGACGTCTAACAAAGCATCGGAACGCCCACACGGACACGCAAATTCCATCACCGACACGACACGATAGGTCTCGCCAGCGATGAGGGGTACCGGCTCTCCCGTGACATGGTTCGGTGCGACGTTGACGCATAGAACCAGATCGCCGGGGCCGACAGCATAGCTCATGGCTTCCATCCCACACGGTGACGGGGAGGATAGACTTAGGGCAGCAAGCAGCAAGCGCTATGTGCCTCTTGAGCGACGCAAGGCGTCGATCTTTGACCAATGAAATGGCCGACTTACTCAAGACCGGCCATTTCCGTTATCTGCCGATCCGTGACGTGTTCTCGCCGGTTCCGGTCAATGGCGCGGAACGTCAACTTGCCATACAGTCGCCACCGGACTGAAAGCGCTGGCTGACGAGTTTCCTGGCCAAGGGCGCACGACCATCCGCAACGATGGGGGACTTGAATGCGGCTGTTTGTTTCGTTCGGACTGCTTGCGGCGGCCGTGACGTTGGCCGGCTGCGCTTACTATCACCTTGAAGATCGCAATACGCCTGCCGCCACTTTCCGCTTCAACTACGCTGGCGGCCCGTCGCAGTACTCGGTGGTCAAGGATGATCCCTGCGAAAAGGGCTCGCGTCTCGCCAAATTAGGCCCGTTCGATTCCGCAAAGAAGAATGTGAAGATCGTTGCGGGCAAGGTAGTGCGCATCAAGGCCCGAACGCCCTTCAGCGAGTTGCGTCCAGGCTCCGAAATAAGCTGGTGCGAGTCGGTTGCAGGGTTCTCACCGCAGAATGGGCATTCCTATCGCGCACGCCACTACCGGCCGCAAGGCAGCCAGTGCATTCTGAAAGTAGAAGACGAGGCTGACAACGCCGCGCCGCCTGACCTTGCAATTCAAGATGCAATCCCGTGCCCGCCTATCTTTTTTTCCTGGTAGCCGTTGCGCAGATCGCTGACATTAGCGCTTCGGGAATCAGCATCGCTTGATGCGGCAGCTTAGGGCCAACGACTGCCATTTGCACGGCGCGACTGGACGTCCGGTCTCCGCTTCACATCGGTCATCGTGAGCAGGCGTGGCGCGATCGTCGCCGGGCAGGGGAGGATCGCGCGTCAGCCCGCCGCCAGCATCGCTTCTTTCGGATCGATGTCGCCATCGTAGAGCGCCCGGCCAAGGATTGCCCCCGCCACGGCCCGCCCGGGCCGGGCCTTCAGCGCCCGGATATCCGCAACGTCCCTGAGGCCGCCCGAGGCGATCACAGGGATCGAGACGGCGTCCGCCATTGCCCCGGTCAGCTCGAGGTTGACGCCGGTCTTCAACCCGTCGCGCCCAATGTCGGTGACAATCAGGGCCGCAACCCCGCATCCCTCGAACGCCTTGGCGAGCTCGATCGCCTGCATGTCGGTCGTCTCGGCCCAGCCGTGAACCGCGACGCGCCCGTCGCGCGCATCGATCCCCACCGCCACCTGCCTGGGGAAAGCCCGCGCCGCGTCCTTTACCAGTTTCGGATCGCGCACCGCCGCGGTCCCCAGGATCACGCGGGCGACACCAGCGTCCAGCCAGCGCTCGACCCCCGCCATGTCGCGTATGCCGCCGCCGAGCTGCACCGGCGCGCGGACCGCATCGAGGATGGCGGCGACCGCATTGTGGTTGATGCTCTCTCCGGCGAACGCGCCGTTGAGGTCGACCACGTGGAGCTGGTCGAACCCCATCTGCGCAAACCGCCGCGCCTGGTCGGCCGGATCGTCGTTGAACGACGTCGCTGTCGCCATGTCGCCGCGCAGCAGGCGCACGCACAGGCCGTCCTTCAGGTCGATGGCGGGATAGAGCTTCATAGGGCCGGTATCTTTGATCGAACTTTACGGGGCGCTCCTTGGAGTCGGGAACGCCGCCAAAGTCAACGCCTATCGGCGCCTCAGGGCGTCCAACGGAGGAAGTTGGCCAGCAGGCGCTGTCCGGCCTGCTGGCTTTTTTCCGGATGGAATTGCGTGCCGAACAGGTTGTCGCGCGCCACCGCCGCAACGAAGCGCCCGCCATAGTCGCACCAGGCCGCGACCTGGTCCCGCTTGTCCGGAACGAAGGCGTAGGAGTGCACGAAATAAACGTGCGGCTCGTCACCCAGGCCGGCGAGCACGGGATGGCGCTTCATGTCCAGAAGCACGTTCCACCCCATATGCGGCACCGGCAGGGAAGCATCCTTGGGCTTCAGGCGCTCGACCGCGCCCGGCATCCATCCAAGCCCGCGCGTTTCGACATCCTCGCGCCCGACATCGGCCATCAGCTGCATGCCGACGCACACGCCGAGAAAAGGAACGCCCTTGCGGAAGACCGCCTCGACCAGCGCTTCGGTCACGCCCGAGCGCGCGGCAAGACCCGCGGCGCAATCGGCAAAGTGACCCACGCCCGGCAGCACGATGCGGTCGGCGCGCCGGATCTGATCGGCGTCGTCGGTCAGGTCGACGTCGAGCGAGATCTCCGCGCCATTCGCGGCTGCCTCCAGCGCGCGCCTGACGGAGCGGACATTGCCCGAGCCGTAATCGATGATCGCAAGGCGGGTCATTGGGGAGGGGATAGCGCGCCGGCGGGCCTCTGTCATCGGCCAAGACCGCGTTGGTCAAAAGCGGCCAAGGTGCTCTAAGGGAAAACACCATGCGATGTCGGGACCGGAGGAATTCGAGATGACTGACGCAGCTCTCATCCTAAGCGACGACCCGCTCCCGCACGTGCGGCGACTCACGCTCAACCGGCCCGAGAAGCGGAACGCTCTTTCCAACGATCTGCGGCGCGAATTGTTCGCGGCCCTGGAGACCGCTGATCGCGATGGGGATGTTCGCGTCATCATCATCCGCGGCGCTGGTTCCTGCTTCTCCGCCGGTTACGATCTGTCGGAAGAGGGCAGGCATCAGCCTTTGCCCTTCCACACCGCGTCGGGCGCCGGACAATGGGCGCGGCATGTTGTCGAAGGTTGCTTCCGCATCTGGGATCTGGCCAAGCCGGTGATCGCTCAGGTGCACGGATGGTGCCTCGCGGGCGGCTCCGAACTCGCGGCGGCGTGTGATCTCATGTACGCTGCGGAGGATGCCCAAATCGGCTATCCGCCGGTGCGCGGCATGAGCCCGCCCGACAACCAGTTCCACGCCTGGTATTGCGGGCTGCGCCCCGCGATGGAGATGATGCTGACCGGCGATGCGATCGATGGCCATGAAGCGGCGCGCATCGGCTTTGCAAACCGGGCCTTTCCAGCGAGCACGCTGGAAAGCGAAGTGCTCGCGATAGCCGAGCGCGTCGCAAAGATTCCGACAGACGTTCAGCAGATGAACAAGCGCTCGGTGCACCGCGCGATGGAGATCATGGGCCTGCGCGCCGCGGTGCGCGCCGGCGCCGAGATCCAGGCCCTGGCGCTCACCACCGAGAGTTCCCGCGCGATGTTTGCGGAATTCCGCGAAGGCGTAACCAAGGGATTGAACGCCCGCGACGCCGCTTACGGCGATTATCGGCGCGGCGACAAATCCGGCGCCTAGATCAGCCGTCGTCGAAGATTTCCTACAGGCTGCCCTTGGTGCTCGCGACCTGGCCCTTCAGCCGCGGGTCCGGCGCTGCCGCCGTACGCAGCGCCCGCGCCAGCGACTTGAAGCTTGCTTCGGCGATGTGGTGCGAGTTCTCGCCGTAAAGCAGTTCGAGGTGGACGCACGCGCCGGCGTTCATCGCGAAGGCGTGGAAGAATTCCTTGAAGAGTTCAGTGTCGACCTGGCCGACCTTGTCGCGGTTGAATTTCACCTTCCAGACCAGGTAGGGCCGGTTGCACAGGTCGATCGAGGCGCGGACCAGTGTTTCGTCCATCGGAATGTAGGCGTGGCCGAAGCGGATCACGCTCGAATATCCGCCAACCGCCTCCCTGAAGGCCTGGCCGAGGACGATGCCGACATCCTCCATGGTGTGGTGCTGGTCGATGTGGAGGTCGCCTTTGGCCTCCACGTTAATATCCATGGCGGAGTGCTTGGCGAAGCTTTCCAGCATGTGGTCGAAGAATCCCACGCCCGTGGAAATCGTCGATTTTCCAGAGCCATCGACGTCCACCGAGACCTTGATCCGGGTCTCCTTGGTTTCGCGGACCACCTCCGCGCGGCGCTTGGTTTCGGCCATGGCGGGCCTCCGGCATTAACTGCGTGTTCGCTTCCCGAACCTAGCTTTGCCAGCGAACGGTCGAGGAATCCTGAATGCAGCGGGGAGCATTTAGTCCGTAGGCCGCACCAACGCTACCGGAATCCCGCGAAAGCTGCGAAATGACCGCGAAGAAAGCAAAACGGGGGAAGACGCTCGGCCTTGTCGGCCGGGTCGCCCTGATTGCGTGCGGCACAGCGATCGCCGCCATCCTGCTGCAGTGGGCCGTAACCCCGGTCCTGCTGCGCAACAGCTTCGAGCGCGCCCGGATGCAGTACGCTCACGACGCAGCCAAGCAGCTCGCGCTGCTCGCGGGCGATGACCTGGAAACCGGCGCCGGCGAGGACCTCGAAAAGCTTGTCGAGCGGATGGGCAATCCGCTACCGGGCGGGGCCGCCGCGATCCTGTCGCTGGACGGCAAAATACTCGCCGCCAATCATCACGGGGCCGAAATCGCCCGCGCCCTGGATCCGAAACGGCTCGCGCAAGGGGAAGCAGGGTTCAGCCAAGGCCCGGCGCGTGTTGGCCTCTATCCCATCCGGCAGGAGTCCGAGGTCATCGCCTTCGCGATGATCTCCATGGAGTCGAAGGGGCTGATAGCCATCTGGATCGGCGTCCTCGCGTACAGCGCGCTGGTCGTCTTCTTTGCGTTGACTGTTTTCGGTTTCTTCTTGCTGCCGCTCGCGCGCAACGCGCTCAAGCCGGTCACCGAGCTCGAGAACCGCATCCGCAAACGCGACAGCAAGGACAAGTCCAAGTTTGCCGACAATTCAGACGACCGGGTCCTGAAGCCGCTGCTTGCGGCTATCGACGAAGTCCACGACCGGTCCGAGGCCGCCATGCGCCGCGCCCTCGCGCTTGCCTACGCCGATCCGGTCACGCGCCTGCCCAACCGGCTGCGCTTCGTCGCCAAGCTCGAATCGCTGGTCGACCGCGGCCTGATGCAGGCGGAAGGGCGGCAAGTGCAGGGCGGGGCGGCGCCGGGAGCGCAGGAGATTTATCTCGCGATCTGCGATCTCGATGGTTTCCGCAAGATCAATGTCAGCCATGGCCCGCGCGTCGCAGACTCGATTCTGACCGTTGTCGCCGAACGCCTGCGCGCCGCTGCGGCGCAGGTTGCGGATGGCGCGTTCTTCATCGGTCGCATCGGCGCCGACCAGTTTGGCGTCATCGGCCCCGGCGTCGACCAGACCGTGGTAAAGACGTTCCTCGCCTCCGCCGAACGCGCCATCGCCGAGCCCATGACGCAGGATGGCCACCATATCCTGATTACCGCGTCCTTCGGCGCCGCCGCAGCGCCGGGGGATGCTGTAACCGCGACCGACCTGATGAAGCAGGCCGAAATCGCTCTCAAGGAAGCCAAGAGCCTGCCGGCCGCGCGCCGCGCCTTCTACGATGCGAGCCTGCTCGAAAAAGCAAAAGCGCAGGCAAAGCTTGAAGCCGAGGTGCGCGAAGGCCTCGAACGCGGCGAGTTCGTCGCGGTGTTCCAACCCAAGGTGAAACTCGAAACCGGCGAGCTGGTCGGGGCCGAAGCGCTTGCGCGCTGGCGCAGACCCGACGGCCAGATCGTCTCGCCCGGCCGTTTCGTTCCGATCGCCGAGGCGATGGGCCTGATCTCGAAGCTCGGCAACAGCGTCATGCGGGACGCCTGCTTCGCCGCGGCCGAGTGGAACAAGAAGGGCATCGTCTCGCGCATCGCGGTCAACGTCTCGCCGCACCAGTTCGACGAGCCGGATTTCACCGCCCAGGTCTACCAGGCGCTCGACGATTCAGGGCTCAACCCGCAGCTGCTCGAACTCGAGATCACCGAATCCGCCGCGGTCAGCGATCCCGACCGCGTCGCGCGCATCATGTGGCCGCTGCGCAACCGCGGCGTGCGCCTGGCGATCGACGATTTCGGCACCGGCCATTCCAACTTCGCCTCGATCACGCGTCTGCCGTTCGACGTGTTCAAGATCGACCAGCAATTCATCCGCGCGCTCAACACCGATCCGCACGCACCGGCGATCGTGGAGATGATCCTCGCGATGGCCGAAGCGCTGGGCCAGGAGACCGTCGCCGAAGGTGTCGAGACAAAGGAACAGGCCGACTTCCTGCTGCGCCGGAACTGCACAATCGGGCAGGGCTATTACTACTCCCCGCCATTGCCGGCAGACGAGTTCGACCTGTTCGTACGATCGTGGCGTCCGCGCCCGGCCAGTCGCTTCGCAGCCTAAAGCCTCACAAAAGCAAGGCATTGGGGAGTCCAATTCTGAGGATAACGACGTCTACCTCTGGTCGCGTCATATCGTTTTTCGATAAAAATGATTGCCGGTCCAATCGGGCCGCGATATGGTCCTCTCCGGTCAGGACAAGGACTACACTCGCCTATGACTTCCGAACCCGCTTGGCACTCGACGACAATCCTTGCGGTTCGCAAGGGCAAGAAGCTGGTGCTGATCGGCGACGGCCAGGTCTCGATGGGCGAGACCATCATGAAGGGCAACGCCCGCAAGGTCCGCCGCATCGGCGAGAAGGGCGAGATCCTCGCAGGCTTCGCCGGCGCCACCGCGGACGCCTTCACGCTGTTTGAGCGTCTCGAACAAAAGCTCGAGCGTTTCCCTGGAAATCTCCAGCGCGCCGCGGTCGAACTCGCCAAGGACTGGCGCACCGACAAATATCTCCGCAACCTCGAAGCGCTCATCATTGTGGGCGACGCCACCTCGCTGCTCGTCGTGACGGGCAGGGGCGATGTGCTCGAGCCGGAACACCCGATCGCCGCCATCGGCTCAGGGGGCAACTACGCCCTCTCGGCCGCGCGTGCGCTGTACGAGTACGAGAACGACGCCGAGACTATCGCGCGCAAGGCGATGACGATCGCCGCCGAGGTCTGCGTCTACACCAACGCCAATTTCGTCGTGGAGACCCTCGATGTTTGACAAGAGCGACATACGCGCGGCCGTCGAAGGCGGCGCCATCAGTGACGACGCCGCAAAACGCCTCGAAGCCTTTCTCAGGGCGCGTAACGATCCCGATCGCGGGCTGGATTCGGAAAACCTGCGCTTCCTTTCCAATTTCAACGACGTCTTCCTCACCATCGGCATCGCTGTGCTGATGACCGGCCTGGGCTTCTTGTCGTGGATCGCCTTCAGCAACATGCTGGGAATCAGCAAGGCAACCTTCGTCCTGACGCCGGCGCCGTTGCTGATCGGCGCCTGGCTGCTGGCGGAATATTTTTGCGGCAAGCGCCGGTTGCTTCTGCCGTCCATGGCGCTGTCGACCGTGATCGTGCTTTCGGCTGCGGCCCTGGCCGCGCTGACCTTCGCGCCCGACAACGCAGAACAAACTGAAAGGTTCGGCCGGAATTTCGAAGACATGCTCGCGACCATCGGCTTCGCTGGCTTCGGCGCCGCCGCTGCCGCCGCCGCCGCCATTTTCTGGCGTTTCCGCCTGCCTTTCTCGCTCTTTCTGTTGGCGCTCACGATCGCCGGCGTCTTCTACACCGCGGTCGCCCGTATCGGCGGCGAGAACCTGCTGTTCAGCGGCGCGGTGTCGCTAGGCATCGGGATCGCGACACTTGTTTTCGCCATCTGGTTCGATGCGCGCGATCCCCAACGCGCCAGCCGCACCTCGGATCACGCCTTCTGGCTGCACATGGCGGCGGCGCCGCAGATCATCTTTGGCCTGCGGGGCCTTATCCTCGGTTCGGGCTTTGCGCCGGCCGGGGCGGCCGACGCCGCAGTCATGCTGGTGGTCCTCCTGGGCTTCGCCTTCCTGTCGCTGGCGCTCAACCGCCGCGCCCTCATCGTTTCGGGTTTGCTGACGTTCGCAGCCACGCTCTGGGTGCTGGTCGACAATTTCGGCGGCGGCGGGAACGGGCTCAACTCGCTGATGCTCACGGCGCTCATCGTCGGCGGCTCGATCGTCCTCCTGGGCGGCGGCTGGCGCACGGCCAGGCGGTTCATCCTGAAGCTGGTTCCTTCCACCGGAATGTCCGGCCGCATCTTCCCGCCGGAGCCTGCCTGAGCTAGCGAAGGCGTCCCATCCCATCTACCTCAGGGACGTCATGTCAGAGTTCACCCCGCGCGAGATCGTATCCGAGCTCGACCGCTTCATCGTCGGCCAGCCCGACGCCAAGCGGGCGGTGGCGCTCGCCCTGCGCAACCGCTGGCGCCGCAAGCAGTTGCCGGAGGCCCTCCGCGAGGAAGTTACCCCGAAGAACATCCTGATGATCGGCCCCACCGGCGTCGGCAAGACCGAGATCTCGCGGCGCCTCGCCAAACTCGCCCGAGCCCCCTTCCTGAAGGTCGAAGCCACCAAGTTCACCGAGGTCGGCTATGTCGGCCGGGACGTCGAACAGATCATCCGCGACTTGGTCGAGATCGCCATCACCATGGTCAGGGAAAAGCGCCGCAAGGATGTCGAGGCCAAGGCCGAAGCCGCCGCAGAGAACCGCGTACTCGACGCGCTGGTCGGCGCCACCGCCCAGCCGTCAACCCGCGAAAGCTTCCGCGTCAAGCTCCGGACAGGGGAGCTCGACGCCAAGGAGATCGACATCGATTTCGCCGACACCGCCTCGCCCTTCTCCGGCATGGACATCCCCGGCCAGCCCGGCGCCAGCGTCGGCATGGTCAATCTTGGCGACCTGCTCTCCAAGAGTTTCGGCGGCCGAACCAGGCGCGTACGCACCACAGTGAAGGAAGCCCACAAGCCGCTGGTCGCCGAAGAATCCGACAAGCTGCTCGACTCGGAAGCCGTCACCCGCGAGGCGCTGCGCGTCACCGAGGAGGACGGCATCGTCTTCATCGACGAGATCGACAAGATCGCCTCGCGCTCCCAGCGCGCCGGCGCCGACATTTCCCGCGAGGGCGTCCAGCGCGACCTGCTGCCGCTGATCGAGGGCACCACCGTCGCCACCAAGCACGGCACGGTGAAGACCGACTACATCCTGTTCATCGCTTCGGGCGCCTTCCACATCGCCAAGCCGTCCGACCTGTTGCCAGAGCTGCAGGGGCGCCTCCCCATCCGTGTCGAGCTGAAAGCGCTTGGCCGCGAGGATTTCCGCCGCATCCTCACCGAGCCCGAAGCCAACCTCATCGTGCAGTACACCGCCCTGATGAAGACCGAGGGCGTCGATCTCTCTTTCGACCCGGACGCGGTCGAGGCGATTGCTGACCTGGCCGTGCAGGTCAACGAAAGCATCGAGAACATCGGCGCCCGGCGCCTTCACACTGTGATCGAGCGCGTGCTCGACGAGATCAGCTTCACCGCCTCCGACCGCAACGGCGAGACCTTCCGGATCACCGGCAAGTATGTCCGCGAGAAAGTCGGCGCGATGGCCGGCGACAAGGACCTGTCGAAATACATCCTCTGATGGCGCCGCTTCTGGCGCCATTAGTGGCGCCAAATCCGGCGCCAGGGTAGTCAGTTCTGTTTTAAGACCCGCCTACCCCGCTTCGCGCCGAACCGGCATATGGGTCTTGCCCCAGTTCTTCAGACCGACCAGGGCCGGGGCGAAGTCTTTGCCCTTCGCTGTCAGATGATAATCATATCGCACCGGCCGCGACTGGTATGGGTTCTTTTCCAGAACCCCCTGCTCTACCAGCCGCTTCAGCCGGTCGGACAACAGGTGCCGGGTCACCCCCAGGCTGGTCTGGAACTCCTCGAACCTTGATTTTCCAAGGAAACAATCACGCACGATCAGCAGCGTCCAGCGGTCGCCGATCACCGACATAGCGCGCGCCACCGGGCACCAGTCCTCGCTGAGATCATCCCATTTCATAGCGTAAGTCCTGTTCAGGAACTCGTTACCTGAATTATGACCCGATTTGCCTGAGTCACAAAGCGAGGGTAGGTTCCATTTCTGAACGGAGCATTGCCATGGCGGACAAAAGGGCGGTCCTGGTGGTCGGCGCTGGCGACGCCACGGGTGGCGCCATCGCCCGGCGCTTTGCCCGCGAAGGCCTGATCGCCGTCTGCACCCGCCGCGAGGTCGCCAGCCTCGAACCGCTGCTCGAACGGATCCGCGCAGACGGCGGGGAAGCGCACGGCTTTGGCTCCGACGCCCGCGTCGAAGACGAAGTCATCAAGCTGTTCGAGACGATCGAGCGCGACATCGCGCCCCTGGAGGTGGTCGTCTTCAACATCGGCGCGAACGTGAACTTCCCGATCCGCGAGACCACCGAGCGCGTCTATCGCAAGGTGTGGGAGATGGCGGCGCTCGGCGGCTTCCTAGCCGGCCGCGAGGCCGCGAAGGTGATGGTCCCGCGCGGCCGCGGCACGATCATCTTCACCGGCGCCACCGCCTCGATGCGGGGCGGCTCGGGTTTTTCCGCCTTCGCCGGCGCCAAGTTCGCCCTGCGGGCGCTGGCGCAATCGATGGCGCGAGAGCTGGGGCCGCAGGGCATCCATGTCGCGCATACCATCATCGACGGCGCGATCGACACGGCGTGGATCGCCAAGAACTTCCCGCAGCGCCACGCGCTCAAGGATCAGGACGGCATCCTCAATCCCGAACACATCGCCGACGCCTACTGGATGCTGCATCAGCAGCCGCGCGACGCGTGGACGCACGAACTCGATCTGCGTCCATGGATCGAGAAGATGGCATGAGAGGGGACCAACCGATGCCGAAACAGGTCGAATTCTTCTACGACTTCACCAGCCCCACGGCTTATCTCGCTTGGGCGCGGCTTCCCGCGATTGTCCAGCGCACAGGCGCGGAGCTGATCTACCGGCCGATGTTCCTCGGCGGCGTCATGCAGGCGACCGAAAACCGCCCGCCCGGAACCGTCGCCGCCAAGGGCAAGTGGATGAGCGCCGATCTCAAGCGCTGGGCCAAGCGCTTCAACACGCCCTTCGTCCACAACCCGCACTTCCCGATGCTGACGCTGATGGTCCAGCGCGTTGCATCCGAATGGGTCGCACGCAAGGACTTCGATAAATATCTTGCCGCCATCTTCCACGCCGCCTGGCGCGACCAGAAGAATATCGCCGACAAGGGCGCGCTCACTGAAATCCTCACCACCGCGGGTTTCGATCCCGCCGCCTTCTTCGCCGCCGCCGAG
>Ga0210377_10003222_pt1 | contig 14058 bp, 7 predicted proteins | sample PLM4_65_b1redo_FD_155480 | JGI IMG/M metagenome (GOLD analysis project Ga0210377, IMG submission 155480) | Groundwater sediment microbial communities from an aquifer in East River, Colorado, USA - PLM4_65_b1 redo | ecosystem: Environmental > Terrestrial > Soil > Riparian zone | place: USA: East...
TTTCCGTGCCGCCTTTCGCAAGCTCTGCAGCAATTATTGGCTGCTCCTCCATTGTCTCGGTCTCGATCAGCGGAAGATAGATCCTGAAGGTCGTGCCCTTGCCTGGTTCGCTGTATACGTTAATGAAGCCCTCATGCTGTTTGATGATGCCATACACCATGGCCAGCCCAAGCCCCGTTCCCTTGCCGACCTCCTTGGTCGTGAAGAATGGTTCGAAGATCTTTACCCTGGTATGCTCGGTCATTCCCACACCGGTGTCGGTGGCGGAGATTAAGGCATAGGTCCCCGTTTTCCCGTAGCCATGGGCTGCCACAAAGCTGTTGTCCAGCTCGGTGATCGCCGACTCTATCGTGAAAGACCCGCCATTCGGCATCGCATCCCGCGCATTCGTTGCAAGGTTCATAAATACCTGCTCCAACTGGCCCGCGTCGGCAAAAAGAGTCAAGGTCGTCTTCTCCAGGGCCATATGGACCTCGACATCTTCTCCGATGACGCGTACCAGGAATTTTTCCACTTTATTGAGTATCTTGTTCAGGTCAACTGGCTTCCGGTCAATGATCTGCTTTCGGCTGAAGGCAAGAAGACTCTGGGTGAGCGCGGCAGCGCGGTCCGCTGACTCCAGTATATGCTCGATATTCATCCGCAACGGGTCGTCCTTCGGCATCTTCATGAGGGTCACATGTCCATAGCCGATGATGGCGGACAGGATATTGTTGAAATCATGGGCTATGCCTCCGGCAAGGGTGCCTATGCTCTCCATCTTCTGCGCATGGCGGAGCTGTTCTTCGAGCTTTTGATACTCAGTGATGTCACGGCCGATGCACAGTACGCCGAGGAGCTTGGCCTCGGCATCGAACATCGGTGTTTTGATGGTATTCAGAAAGGCACGATGCCCATCGCTGGCAAAGGTGATCCATTCCATATTGCTGCTGGGTTTGCCCGCCGCCATGGCCTTGCGGTCGTGTTCGCGGAAGAAGTCGGCCAACTCCTTGATCACAAAGTCGTAGTCTGTCTTGCCGACAATGTCAGACTCCCTGGCTCCGAAGAATTGCTCGAACACCTTATTGCAGATCAAATACCTTCCGTCAACGTCTTTCAGCCAGATCAGATCGGGGATGGTTTCTACCAGGAGGCGCAGGCGGGCTTCCTTCTCTGCCAGGGCACTCTCCGCCCGCTTGCGTTCGGTGATGTCCCGGGAGTTCACGATAGCTCCTGTGGCGCCTGATGGACTCTTAAAGGACTTGCCGACAGACTCCAACGTCCTCCAAGTTCCGTCGTGATGTTTGAATCGGCATTCAAAGGAATATATCGCGCCGGGGACCGCCATTCCCTGTGATAGTGCGTTCGCGACAACCGCGATGTCGTCGGGGTGAATAAATTCAAATGCTTGCTTGCCCTGCATATCGCTCGGACGGTGCCCGAGAACGCGTTCGATGGACGGGCTTTCATACAGAATGGTTCCGTGCTGATCGATTTGGGAGATAATATCCGACCCGTTTTCGATGAGCGCGCGGAAATTCTCCTCACTTGTCCTCAAGGCCTCTTCCACCCGTTTGCGTTCGGTGATAACATCAAAGACAGCCACAAAAAATTCTTTTTCCGGGCTGTATACTGAGATCGAAAACCACATCTGCAGGCCCTGCACATATGTCTCAAATCTCTCTGGTGTTCCGGTCATGGCAACCCTGCCATAGGTCTGGATCAACTCCGGGTTGGACTCTTGAATGCCCGGTATGACCTCGCTGACTTTTTTCCCGGTTACGTTTCTCAGTCCCGTCAATTTTTCGAATGCATTGTTGACGTCGATGTAGATGAAGTCTTCCGGCATATCGTTCGCAATAAGCATCTTGCAATAAGCATAACCCTCAAGCATATTGTCGAAGAGAGACCGGTAGCGTGTCTCGCTTTTTCGAAGGGCGTCCTCCGCCTGTTTCCGCTCGGTGATGTCCTCGACCATTTCAAGCGCTGCGATGACCTTGCCGGCGCCGTCGCGCAACGGACTTGAGACAACGCGGTAATTTCGCATTGCATCGCCGGAGGGAGTCTCGGTAATGGACTCGTGCACCATTCCATCCTGCAGGGTCTTGCAAGTCGGACAATACGAACAGGTGCCTTCCCGTGGCGGACTATTGAACGCGCGGTAGCACACCGGCTCCAGCGCAACATCGACGTTCGGAAACCAGTCCCTCATCTTCTTGTTCAATGCGATAATTTTCATTTCAGGGCTGATAAGCGAAACCCCGATCTCGATATTGTCTACCAGGCTTCTGTATTTTCCCTCGCTCTGACGCATAGCCGCCTGAGCCCGCTTGCGCTCGACGGCGTAACTGATGGCGCGGGTAATAGTGCTTACACTTATTTGTCCTTTGATCAGGTAATCCTGGGCGCCCTCCCTGACCGCAGTGACCGCGGCATCCTGGTCTGTGTTGCCCGTCAAAATTATTATCGGCACATCCGGCACTTCGGCTTGCAGTTTGATAAACGTATCCAGGCCCTTGCTGTCAGGCAAACCGAGATCAAGCAATATGAGATCGATAGCATTGTCTTTCAAACGGGACATCGCTTCGGACAACCTCGGTACCGACTCTACGCTGAAGCTGACCGTCCCTGTTCCCGTCAGCATCTCCCGGATCAGGTCCACATCACCCGGATTGTCTTCAACTAATAAAATCTTTAGGAGTTTGGAATTTGGATTTTGGAGTTTGGGGTCATTGACCATTTTGACTTCCTCAGGATTTTGGATTTAATTTCTTCTGCCTCGATGTTTTGATAGATGCGACGATAATAGCTATTATCTCATTATTCTCCTTCATCAAGGATTCAATATGGCTCTTATCAATAACTTCCATCTCACTTAGTATTTCCAGCCAAAATAGCGTTTCATCAGCTTCTTCTTCAACAATCGCCAACTTGGAAACAAAATCAGCGGTTGATTTCGCCCGGCAAGCTGCCCTGTAATTTGCGGCTATGGATGTTCCTGAACGAAATATCTGATTGCCGATTAATCTGCCTTCCATATTATTCGGCAATTTTCTACAAAGCCGGATGATATTCTTCGCAAAGGCCTTTGTCCTGTTTTTGAGCTGATTTTCATCCATTTCGATTCCTTATTACAAACTCCGCAATCCCAAATCCAAAATCCAAACTTATTTCTTTGCTCCGTTGGGGAGTACCACGATGCTCAGCCAGAACTCCTCGATGGACTGGACCACATGCAGAAACTGTTTCATGTCGATGGGTTTTGAAATGTAACAGTTCGCATGCAGATTGTAGGTCTTGATGACGTCCTCCTCAGCGCACGAAGTTGTAAGAATGACCACCGGAATGCGCTTGAGATCCTCATCCACCTTGATCTCTGCGAGCACTTGACGGCCGTCCTTTTTCGGTAGATTCAGGTCCAGAATAATAAGGTCCGGTCTTGGAGAATTAGCGTACTTCCCCTTCTTCCGGAGAAAATCCATCGCAGCTACGCCGTCCTGCACAACATGCAATGAATTGTGCAGTTTGCCCATGCCCAAGGCCTCCCGCGCCAGGTCTATATCACCCAGATTGTCCTCAATGAGAAGAATATCGATCGGCCGTATTGGTGCGCAGGTATCCATATAATGTTACCTCCTTTGTTATTTCGGAATAGTAAAATAGAACGTCGCCCCTTTTCCGAACTCAGACTCAAACCATATCCTTCCGCCGTGGCGCTCGACTATTTTTTTGCAGATAGCAAGACCGATTCCGCTGCCCGGATATTCTTCCCGCGTGTGGAGGCGCTGAAAAATTATAAATATCTTATCAGCATACTGTTGTTCAATGCCGATGCCGTTGTCCTTGACCGAGAACAGCCAATCCCGTCCTTCGTTCCTGACGGATATGTGGATATGCGGCTTTTCCGTACCATGGAATTTCACTGCATTGCTGATCAGGTTCTGAAATAATAGTGCTAATTGAGAAGCATCGGCACGCACCTTGGGAAGCTCGTCATTGGTTATGATCACCTTCGTTTCATCGATGTTCATTTTTAGATTATTTATCGCTTCTCCCAGCGCAGTATGCGCGTCAACAAATTCCAGTGGTTTACCCCTCGTTCCGATGCGGGAGTATGCCAAGAGATCGTTGATCAGCTGTTGCATGCGGACCGCGCCATCCACCGCGTAGTGGATAAACTTTTTCGCTTTGTCATCGAGCTGATTTTCGTAGCGTTCGGCAAGAAGCTGCGTATAACTCGCAACCATGCGCAGCGGCTCCTGTAGATCGTGAGAAGCCACATAGGCGAACTGTTCCAGATCCTTGTTTGAGCGTTGAAGGTCTGCCATTGTGATTGCCAGAACTTCCTCCGCCTTCTTGCGCTCGGTGATGTCCAGTACCGTTCCGACCATGGACATGAGATTGCCCACGTCATCATACTTGCCCTGGAAGGTCGAGTAGTAGTATCCGATGCTGCCGTCCGGACGAAGAAATCGTTGTTCGTAATTGCCCTTTTCGTGAGACTCCATCGCTTTCCGTATCAACTCCTTGTCGCGGTCGTGATCCTCGGGCCACGGCGACAATGCCAGGATCGAGTCGATGTGGGGAGTAAAATTGTTCGGGTCGAGATGGAAGATATTGTATACTTCCTCGGACCATTCGACGATGCCGGTCCTCACGTCCCAATTCCAGTGGCCCAATTGGGCCATTTTCTGGGCTTCGCGCAGCCTTGTTTCGCTCTCTTGCAGGGCTTTTTCCACCCGCTTGCGTTCAGTGATATCGCGTGTAACTTTCGAGAACCCGCGCAGCTGACCTGTTTCGTCCCTTAACGCCGCTATGACCACGTTCGCCCAGAACCGCGATCCGTCCTTGCGGATCCTCCAATTCTCCTCCTCAAAACGGCCTTCCTTAGCAGCCCGGTCCAATTCCCTCTGTGGCTTGCCTTGCCGGACGTCTTCCTCAATATAAAAACGGGAAAAATGCCTGCCGATAATTTCGTCGTCCCGGTACCCTTTGATGCGCTCCGCGCCCTGGTTCCAACTCATCACGTTTCCCGCTGGATCAAGCATGATTATCGCATAATCCTTTACGCCTTCCACCAAAATGCGGAACCGCTCCTCGCTCTCGCGCAGCGCTTCGGAAGCACTGTATCTCTCTCGATAAAATTCGGTGCGCTGCCGCCTCCACACCAGCCCTACGCCCCCTCCCGCGCTTATGAGCAAAGCACCGACCAGTGCCACCATCATCCACAGTTTCTCCCTCATCGGTTTGTAAACTTCGGAATTGTCCATGCGGGAGACCAGAAACCACGGCGAATCGGGGACAGGCCGCACATCTGCGATTACCGGAACGCCTTGGTAGTCTCTGCCCTCCATGACGCCCTGCCGCCCCAGGACCGCCTGAGCGGCGGGTAATTCTTTATTATCCAACGATCTGCGCAGGTTGAGGGCCGTGTTCTTCTGGAATCTGGGTTCATTCAGAAAAAGGACTTCATTCCCTTCCCGTCGGACGAGCAGGGTTTCGGCCGTCTGGCTTGGCGTGGGCCAGCGGTTGAGAAATGGATAGAAATACTGTTCGGGATCAATGCGAAAGACAAGGGTCGCCATTGCGCGGCCGTTGCCTCGTTCATCGAGGATGGGGATCAGCACCGCCAGATAAACGCGCCTGTCATATTCGTTTCTGTAGAAATCCTCTAAGGCAACTTGTTTCGTACGCAGGACTTCAGCGGAGCGTTGAATGAGATAGCGTGAGATCGGCCGCCGCGCTTCAGGCGCCGACATCCGTTCCTTACTGCCGGCATCGAGCAGGAAAACCCGGTCGTATTGATAACCTTCTCTGACATGTTGCAGCCACGTTCGAAGCCTCCTCCCCGTTTCCTCGTCATCCGGTCTTTGTAAATAGCGCCGGACTAATTCCGAAAAGTTCAGGTTCTTATAAAAAAGCGCGGCATCCCCCAATCGCTCTTTTCGCCAATGAACAATTTCGTCCACTTTCAGATCGGCAACGGCGGAAAGCTGGCGTTCCACCTCTGTCCGGTGGCGTATTTCGTAGTTCCGGTAATATAGAAACCCCGCTATCACAATGCCCGCCGCGAGAAGAACGAAAACCAGGATGAACGAGTATGAGGCGCGTGTGGTGGATCCGACATCCGGGCGGGACGGCCAGGCTTGGGGCGCCGCCAGAGCAAGCAGTGCGGCCCCAAGGGCCATGAACGCCATACTGGTCAGCGCTGCCGGAGGAATGAAGACGCTGCCGTAAAGCATCGGCGTTCCATAGAGATACGCCAGAATGAGGGTAGAGCCGATTGCGATTATGCAGCAGGCAATCCACCAGGCGAGGTTGGCAGCCCGGCGCCGATCTCGCGACGACGGCAGAGAGAATATATACGACAGGGACGAAAACAGAAAGCAGGACGCCGTAATCGGCGACATATGCCCCACAGGTGTTTCTCCCGGTCTATGCACGATGTCAAAGCCGAGATGCTCCACCTCTGATTGAATGCCCTGAACAGACAAAATGAACAGGCACAGAGCGACCAGCGATCCTGCTGAATTGATGGATAGACCCGTCCAGTAGGTTACGCGGCTCTTCTGGAAATGGGTGCGGAGAAAAATCGCGCCGGCATACAGCACGAACATGACCGCCGTGCTCGGAGCCACCGGTATCATACCCGAGCCAAGGCTCGCAAGAACAGGCAGTTCAAGCACCCATCCGAGAAGAGCGACGAACCCGACACCTGCGACAAACATCGCGCAGATACTGATCAGAAGCCGGAAAGGGTGTGGTCCCCAATCGTTTGGCAGCGGTCCGGCATGTTTTTTCGAGGATATGTCCATGAGTTAAGCCTCTCAAAAACAAAAAACCCATGTATCCTCGATATGAATACATGGATCTTACAAATTTCCAATGGTGCGATGCTGTATTCCCGGTTGGAGCATATAGGAATAACGAATAAACCTAACTTCTGAATTACATTGCAGAAAGAGTATCACTAAGTTATGCTCCCAAGATGTTACTTAAAGTAATGGCTGAAAGATTGAGAGGGGTCAGATGCTTGATAGTATAGCATAAATAGGCCACGGTGTCCGCTTCCCGATACAATTCAGAATTCGCTTGGGTAACAGTTATTGTGGGTCAATTCCATTTGTCAAAACTAGATATCCCGGGTCGCTCCTCTGCTATAATTCATCATGAGAAAGGAGCTGCCATGGCAGCTGAAGAGCTGAATAAAAAAATAGAAGGGATGCGCGCGCTCTATCCCGAAAAATTCCCTACTGAAGAGCGGATATTCAGTGTCATCCACCCCGGCAACCGGATTTTTATCGGCACGGGGTGCGGCGAGCCTCAGTATCTCGTCAAAGCGCTCATCAACTACGTGCGGTCCCACCCCAAGTCCTTCTTCGACGCCGAGCTCCTCCAGGTATGGACCCTGGGCGTCGCGCCCTACGCTGACGAGAAGTTCAAGGACAATTTCCGGCACAACTCGTTCTTCATCGGTAACAATACGCGCGAAGCCGTGAACCGCGGGCTCGCGGATTATACGCCCGTTTTTCTTTCCCAGGTGCCCGGCCTGTTCCAAAAAAAGCTTGTGCCTGTGGACGTGGCCCTTATCCAGATCTCGTTGCCGGACGAGCACGGGTTCATGAGCCTCGGCATCAGCGTGGACATCGTGAAGGCCGCGGCGGAAAACGCATCGCTCGTCATCGCCCAGGTGAACCCCCGCATGCCCCGGGTGCTGGGCGAGACGTTCATCAACATCAAGGACGTGGACTTCATCATCCCCTGTGACGAACCACTCCTCGAATATGAGGACACCGTGTCCGACGAGATCTCCCAAAAGGTCGGGACCTACGTCGCGCGCATCGTGCAGGACGGAGACACCATTCAGGTCGGCTACGGGAGCATTCCGAACGCGATCCTCGCCCATCTCAAGAACAAGGAGCACCTGGGCGTGCACACCGAGCTGTTGACCGACGGGATCGTGGAGCTCATGCGGCGGCGGGTTATCGACAACTCGCGCAAGGAGCTGAACCGCGGCAAGACCGTGGCCGCGTTCTGCATGGGCAAGCGCGATACCTACGAGTTCCTGCACGACAACCCGGCCATCGAGTTTCGGCCCGTGGACTATACGAATGATCCGACGGTCCTCGCGCGCCAGAAGAACATGACGGCCATCAACAGCGCGCTCGAGATCGACCTTTCGGGCCAGGCCACGGCCGAGTCGATCGGCAAGATGTTCTACAGCGGCATCGGCGGCCAGGCAGACTTCATGCGCGGCGCGATCCTGTCGCAAGGCGGCAAGACCATCCTGGCGCTCCAGTCCACGGCCGAGAACGAAGAGGTCTCGCGCATCGTTCCGTTCTTGAAGGAAGGCGCCGGCGTGACGCTTTCGCGCGGCGACATCCACTATGTGGTTACCGAATACGGCATCGCCTACCTTCACGGCAAGAACATTCGCGAGCGGGCCATGGACCTGATCGCGATCGCGCACCCGAAGTTCCGGGAACGGCTCATCGAGGCGGCAAAGGAACGCAGGCTCATCTACAAGGACCAGGCCTTCATTCCCGGCGCGCACGGCGAGTACCCCGAAAAGCTCGAAGCATACAAAACCACGCGCACAGGGCTCAACCTCCTGCTCAGGCCGGTAAAAATAAACGATGAACATTTATTAAAAGATTTTTTCTACTCCCTGTCGAATGATTCGATGTATCGGAGGTTCATCTCCTCGCGGCCCGACATGCACCACGAACGGCTTCAGCCTTTTGTCGTTATCGATTACACCAAAGAGATGGTGATCCTCGCCGTGGTCCAGCAGGAGGAGAAGGAAATGTTTGTGGGCATGGCGCAGTATCTGATCGATGAGAACACGCACACCGCCGAAGTGGCCTTTGTGGTGCGCGACGACTACCAGGGCAGGGGGATCGGCGCCGCGTTGCTCTCCTACGTAACGTATCTGGCCAGAAAAAGCGGCCTCCACGGCTTTAACGCGGCGGTGCTCATGGAAAACCGGCAGATGCTCCAGTTGTTCGATAACATGGGGTTCGTCATCGAAAAGCGCGCCGAAGGCGGCATGTATGAGCTCAAAATGTCGTTTAGGGAGTAACGCGGTTGGGAACCTAGTGGGGCAGGTCCTTTGTCATGGCATCAGCCCCTGTTCCTCACAAGGCTACTCACCCTCGAGGCATGAGGTCCCCGGCACCGGGCGATGCGCTCTGCCGATATCCATGCTTCTCAAAAGCCTCGCCGATCTTCCGGTCCCGCTTTCGATCGTCCCTGCGTATACTCTCTTCAAATATTTTATCAAGTGACGGCCCGTTCGGGCAATATGTTTTTTAACGATGATTTGTGTTAAAATTGTGCTATTATGATCGGGTACGTCGGTCCGGTCGTCGTCGCGCAGGGGCGGGAACTCGCCGAATGAGGGGATTCTGGTGCGAAGAGATATCTGGATATTTTTGATCGTCATCGGCATCCTGCTCTTCAGCTGGCCCATCATGAGCATATTCCGGGACAGTCTGACAATCTACCTCTTCGTCATCTGGATCATTTTCATCGCGCTCATATTCGTGATCTCCCTATTTTCGGAACGAGAGGACGGAAACGGCTAATTGTTTTCTCCCTGGACCCTACTGTTCACTCTGCTTTCCTATCTCCTCCTGCTGTTTTCCGTCGCCTATTTCGCCGAGCGCAAGGAGCTGCAGGGGAAGAGCCTGGTTTCTAATCCCTATGTCTACTCCCTCTCCCTGGCCGTGTACTGCACCTCCTGGACGTTCTACGGCAGCGTGGGCAAGGCGGCGAACGCGGGCCTGAGCTTCCTCACGATCTATATCGGCCCGACGCTGATGGCGGCGCTCTGGTGGATCGTTCTGAGGAAAATCGTCTATATCTCCAAGGAAAACCGGATCACCACGATCTCGGACTTCATCTCCTCGCGCTACGGAAAGTCGCTCGGCCTGTCAGCGCTCGTCACCATCGTGGCGGTCATCGGCATCACCCCCTATCTTGGGCTCCAGCTCAAGGCCATCATGACGACCTTCTCCCTGCTCTCGGGCAGGCCCGAAAGCAGCCACTTTGCGGGCTGGTTCATCTCGCTGCTCCTTGGCGTGTTTGCCGTGATCTTCGGCGCGCGAAGGCTTGATGCAAGTGAACGCCACGGCGGGCTGGTTTTCGCGATCGCATTTGAGTCGGCGATCAAGCTCGTCGCCTTCCTGAGCGTCGGTTTCTTCGTGACCTACGGGCTTTTTAACGGCTTCGGCGACATTCTGGCGAAGACCAAGGCCGGTCCCTTTGCCGGCCTGACCAGGATCGGCAGCGACTCCGGGGTGAGCTTCCTTGAGTGGACGTCGCTGACGTTCCTGTCGATGATGGCCATCATGTTTCTGCCCCGGCAGTTTCACGTGGCAGTAGTTGAAAATTATTCAGCCGACCATATCAAAAAAGCGATGTGGCTCTTTCCTCTCTATCTTTTTCTGATCAACATATTCGTCCTCCCCATCGCTTACGGCGGGTTGCTTCTCGGCGACATTCGGTCGAGCGCGGACTATTACGTCCTCAGCATTCCCCTGCACTACGGCCACCCGCTGCTGGCGCTTTTCGTATTCGTCGGGGGATTCTCAGCGGCCACGGCCATGATCATCGTGGAGTCAGTGGCGCTGTCCACGATGGTCATGAACAGTTTTGTCGTGCCCACGTTCTGGGATTTGCGGGCTTTCAAGAACTTCTCGACGGTGATGCTGAACATCAAGCGGGTCGTCATCCTGGGATGCGTGTTCCTCGGGTACACCTTCGCCGTCACTATCGGTGAATACTACAGCCTCGTGGACATCGGGCTCAAGTCCTTCGAGGCGGTCACCATCTTTGCTCCGTCGATGCTGCTCGGTCTTTACTGGAAGGGTGGCAACAAGAAGGGCGCTATCGCCGGGATCATTGCGGGCTTCAGCGTCTGGATATACACGCTTCTCATCCCTGCGCTCATGCGCGCCGGGATCATTGAACCGCGTGGCGTCATGGCGGCGATCTTTAACTCGAGGCTCCTGAACCCCACGGCGCTTTTCGGCCTCGTAGGCCTCGACCGCTGGAGCCACTCCCTGTTCTGGGGCCTGCTGCTGAACCTCCTCTCCTTTGTGGGAGTATCGATTTTCACCCGGCAATCCGATGCCGAGACCCGCCAGGCCATAATCTTCGTGGACTCCTATTCGCCGCTCCAGTTCTCGCAGTCCCACCGGCCCGTTGATATTGCAACGATCGAGGACATTCTGGGACAGTACATCGGCAAGCACGAGGCGCGCGAGGCGGTGGACGGCTTTTTAAAAAAGAACAGCATAGCCCGCAGATCGATAACAAACGAGTGGCTCCTGAAACTCAGGGAAGAAGCTGAACGTATCCTGTCAGGCGCCCTCGGGCCGTCCATCAGCACCCTGGTGTTCCAGAACCAGATGGTCCTGACGCATGATGACGCGCTCCGCGTCTCGGACTCCATCCAGCAGATATCCCGAAGCCTGCGGCTGTCGCGGCAGGAACTCGCCGACGCGAACCGGCAGCTTGCCATACTCAAGGAGTTCAGCGAGAACATCATCGAAAGCCTGCCGCTCGGTGTGGCGACCCTCGACGAGTCGCTGCACGTGACCTACTGGAACAGCGGTATGGAGATGATAACGGGCGTGGAAAAGTCCGACGCATTGAACGAACAAGCCAAGGACCTGCTGACCTGTCTGGAACCGCGGCTTTTCGACCCTGACATGCACGAGGGAGAAATTACATGCAAGCGTAACTTCGATCCCCAGATCATCCTGAAGGGCTACGTCAGCAGGCTTACGGGCGCGCAGAAGGGATACGTTCTTGTGCTTGAGGACATCACCGAGAAGAAGAAGATCGAGGAGGAACTATTTCGCGCGACCAAGCATGCCAGTGTGGGCAGGCTCGCCGCGGGTGTGGCCCACGAGATCGGCAACCCGCTTGCGTCCATCTCGTCCCTGGTGCAGGAGCTGTTGACCGAGGACCTGTCGTCTTTTGAGAAGGACTCTCTCGGCACCATTAATCAGCACGTGCACCGGATCGCGCGGATCGTGCGGAACCTCGGAGATTTTGCCCGGCTTTACCCACGCCAGAAAATGCCGACGAGCCTTCGGGACATCCTTGAGAACACGCTGAACCTCGTTCGATACGACAAAAACTTCCGGAAGGTCGTGATCCACACGGAGGTGCAGGACACCCCGCTGCTCAAGATCGACCCCGACCAGATCCAGCAGGTGTTCCTGAACCTGATCCTGAACGCGCGTGACGCCATGCCCGACGGCGGGAATCTCGATATTTCGATTAAACGGTCGAACGGCCTGGTTGAGGTGCGCTTTGCCGACACGGGACACGGTATTGATCCCGAGGTCCGGGACAAGATCTTTGATCCATTTTTCAGCACCAAGGGGCCGACCAAGGGCACGGGTCTGGGACTCAGCATCTGCTACAGCATCATCAAGGACCACGGCGGCACCATCGAGATCGATTCGGAAAAGGAACGGGGGACGCGGTTCACGATCAAGATCCCGGTGGAAGCGTGAATCTCTGTCCGCAGATTACGCACCCTGCACTTGCGCTGCGCACTCGTAAGCGCTGGGCACAGGCAGATTTCGCAGATGAGGAATTAGGATGGGACTGTTGAATCGGGAAAACAATGAGACTGTTTCAAAAGACCCCAGAACCTTCGCGATCATCGGAGCTGCCATGGAAGTCCACCGACAATTGGGGTGTGGTTTTTTGGAAGCTGTGTATCAAGAGGCATTCGCGATAGAATTGACGATGCGGGACATTCCCTGTCAACGAGAGGTAGACTTGCCGATATTTTACAAGAACCGGAGGCTGAAAACTTCTTATCGGGCAGATTTCATTTGCTATGAGACGGTCATCGTCGAACTGAAAGCGTTGTCAAAGCTGGGCAAAGTTGATGATGCGCAGATAATTAATTACCTGAAATCAACAGGTTCTCCTGTAGGTGTGCTGCTTAACTTTGGATCAGCTTCTCTTGAATATCGTCGTTTTGCCTTCTCACAATCCGCGAAATCTGCGTAATCTGCGGATAAAAAAAGAATGAGGTTTTCATGTCCAAGAACATTTTGATCGTGGAAGACGAGGAAACGCTGCGGGAGTCCATCAAGCGCATTTTCGCCAAAGAGGGATTTGTTGCGGACGGAGCGGAATCTGCGGAACAGGCGCTCTCCCTGCTCGAAACCGGCGTTTACGACGTGATCATTTCCGACATCATCCTGCCGGGCATGGACGGGATCGAACTGCTCATCAAGATCCGGGAACAGGCGCCGGACCAGATCTTCATCGTCGTCACGGCCTATGCGTCCCTGGACACCTCGGTCAAGGCGCTGAGAGCAGGTGCCTACGATTACATCATGAAGCCGATCATCCACGAGGAGATCAAGCAGATCGTGCGGAACGCGCTCCGTCAGAAGAGCCTTGAAGCCGAGAACGTGCTGCTGAAGCGGGTGGTCAACAAGGACCGCGATTTCAGCAGCATCATTGGAGAGAGCGACGCGCTCAGGACGATCATAGATGAAGTGAGGAAAATATCCGACGCGAAGAGCACGGTGCTCCTCCTCGGAGAAACGGGGACGGGCAAGGAGCTTTTCGCGCGGGTCATCCATCACAACAGTTCGCGCCGTGACAAACCCTTCGTGCCGATCAACTGTTCGGCCATTCCCGAAACCCTGCTGGAAACCGAGCTTTTTGGCCATGTGCGCGGCGCTTTTACCGGCGCCGTGGCGACCAAAAAGGGCATCCTCGAGGAGGCCGAAGGCGGCACGGTCTTTCTCGACGAGATCGGCGACATGAGCCTGTCCCTCCAGGCAAAACTGCTCCGGGTGATCGAGGACCAGGTGATCAGACCGGTGGGCAGCACCAAGGGCTCGAAGGTCGACATCCGGTTCATCACCGCGACGAACCGGGACTTGAACGCGGCCGTGCGGGAGGGGGCTTTCCGCGAAGACCTGTATTACCGGATCAACGTGATCTCCCTGCAGATCCCGCCTCTTCGGGAGAGAACGGAGGACATCGCTGCACTTTCCCGTCATTACCTCGCCCGCTATGCACGCGAAGTAG
>Ga0210377_10003223_pt1 | contig 14055 bp, 12 predicted proteins | sample PLM4_65_b1redo_FD_155480 | JGI IMG/M metagenome (GOLD analysis project Ga0210377, IMG submission 155480) | Groundwater sediment microbial communities from an aquifer in East River, Colorado, USA - PLM4_65_b1 redo | ecosystem: Environmental > Terrestrial > Soil > Riparian zone | place: USA: East...
GGCGCGACGCTTTCCGTCGACGGAAAGGAGGTCGGCCCTTCGATCCCGGCGAAGACGGTCGAGCTCACGGAAGGGACGCACCGCGTCCGATTCGAGGCCGAGGGCCTGGAGACCTATCAGCACGAGTTCAAGGTCGGTCCCAAAGAGACCAACCGCGTGGCCTATCAGTTTCCGGTGGGCTACCTCGTGATCAACGCGGATCCGCAGTGGGCGGGCGCCGCAGTGATCATCGGCGGCAAGTACAAGGGCAGCCTGCCGCAGGCCTCGAGACTGCGACTTCCGAAGGGGAGCTACAGCGTGACGCTTCACCGCGAAGGATTCCAGCCCGTGACGCAGCAGATCACCGTCCCCGAGCGGGGCGATACGCCCTGGACCCCTCCCCCGCCCGTGGCGGTCGAACAGGGGATGGGCCAGTGAGGCGCCGGCCGTTGCGCGCGCTGGCGGTCCTGTCGAGCTTCCTGTTCGCCTCCGCGCTTTCCCTCGCACAGAGCGCGGAGAAGCTCGAGGCCGAAGCGAAGCGCGCGTTCGACTCCGGCCGTTTCAAGGAGGCGGCGGAGAAGTACGCTCGGGCCGCCGACTCGGCCGACGCGCCGGCCGACCGGAAGGGCGACCTCTACCTGAACAGCGCCTGGGCCTTCTACATCGCGGGCAGCTCGAAGAGCGCGCGCGACAACCTCAAGGCGGCCTACTCGGCGCGCCCCGATCTCGTCGTAGTCGGCGATCTCTACAGCCCCGACTTCGCGCGGCTCGCTCAGTCGGTGCGGGCGGAGATCGCAGGGACGACGCCGCTCCTGGGCCCCGCAGAGCTCCGGGAGATGAAGAGGACCGCCCGGAGAAAGCTCACGGACGGCAAGGCCGACGAGGCGCTCGCGGATCTCAAGGCCGCGGCCGGAACGAGCGATCCGGAGGTCCAGCTGATGCTCGCCGAGATCTACGAGAAGCTCGGTCGCTCCGCGGAGGCCGACGCCGCGCGCCAGCGAGCCTCCGATCTCCAGAAGGGGCTGGTGACCTCCGCGCCGATCTCGGGCTCCTCCGGCGCAGGCACGACCGCCCCGATCGAGCCCTCGGTCAACGTGCAGCCCCTTCTCTCCGCGGCGGAGCAGGCTCTGAAGGCGGGAGACCTTCCCGGCGCCACGACCCACGCGCGCCGCGCCGCGGACCTGGACCCCCGGAGCGGCGAGGCGCACCGGCTCCTGGGCGATATCGCGGCCGCGGCGGGACAGGACGCGGACGCCGAGCGCGAGTTCACGGCCGCCGTCGTGCTGGATGCCTCCAATGCCCGGGCGGAGCTCGGGCTCGCGCAGATCGCCGACCGGCAGAAGAAGTGGAACACGGCGGCGAGCCACTACCGGCGGGCCCTGGAGCTCGATCCGCGCCACCTCGCGACGGCGACGGGCCTGGGGCGATCTCTGGACGCCGCGGGCGACCCGAGCGGAGCCCGTCTCGCCTTCGGCCGCGCCATCGAGATCGATGCCGCCTCACCCGACGCGCACAACGACTTCGGCGTCCTGCTCTATCGCGCCGGCGACGTCGACCCCGCGATCCAGCAGTTCTCGGAGGCCACCCGGCTGCGAGACGCCGAAGCGGCGTACCACGAGAACCTCGGTCGTGCGTACCGCAAGAAGGGCCTGGCGAAGGAGGCCGAGCAGGAGCTCGCGGAAGCGGCGCGGCTCGGCCCGCCGAGCGCGGCTCTGTGGTCGGCGGTGGGGCACCTGCGGACTGAACAAAAAAACCTAGACGAAGCGCGCGCGGCGTTCGCTTCCGCGCTCGAAGCCGAGCCGGGTAACGAGGAGGCGGCGAGCGGTCTCGCCGCGGCCCTTGCGGAGAACGGCAAGCTGGCGGAGGCGGAGACGGCGCTCCTCCGGGCGCTCGAGGCGAGCCCGGCTTCGGCGGTCCTCTGGAACGACCTCGGGGTCGTACGGATGCGCCGCGGAGACTTCGCCGGGGCGGTCGAGGCGCTCCACAAGGCGCTGTCTCTCGAAGCTCCTCCCGAGGCCGCGAAGGCGAATCTCGATCGGGCCGAGCAGCTCCTGTCGCTGGACCGGGCCGCGAGCTGACCGCTCGACGCTGCCGGTGCTCCTCCTTCTCGCTCTCCTGGCCCCCACGGCGTCCCCGGCGTCGGACCGGCCGGCGGAAGCCGTCTATCGCGCCGAAGTCGACAAGTGGCGCGCCGAACGGATCGCGCGTTTGACCGCGGACGACGGGTGGCTCACCTTGGTCGGGCTCTCCTGGTTGAAGGAAGGGGACAACTCCGTCGGCGCGGACCCCTCGAACCAGATCGTTCTCTCGGCCGCGAAGTCGCCCCCTCTTCTCGGCCGGATCCGGGTGACCGGCGGCAAGGCGCACCTCGAGGTGGCGGCAGGCGTCGAGGTCACGCACGACGGAAAAAGGGTCCGGTCGCTCGACCTCGCCTCGGACGAGGCCGGCGAGCCGACGGTCGTCCGTCACGGGACGCTGTCGTTTTACTTGATCAGGCGCGGGGAGAAGCTGGGCGTTCGGGTGAAAGACAGCGCCAACGCCGCGCGGAAGTCGTTCCGTGGAATCGACAGCTACCCCGTCTCCTCAGCGTGGCGCATCGCCGCGCGCTTCGAACCGCACCCGCCCGGAAAGACGATCCCGATCCCGAACGTGCTCGGCAACGTCACCCGCGAGCCTTCGCCCGGCGCATTCGTGTTCCGGATCGGCGACCGGGAGTACCGGCTGGACGCGGTCGAGGAGAAGGGCGAAGAAGAGCTCTTCGTCATCTTCGGCGACTCGACCAATGGAACGACGACCTACGGCGCCGGGCGCTTCCTCTACGCGCCGCGGCCCGGCCAAGACGGCAGGACGGTCGTGGACTTCAACAAGGCCTACAACCCGCCGTGCGCGTTCACGCCGTACGCGACGTGCCCCCTTCCGCCCCCGCAGAACCGGCTGCCCATCGGCATCGAGGCCGGCGAGAAGGGCTACGGGAAGCACTGAGGGGTCAGTGGAGACCTGACCCCGCTTCACTTCAACGCTTCGAGCAGTTCCGCGAGGATCCTCGCGGTGGCCCCCCAGACGACGTGCGCGCGGTACCGGTAGAAGAGCACCGGCTCGTCCCGGCCCGGCAGGAGCCTCGTCTCCCGGATCGACGGATCGGAGAGCGCGGCGACCGGCGCCTCGATGACTTCGGCGATCTCGCTCTCCGCCGGCGAAAACACGTACGGCTGCGGAATCGCCGCGACGAACGGGGCCACGTAAAAGTCGGTCACGGTGACGATCGGCGACAGCGCCCCCAGCATCCGCACGTCCTCGGATCGGACCCCGAGCTCCTCACGGGTCTCCCGCAAAGCCGTCGCCGAGAGGTCTTCGTCCTCGGGTTCCTCCGCGCCGCCGGGGAACGAAATCTGACCGCGGTGGTGCTCGACGGTCTCGGTTCTTCGGGTGAGGACGACCCAGAGCATCGCGTCCCGCACGAAGAGGGGAATCAGGACCCCCGCGCGCCTCGCGGCCTCCGCGTTCCCGGGGTCGCGGAGCGTCTGCGCCCCGAGCCTCCGTTCGACGTCCTCCATCCAGCTCATGGAGCGGACCGTCTTACTTTGGACTTTGGGGTTTGGAGCTGGGACTCTCCCGGGGAACGCCCATCAGGTAGGCCTCGATGAAGGGCGTCAGCGCCCCGTTCAAAACCGCGTCCGTGTTGCCGGTCTCGTAGCCGGTGCGATGGTCCTTGACCATCCGGTAGGGATGCAGGACGTATGACCGGATCTGGCTCCCCCACTCGATCGACTTCTTGTCGCCCACGCGCTTCTCTTCCTCGGCGCGCCTCTCGTCGAGCGCCTTCTGGTAGAGGCGGGCCCGCAGGACGCGCATCGCCGTGTCGCGGTTGCGGCCCTGGCTTCTCTCGTTCTGACACGTCACGACGATGCCGGTCGGAAGGTGGGTGATCCGAACCGCCGAGTCGGTGACGTTGACGTGCTGCCCGCCGGCGCCGCTCGATCGGTAGGTGTCGATCCGCAGGTCCTTGTCGGTGATCTCGACCTCGACCTCTTCGTCGATCTCGGGCGACACGTAGATGGACGCGAACGACGTGTGGCGGCGCTTGGCGGCGTCGAACGGCGAGATACGGACGAGTCGGTGAACGCCCATCTCGCTCTTCAGGTACCCGTAGGCGTGATCTCCGACGACGTGGAGAGTCGCGCTCTTCAGGCCCGCCTCTTCCCCGTCCTGTCTCTCGATCAGCTCCGCCTTCCAGCCGCGATCCTCGGCGAAGCGGAGGTACATCCTCAGGAGCATCTCCGCCCAGTCCTGCGACTCGGTCCCTCCGGCGCCCGCGTGGATCATGAGCCACGCGTTTTTCGCGTCTTCCGGAGTGCTCATCTTGACGGCGAGCTCGAGCGCGTCGGCGAACTCCCGCGACGACCGGATCGCCTCCCTCGCGTCGGGCTCGGCCGGCTCGCCCTCTTTCAGTAGGTCGCCGAGCGTCTGGAGCTCTTGGGCGAGCTCGTCCAACCGATCGCCCGTCTCGAGGGTCTTCTCGTGCGTGCGGATGTTCCGGTGGACTTCCTGGGCTTCCTCGGGTCGGGACCAGAAATCGGGGGCGACGGTCTTCTCTCTCAGCTCCGCGAGCGCGCTCCGCGCGGCGTCCCGATCAAAGATAGCCCCGGAGCGCCGTGAGGCGATCCGAGGCGTCGGACAGAGTGGTCAGAAGGTCGTCGCGTTCGGTCATGGAGGAGAGTTCTCGGTTTTCAGTTCTCGGTTCTCAGCCGGCGGCGGTCCCGCCACCAGCGAGCGAGGCCGAAGACTAGCATGGCGATCGCGCCCGCGTCGGCGACCCCCGAGAACGCGAAGCCGTACCTCGTCCAGGGTGTCCGCGTCGAAAGGAGTCTCGCGCGGCCGCGGACCGTACCCGCCCGATCGGCGGGAAGCTCCGCGAGGATTCGGCCCTTCTCGTCCACGATGCCGGAGATGCCGGTGATCGCCGCGCGGAGAAGGTAGCGCTCGTTCTCGACCGACCGCAGCACCGCGCCCGCGAAGTGCTGTGCCTGCGCGCCGCCGGCGCCGTACCAGGAGTCGTTGGAGATCGTGGCCAGCAGGCTCGCGCCGTCGCGCACCTGCTTCCAAGAGAGGAGCGGGTAGAGGATCTCGTAGCAGATGCCGGTGCCGATCGCCCACGGCCCGGCGCCCCGGAGCACCCGCGGCTCCTCCGCGGCCGAGAACTCTCCGATCTCGGTCGAGACCTGCCGGACGAAGAAGAAGATCTTCGGCAGAGGCACGTACTCTCCGAAGGGGACGAGGTGGACCTTCCGGTAAGGCGGCCCCATCCCTTCCGGCGTGAGAAGCCGGGCGACGTTGTAGTAGCGGTCGTCGGCCTCGATCTCCACGTCGTTGAACAGGAGCGCGCAGCGACACGACGCGACGATCTCGGTCAGGTCGCGCCGGAGCGCCCGGCTCGTCTGCCAGTAAATCGGAAACGCCGACTCCGGGACGGCGATCAGGTCCGGCTTCTCCGACGCCGCCGAACGGATCTGGTCGACGACGGCCACGTAGTTCGCGGCCCGTCGTTCCTCGACGAGCCTCGCCTCCTGCGGGATGTTCGGCTGGAGGAGCGCGACGGAGACGGACCTGCCGGGCGGGCTCGCCCACGCGAGGCGCACCGCTCCCCCGGCGCCGGTGACGAGCGCGAGGAGGGCCGCGGCCGCGAGAGACCGGCGGCTGCGGCGAATCACGCCCGCGGCGAGGAGCGCCGACGTCGTGGCGACCAGGAATCCGACTCCGTACGCGCCCCAAAACGAGGCCGACTGGATCCAGATCGGATGACGGTAGAGCGCCTGCGCCGTCAGGTTCCACGGAACCCCACCGTACACGTTCGCGCGCGCGTGCTCCGCCGCGAGCCAGAGGACCGGGAAAGCCGCGAATCGAGGGAGGGATCGGGGAGGGGCGACGGCAACGGTCGCCCAGCCGACGACCGCGGGCCACTCCGCGAGGATCAACGAAAGGATGAAAACCGAGAGGAGGCCCATCGGGCTCGACTGGCTGCCGAAGCGAGTGACGACGAAAAAGATCCAGGGGATCGACAGACACCAGTACGTGATCCCGAAGAGGATCCCCGAGAGGAGGCCGCGCCCGCGCTTCTCTTCCGTCGCAAGCGCGGCGATCCAGGGTACGAGCGCGAGCGGCGCCAAGACCGGCAGCTCGAACGGCGGGAAGGCAAGGGCGAAGAGGGCGCCCGAGACGACGCCGGCGGCGGGCGTGCGCCAGCGCGACAGCTTCAAGGCTCAGGTCCGCGAGGCGAGAAGCGCTTCTTCCGCGCGATACGAGGAGCGCACGAAGGGCCCTGCGAAGACGTGTCGGAACCCGAGGCGTTCGCCCGCCTCGCGGTAGTCCTCGAACACGGCGGGCAGGACGTACTCCTCGACCGGCAGGTTCTCGCGGGACGGGCGCAGATACTGCCCGATCGTGACGACGTCGACAGCCGCGTCCCGCAACATCGCCAGCAGCGCGACCACCTCGCTTCTCGTTTCCCCGAGTCCGAGCATGAAGCCGGACTTGGTCGTCAGATCGGCAGCGAGCTCCTTCGCGGCGGCGAGGAGGCCGAGAGACCGGTCGAGGACCGCGCCGCGGCGGACCCGGGAGTAGAGCCGGGCCACGGTCTCCACGTTGTGGTTGAAGACGTCGGGTCTCTCTTCCACGACGACGCGAAGCGAGTCGAAACGGCCGCGGAAGTCGGGGACGAGCACCTCGACGCCCGGTGCCGGCCGGAGCCGCCGAAGCGCGCGGATCGCGGCGACGAAGTGCCCGGCGCCGCCGTCGGGCAGGTCGTCGCGATCGACCGACGTGACCACGACGTAGGAGAGTCCCATCTCGCTCGCCGCCGACGCCATCCGCGCCGGCTCGAAGGGATCCGGCGGAGCCGGGCGCCCCGTGGCGATGTCGCAGAAGCCGCAGGCGCGCGTGCACACGTCGCCCAGCAGCAGGAAAGTCGCCGTGCCGCGCGAGAAACACTCTCCGCGGTTCGGGCAACGGGCTTCCTCGCAGACGGTCGAGAGCCCGTGGGAGCGGGCGAGGCTCTTCACCGCGTGGAGATCCGAGAGGTTGAGCTTTCTCTCGCGGATCCAGGCGGGCGCGCGGCCCCCGGGCTCCGGGCGTCCCGAAGCCGAAGCGGTGGGCAGTAGCGTCACTGGCCCGGGGGGACGATCCACGTCTCCCTCCGTCCCGCCGCCGCGAGCCGCTCGGTCGCGCGGACCGCCTCTTCTCTCGAGGCGAACGGCCCGACCCGGACGCGATAGATCGTCCCCCTCGCGCCGGCTCCGGGCTCGACCCGCGCGGAGAACCCGCGCCGGGAGAGCCGCTTCGCTTCCGCTTCCGCCTCCGCCCGGGAGGAGACCGAGATCACCTGAACGCGGAAAGTCCCGGCGGTCGCCGCCTGTGACCGAGGGGCGGAGGAAACCGCGGCGGACCGCGGGGACGGACGGGCCGGCGCGCCCCCCTCGCCGTCCTCGAACACCGGGATGCTGGACGGCGCACCGGACGGTCCCGGCGTGGCGGCCGCGGCGGTGACGGGAGCCGGAAACGCGACGCGCTCCCCGGCTCCCACGGCCGAAGCCGGCGCCTCTTCCGCGGCGGCCGCCGGCGAAGGCGCGGCCGCCGTTTCCTGCGGTCTATTCCCGGAGAGTCCGGTCATGAGCCCGAGAAAGTATGCGACCGCGAGCGCCGCGAGCAGGCCGACGAAGAGAGACAGCGCCTGCCTCGCGGTGAAAGAGACCTGATAGTGAGTGCGCGGCTCGGACACGCCGCTAGCCTACGCGCCGGGCCCGCCGCGTCAACCCTTTTCCGACTTCGCCATGAACGTGCGCATTAACTCGATCGGCAGCGGAAAGATGATCGTCGAGTTCTTTTCGCTGGCGATCTCCGTCAGCGTCTGGAGGTAGCGCAGCTGCAGCGTCGCCGGCTCCTCGCCGATGATCTTCGCCGCCTCCGACAGCATCCGGGCCGCTTCGAACTCTCCCGAAGCGTGGATGATCTTCGCGCGCTTCTCGCGCTCGGCTTCGGCCTGCTTGGCCATCGCGCGCTGCATCTCCGGCGGCAGATCGACCTGCTTGACCTCGACGAGCGAAACCTTTATCCCCCACGGGTCCGTGTGCTGATCGATCACCTGCTGGAGCGCGACGTTTAACTTCTCGCGCTCGGAGAGGAGCTCGTCCAGCATGGCTTGCCCCAGGACGCTCCGCAGCGTCGTTTGCGAAAGCTGTGACGTCGCGTAGAGGTAGTTCTCGACCTGCACGACCGCCTTGTCGGGCTCCACGACCCGGAAGTAGACGACCGCGTTCACCTTCACCGAAACGTTGTCTCTCGTGATGATGTCCTGCGGCGGCACGTCGTGAACGACGGTGCGGAGCGACATGCGGACCATCCGCTCGAACGGCCAGAAGATCAGCACGAGGCCGGGACCCTTCGGTTTCTTTCCGAGCCGGCCGAGCCAGAACGTGACCGCTCGCTCGTACTCGTTCAGAACGTTGATCCACTTGAACAGGAAAATGATTCCGATGAAGAGGGCGACCAGCAAACCGGTTTTCGAAAACAGCTCAGGCATCTAATCCCTCCGTTCGACGCGAACCCGCAATCCATCGACGCCGGCGATCCGCACGAGATCGTCGGGCGCGAGGCCCGGAGGTCCGTCGGCGTCCCAGTATTCACCTTGCACGAGGATCCTGCCGGTCCCCGGAGCGGAGAAGGCCTCGACGACGCGGCCCGTCTGGCCGATCATCCCTTCCGCTCCCGTCCGCGCCGGCCGCATCCGAAGCTCGAGCGTCTTCCACGTCAGTAAGGCGACGATCGCGAGCGTCAGGACGAGCGCCGGCACGATGATCGAGAGGTCGATGCGGTAGATGGTCTCCTCGCCCCGACCCGTGAAGAGGAGGAGAGATCCGGCAATGAGCGCGATCGCTCCGCCGGCGGCGAGGACGCCGTGGCTCACGACCTTCACCTCCGCGATGAAGAGAACGATCGCGAAAAGGATCAGCGCCAGGCCCGCCAGGTTCACGGGCAGCACTGAGAACGCGTAAAGCGCAAGAAGCAGCGCGATCCCTCCGACGACGCCGGGGAGGACGGCGCCGGGACTCGACAGCTCGAAATAGATGCCGAGCAGGCCCGCCAGGAACAGCAGGTATGCGACGTTTGGATGGGAGACGACGCCGATCAGTTTCTCGATCTTGCTCATCTCGCGCGTCTCGATCCGCGATCCGGCGAGCGAGAGACGGACGCTCCCACCGCTGACGCGGGCGACCGTCCGGCCGTCGAGCTGCTTGACGAGGTCGGGGACGTCGCGCGCGATCACGTCGATGAGGCCCGCCTCTTTCGCCTCCGTCTCCGTGTAAGAGACACTCTTCGCCACCGCCGCCTCGGCCTTCTCCGCGTTTCTCCCCCGCTGCCGCGCGAGGCTGCGGATGTAGGCGCGCGCGTCCTGCTCCGCCTTCTCGTTCAACGTCTTCGGGAGCTCCTGCCCCTCACCGCCGACGGGATGCGCCGCGCCGGCGTTCGTCCCGGGCGCCATCGCCGCGACGTCCCCCGCGAGCAGGATGAAGAAGCCGGCCGACGCGGACTGCGCTCCCGCGGGGGCGACGTAGGTCGCGACCGGGACTTTCGACTGGAGGATCGCCGACGTCATCTCGCGCGTGGAAGTCAGGAGCCCTCCGGGAGTCGATAGCTCGACGACGACGAGCGTCGCGCCCTCCTGCGCCGCCGAGCGGAGGACTTTCTTCAGGTAGTTCGCGGCCGCGGGATGAATGGGCGTATCGATCCGCGCGACGAGAATCTTTTTCGCGGCGGGGGCTGGCGGAGTCGCAGGTGTTGAGGACGAGCCCGCGGCGCCCGCCAGAAAGGCCAGGGACGCGTACAGCGCCGCGCGAATTGTCATGGACGAAAAAATTCTATCTCAGCGGCGCGGTCGAGTCGTAACCTCGCGCCGTGCGGCTGCGACCCCTCGAAACGGTTAATCTCGCGGCTCTGGCCCTTCTCCTGGTGGTCACGCTCGCGACCTGGCGGGCCCTGGCCGATCCCGGCGAGATCCTGCTCCGTTTCGCGCTCATGGGCGCCTTTCTCGCGGTCGTCGTCTTCCTCGCCCAGCGGGCGGAGCGACTCCCGAAGGCCCTCCGCATCGCGGTGGACTTCTACCCCGCGGCGTTCATCCCCTTCGTCTACGAGAGCCTGGGGCCCCTGATCGCGGCGGCGCGCGGATCGGCCCGCGACGACCTGCTGATCGCGGTGGACCGGGCGATTCTGGGCGGCGACGTGACCGTTCTCCTCCAGCCCCTCGTCACGCCGTTCTGGGGCGCGTTCTTCTACCTGGCTTACTCGACGTACTACTTCCTGCCGATCGTCCTCGGGGCTTTCCTCTGGTCCCGGGACACCGCCGCGGCGCGTCGCTTCATCTTCACGCTCTCCATCTGCTTCTACGTCTCGTACCTCGGCTACTTCACGGTGCCCGCCTACGGACCTCGGACCGCGCTGGCGGACCGGCATACGGTGACGCTCGAGACGACCGCGGTCGCGCGCGCGATCTCCCACACGATCGACGAGCTCGAGCACACGAAGCTCGACGCTTTCCCCTCGGGCCACACGATGATCGCCACGGCCGTTCTCATCGTGGCCTGGCGGCGGATGCGACGGCTGTTCTGGCTCCTCCTGCCGTCCGCGGCCATGCTGATCGTGTCGACGATCTACTGCCGGTATCACTACCTGGTCGACATTCTCGCCGGGATAGTGCTCGCGTTCGCGACGGTCCCCGTGGCCGATCGGCTGTACGACCACGTCACGCCGGATGAGCTCGGGACGCCGGACTACAGCTCGCGGTCGTAGATGCGGTAGGTCTTGTAGAGGTGACCTCCGAAGAGGTTCACCGATCGGATGATGAGATCGTTCTCTTCCAGGAGCCAGGAGACTTCGACCCCGGTGAATCCGCGCTTGAGCGACGCCCGGAGGCTCGAGGCGAACATGACGGAGTGGATCCCGCGCATCCGGAACTCCCGCTTGATGCCGAGCGTGATGACGCGAAGCGTGCGGATCTTGCGCTGCGCGAGCAGGAACTTGAGCCACCCGAGCGGCAGGAGTCTTCCCTTCGCCGCGGCCACCGCCCTGTTGAAGTCGGGCATCGCCAGCAGGAACGCGATCGGTTCGAGCGAGCCGTCCGGCCGCCGGCGCTCGGCTAAGAAAACAAAGTCCTCGTCGAGGAGAGGTTTCAGGCGCCCGGCCATGAAGTCCATCTCCTCCCCGGTCATCGGAACGAAGCCCCAGTTCTTCTCCCAGGCGGAGTTGTAGACCTCCCGCACCTTCGGCAGGTCCGCGGCGAGAGTCTTCTTCCGGATCGGCCGCACGATCACGTCCGGCTCCTTGCGGCTCACCCGATCCGCCAGCCTCTCGAGACGCTCGAGAGGCGTCGGGGCGACGTCGAACCAGTACGCCAGGAGGTCCTTTGCCCTTCGGAAGCCCGCCCCTTCGACGAGGGCCGGGTACCAGGGCGGGTTGTACGTCATCATGAAGACGGGCGGAGATCCGAACCCCTCGACCAAGAGTCCGGCCTCGTCGTTCAAGGACGGATTCGCCGGACCGCGAAGCAGGCGCATCTTCCGCTCCCGGCCCCACAGCGCGGCCGCGTCGAAGAGAAGACCGGCGGTTGCCGGATCGTTCTCCGACTCGAAGAACCCGAAGAACGCGGTCTTCTCTTCGTGGAAGTCGTTGTGGGCGCGGTCCACGATCGCCGCGATCCGACCCACGTCGGTCGCGCCTCGCCGGGCCACGAAAAGCTGCATCTCGGCGTGGCGGAAGAAGGGGTTCTCCTCCGAGAGGACCTTCGCGACGTCGGACCGCAGCGGCGGCACCCAGTTGGGGTCGCCCCGATAGAGCCTCTCCGCGACGTCGAGGAATCGCCCGACGTCCGATCTCTCGCGGCCGATCCGTTGGACAACGACCGGCTCAGCCATGGGACATCCGGGCGGCTGGAGGCGAGAGGCGGACGGCTACGACCTCACCAGCCGCAGCTCTTTCGCGACCTTCTCAATCGCCTCCAGGGCACGCGTCAGTTGTTCCCTCGTGTGCGTCGCCATGAGCGACGTGCGGATGAGCGCCCGGCCGGGCGGGGTCGCCGGCGACAGCACGCAGTTGACGAAGACGCCTTCGTCGTGGAGCCGCTGCACCATCGCGAGCGCCGCGTCGTCTTTGCCTACCACGACCGGGACGACCGGAGTCTGCGAGCCCGCCGTGTCGAGGCCGAGCGACCGCAGGCCCTCCGAGAAGAAACGCGCGTTCTCCCACAGTTTCGTCCGGCGCTCGGGCTCGCGCTCCATGATCTCGACCGTCGCGAGAGCCGCGGCGACGGAGGCCGGAGGCGGCGCCGCCGAGAAAATGAGCGTGCGCGCCCGGTGCTTGATGTAGTCGATGACCGTCTCGTCCCCCGCGATGAATCCTCCGATGGACGCCATGGACTTCGAGAACGTCCCCATCACGAGGTCGACCTCGTCCTCGAGCCCGTAGTGTTCGGCAGTCCCGCGGCCGGTCTGACCGAGGACTCCGATGCCGTGGGCGTCGTCGACCATGACCGCCGCCTCGAACTCGCGAGCGGCCGCGACGATCTCGGGCAGAGGGGCGATGTCGCCCTCCATCGAGAAGACCCCGTCCACGACGATCAACCGTCCGCGGGCCGCGGCGTCGTTCCTCATCTGGCGCGCGAGGTCTCGCGGGTCGTTGTGCTTGAACTTCCGGACCTCGCCGAAGGAGAGCCGGGCGCCGTCGATGATGCACGCGTGGTCCTGCTTGTCGAGATAGACCACGTCGCCCTTGCCCACGAGGCAGGAGATCGCCCCCAGGTTGACCTGGTAGCCGGTCGCGAAGGTGACCGCGGCGCCCTTTCTCATGAACCGCGCGAGGCGCTCCTCGAGGCGGACGTGGAGATCGAGCGTGCCGTTTAAGAACCGGGACCCGGCGCAGCCCGATCCATATTTCCGGACCGCGTCGATCGCCGCCTCCTTGACGCGGGGATCGTTGGTCAGCCCGAGGTAATTGTTCGAGCCGAGCATGATCATCCGGCGGCCGTCGCAGACGACCACGGGGTCCTGGGCAGACTCGATCACCCGGAAAAAGGAGTACACCCCCGCGTTGCGCACCCGCTCCGCGACGTCGTAGCGATGGCACTTCTCGAAGAGAGGGGTCGAACGGACCTCTTCCCTCGCCGCTGGAGCGATCTTGCTCATGCCTCCTCCCACCTCGCCTCGAAACTCCGGCCGGATCTTAGCAAATTTTACAAAGTGCAACCGGGCGGGGGCCCGGTCTCCGGTAATCGATTTTCAGCCCCGGAGCCACCCCTCCTTTCGATACCAGGCCCACGTGGCCTTGAGGCCGTCCTCCAGAGGAGGCGGCTCGGGCAGGTCGAGGTCGCGGCGCATCGGGGTCGCATCGCAGAGCCAGTCTCCGGCGAGGACCTCGCGGGCCTTGTCCGCGTTGAAGGGGCGCGACCGACCGGTGAGAGTCTCCCGGAGCGTTTCGATGGCCCCCGCCAGCCGGACGGCCGTGTCGGGGAGGTCGACTAAGCGAGCGCGCCGGCCGGAAGAGTTCGCGATCAGGCGCGCGAGCTCACGCAGGGAGACCGGGTCCGGATCGCACAGGAAGCCGGCCCGTCCCGCGAGATCGCTTCGCCGTGACGCCCGAGCGATCGCGAGCGCCGCCTGCTCGACCGAGCCGATCTGGACACGGGAGCGTCCGGCGGGCACCGGCACGATACCGCTTCGCGCCATCTGGAAGTAGGTCAGCAGACCTCGGTCCCGCGGACCGTAGAGAACGCCCGGGCGAAGAATGAGCCACGGTCCCCGCCAGAGTCGGGCAACCGCCTCCTCCCCCTCCCGCTTGGACATGCCGTACCAGGAGACCGGCCGTGCGGCGTCGCCTTCCCTCACGGGCCGTCCGTCGCGGGCGGGTCCCGCCGCCGCCTGGCTCGAGACGTACAGGAAGAGAGCGTCGGGACAAGCCCGCTGCGCCGCCTCCAGGAGCCGTTCTGTCCCGGCAACGTTGACCTCACGATATTCGGCGAGCGTGCGCGCCTTCACGAGG
>Ga0210377_10003224_pt1 | contig 14055 bp, 11 predicted proteins | sample PLM4_65_b1redo_FD_155480 | JGI IMG/M metagenome (GOLD analysis project Ga0210377, IMG submission 155480) | Groundwater sediment microbial communities from an aquifer in East River, Colorado, USA - PLM4_65_b1 redo | ecosystem: Environmental > Terrestrial > Soil > Riparian zone | place: USA: East...
AACGCCTGGACCACCACCAAGACGCTTCCACCGGAAATTTCATCCCGGTAGACCGACAGAGAGACTTCTCGCCCAACGATGTGACAGTCTTCGTGTTCTTCGGGTGCTAGTGCGAACAACTGCTCGCGTGATAGGAGGCGCAGTTGCTCGATCCTCGCGAGCACGCGATCGCACATGGCGGCGACGAGCGGGTTGCTTGGTCTCGTGCCCCTGCAAGCACACCGGCCAATTGCGATACGAAAGTTGGATGGCATTCCTAGGTCGGCTAACTTGTTATTGAGCCCCACCCTCCCTCACGCCGAAAACGCCGCCATGACGGATATCGGGCGAATGCGCTCGCGACGGACTTGATCGTAGCACGCGCATCGCGAATGGGTTGGCTCAATCCGGCTGCGGTCATGGCGCGGTTATCCGTCGGCTCGTGACGGCGAATCGTCCTCGGAAACCGTGAGCGTGTCGAGAGGGCTTCTCACTCCCGACGCTCCCAGACCGAGCACGTGGGTGTAGATCATCGTCGTCTTTACATCGGCGTGGCCCATGAGCTCCTGCACGGTCCGGATGTCTTGACCCGACTCGAGAAGATGTGTCGCGAAGGAGTGCCGCAGCGTGTGCGGCGTCGCCGCCTTCGCAATGCCCGCCCGGCGCACCCCGTCGTGTACAGCTCGCTGGATTACCTGCTCTCCGAGATGATGTCGCCGCTCCACTCCGCTTCGCGGGTCGATACTGCGATGTCCCGCCGGAAAGACCCACTGCCACGACCACGAGGCGTTCGCGTTCGGGTACTTCACCGCGAGCGCGTCGGGCATCCAGACTCTCCCGAATCCCTCCGCCAGGTCGCGGTCGTGCAACGTAAGCACGCCCTCCAGATGACGCCTGAGCGCCGCCGCCAGGACTCTCGGGAGCGTCGTCGTCCGGTCCTTGTTTCCCTTGCCCGACCGGACGACCACCTCGCCGGTCTCGAAGTCGAGGTCCTTGACGCGCAGCCGCAGCCCCTCCAGCAGCCGCATACCGGTGCCGTACAGCAATCGCGCGACGAGCTGCGCAGTACCACTCAATCGCCCCAGGAGCCTACGCACCTCGTCCCGCGTCAGCACGACCGGTGTCCGTTCCCTCCGGGGCGCACGCACCAGCTCCGACAGCCACGGGACTTCCTCGCCGAGGACATCGCGATAGAGGAAAAGAATCGCCGCAAGTGCCTGACTTTTGCGTCGACGCCGAGACGTGGCGCTCCACCGCGAGATGCGTCAGAAACTCATTGATCTGGGGCGCTCCCATCGCGCTCGGGTGCTTCTTTCCATGAAAGAGAATGAAGCGTTTTGCCCACTGCACGTACGCTCCCTCGGTCCGGATGCTGTAATGCCGCGCCCGCAGCAGGCCGTGCATCCGATCGAGGAGTTTCGGCGACGCCATTGCGCGCCGAGGTTCCCTCGGAGTGGTGGCAGTGTCAAAGGTTCTACGGGGGGTGGAGGCGGAAGACTTCGGGTTGGACCGAGCACGTCGGACGGCTCCGTCCTACGTTGGCCACCTGTTCGGTTGTTCCTACGGAAATTGGGGACACAGCTTCTGTTTCTCTGTTTTTCGCCGTTCGATCTACGTATCGTAGTGCGCCATCGTGAAACGGTGAGAGTCCCATTTCCCTTCGAAGGCGTCGATTTTCGGCGACCAAACCACAATTTGCGGCCAGCGACCTTTTCTTTTGCGCTTTGTTCGCCACTCGAGGCGAGCGCATCGTCATAGTGCCTCGCGGTCCCATTGAGAGGAAGCGCCGGGCCGAGACGGCGGCGTTCCCCGGCTCAGGCGCTTACGCGCTCGGACCCGGCGCCACGCGCGCGGACGGCGGCTGCTTGATTACGCCCATCGCCATCGCCAGCATCGAGCTGATGTCGGCGAGGTTCGCCGGGACGACCATCGTCGTGCCGGCCTTCGCCATGTTGCCGAACGAAGTGATGTACTGCTCGGCGATGCGAAGCTGCACGGCTTCCTGACCGCCGGCCATCTTGATCGCTTCGGCGACGCTGCGGATTCCGTCCGCGGTGGCCTTCGCAACGGAGAGAATCGCCGCGGCCTGACCTTCGGCCTCGTTGATGGCCTGCTGCTTCTTCGCTTCCGACGCCTTGATGGTCTGCTGCTTCTCGCCTTCCGCGCTGTTGATGCCGGCGTCCCGGTGACCTTCCGACTGCAGGATGACCGCGCGCTTCTCCCGCTCGGCGCGCATCTGCTTCTCCATCGCCGCGAGCACATCCTGCGGCGGCGTGATGTTCTTGATCTCGTAGCGGAGCACTTTCACGCCCCACGACTCCGAAGCCTTGTCCACCTCGGTGACCACCTGCATGTTGATGTTCGTGCGCTCTTCAAACGTCTTGTCCAGCTCGATCTTGCCGATCTCGCTGCGAAGGTTCGTCTGCGCGAGCTGAGAGATCGCGTAGTTGTAGTCGGAGATGCCGTAGGAGGCGCGCTCGGGGTTCAGAATCTTGAAGTAGAGAACTCCGTCGACCGCGACCTGGACGTTGTCTTTCGTGATACAGACCTGCTCGGGAACGTCGAGCGCAAACTCTTTCAGCGAGTGTTTGTAGCGGACCGTGTCGAGGAATGGAATCAGAATGTGAAAGCCGGCATGCAGCGTGTTCGAGTATTTGCCGAGGCGTTCGACGACCCAGGCCTGCTGCTGCGGAACGACGCGCGCGATCTTCGAGACGAGAATGATGGCAAAGATGACGACGACGAGTGCGACGATGAAATTACCCATGGTTGGCTCCTCAGTGAATGACCCTTACTGCGCCTTGACGTAGAGCAACAGACCGTCGATACGCTCGACGGTGCATCTTTGACCCGCTGCCAGTGTGGTCTCGCCAACGTTGCGCGCGCTCCACGTACTCCCGCGAAGCTCCGCTTTTCCGATCGAAGAGGGCGCGATCTCGCCCATGGCGATCGCTTCCTCACCGATCATTGTGTCGACGACAACAGTACGGCTGAGCCCGAGACGTCGGACGACGATCGGGCGCACAAAGGCGAGCGCGACCACAGAAGTGATGGCGAACGTCAGGAGCTGCGCCCACAACGGCCCGGCCACGCCGAGGCCGACGAGAATCGCGACGAGAAACGCACCGACGGCGAAAAAGCCGATATGCATCGTCGTCGAGAAGAACTCGATCGTGAGCAGCACGAATGCGACGATGACCCAGACCCACCAATCCATGTTTGCGGAGCGGTAAGGGTACCACGCGACCGGCGGCTGCGAACGCGTCAGGAGCGGCTGCTGTGCCCCGCCGGCGTGCGGCGCATCGCATCGAACTTGCGCCGGAGCGACAGCACATCGATGCGAGCCTCGCCGCGCGTGCAGAGGCGATGGATCGCCGTGCGGAGCTGGGCCTCGTTCCCTTCGATGTTGAGTCCGGCGGCATACCCGTTCCCGTCGGGCGCCGGCGAGCACCACACGGCGCGCGCGAACACGTCGATCGGACCGGTCTGCGCGTCCACCTGGAACCGCAGCGGCCCGCCCGTTCCAGCCGCCATGCGCGATCGAACCGTGATGCGTGCCCCATGCGACGAGATATCGACGATCGAGACGGGCGCGACCTCGCCGAAAGTACCGGTCAGGGGCGCCGTGATCGTGAACCGATCTTCGCTGCGGAAGTCCTCGATCAGAACCGCCGCGCCGGAGGCCGAAAGATCCGAGATCAACGACTCGATCGCGGGCTGCCGCTCGGCGAAGACGACGCCGCCGAGGTAGCGGTCGTCGGATCCATCCAGCCGCAGCTCATCGATCTGGCACCAGAGGATCGTGGCGTCGACGTCGATCGAGCCGTGGGCCGTGCTGATCTTCAGATGCGTCTCGGTGCCGGGGCCCAGCGGGCCGGACAGCTCGAGGCGGGCCCCCTTGGGGGAAAGATCGACGACCGAGACCGGCTTTCCATCGGCCGCGCCCTGAAGCGGCGGCACGAGAAAGTAACGGGGCACGGACCGGTTCTCGTGTTCGCGCAAAGAGGTTCCTCCGCGCGGCAGAATACACGGTCCCTTGTGAATCGCGCGTGGCCGCGCCATCAGCGATCCGTCAAAACGGTTTCGCGACGCCGCGACGCACAGCACCGTCGAGAATCGGCTCCATCGCGCGCTCGGCTTCGCGCTCCAGCGCCTCCTCTTCCCGATCGAGCTGGCGTTCCAGTGCATCGAATCCGCGCAAGCGCTGTTCGACCTCGCGCATCTCGCGCTCCAGACCGCGGATCTGCTCTTCCAGCCGCCGGAGATCGTCGTGGTGGGACGCGGTCTCGTCATCCTCGCTCAGCTCATCGACGCGCTCCTCGAGACGATCGATCTCACGGTCGAGCTGCTCCTCGCGATCGTCGAAAGGTTGTCGTTTTTGGCGCAGCGATTCGTACTTCGGCTGCAGCGCGCGGACGGGCTCGAAGAGGCGATCGATGTCGGCCAGGGTGCCGGGGTCGCGGACGACGTACGACTGACCGTCCGCGCGAAACCACAGGAACGTGCCGCCGATGCCCTCGCGCAGGCGCATCGCGCGCCCGAGGTCGACGTTGCTCGTCAAGTGCTCGCGCCCGCGCACGAAGACGTAACTGGTGACGCGTGCCTCAGCCGCAAAGGCAATCGCACAGAGCGCCACGAGGAGAGCGAAGTGTCTTCTCATGAGCGATTCGACGAACGCGACGAGGCCCCGGTTAGGTCGGACTCACGTCATCCCGAGCGCAGCGAGGGATCTCAAATTACGGTTAGCACCGCGGAGTCCGCACCCGTCAGTTACGGCAACGCCCAGCGGGCGCGCATCCGCTCGTACTCCCCGCGCGGAAGCTGCACGACGAGCGGATGGGCGGCCGGATCGAGCCATTGCAGGAGCCGCTCGAGGTCCGCGGCCGCCATCGCCGTGCAACCCGCGGTCGGCTGCGACGCGCCGCTCCAGATGTGAAGGAAGATGCACGAACCGCCGCCGCTTTTCGGCGGGACGTTGTGATTCACGACGACGCCCCAGCGGTACTGCTCGATCGTGCGCATCTTCTCCGAGCTCGACCAGTCGACGCGCTGTACGCGATCGCGGTCGACGATCGCGTTGTAGTGCTCCGATCGCAAGTCGTCGACGCACTCGGTCGCGTCGCGCAGCATCGCGTAGCTCATCTTCGAATCCGCGGCCGCCGCAAATCCGAAGGCCCAGCCGAGCGTGAACGCGCCCGCCGGCGATTTGCCGTCACCCTCGCGCTTCTGCGGCTCGGATGACGGCGCCTCAGCCGCGCCGCGTCCCCACGCCAGCCCGGTGCGCCCGAGGACGACCGGAACCGGATCGCCGACCACGTTCCAGGCGGCGGTCGGAGATGGACGTTCGTATCGGCGGAGCATTCCGTCGATCGCATCCCAGCTCACCGAAGTCACGACGATGAGCTGTCGCGAGCCGGCGAGCGGCGACGCTGCGGGCATCGAGGCACAGTCAGCCAGCAGAAGGAGAAGTCCCGCCAGCGCGCGAGCGCTCCAACGGTCCACTGGCCTATCAGGGATCGACTTGAACTGTGGGATCGATCCACTTCTTCTTGCCGGCCCGCGTCACAATCGCCGAATAGTCGTAGCTTCCCACCTCAGCGTCGTTCTCGATGACGGCATGGCAGAACGCCTTGTTCTGTCCGCAGACCAGATGCTTCACCGGGCTGCGGTCATCGAACACAATCGCGAGCGACCCCTGCCCGGTCACAGTGAACCAGTTGATCGCGGCGTTGCGCTTCGCGTGAACCACACCGGGATAGGGAACGTTGTCCATGTCACGGTCGTCGATGCACACAATCGGATTGCCGGGGTTTCCCGGGTTCGGCACCGGAGCACCCGGATTGGCGTGACAGGGACCGGGGTCTGGATCGCTCAGGAGCCGCCGTTTCTGACGATACGATGCGCACGAGGTGAGTGCAGCGACAGCGCAAAGGATCACGAGCCACCGCAGCACAACTGCGGTGCGATGAGAGGGGACACCGGGCATGACGGGCCTCCTATTCTCTGGTCGATGAGGATTTCAAAGCCTGGGCAAAATCGGGTCGCTTCTGAAGAGCGGCCCACTCGGGATCGCGGACCGCGTCCGCGGCACTGTAACCGGCGCGTATCGAACGTGACAGCCACGATATCGCCAGATCATCGTCGCCCGCCAGTCGCGCGACGACGGCAGTGTGATAGAGCGCGTTGGCGCTGGTCGGATCGAGCTGCAGAGCCTTACTCGATTCCACCTTCGCGTCCGCCATCTTTCCCATCTTCGCGAGCGAGCTGGCGACGATCGCGTGCGCCTGTGCGTCGGCCGGATTGATCTGGAGCGACTGGCGTGCGGCGTTGATTGATCGTTCGTAGGCGCGTGTCGCCTTTTCGTTGTCGTGCAGCCAGCGGTAGTCGTCGCCGAGGTTCGCCCAGGAGATGTAGTTGTCGGGCGCGAGCTCGACGGCCTTCTCCGACGACGACGCCGCGTCGGCGTACTTGCCGATGAAAAACTGACAGGCGCCGAGGTTCGCCCACGCCATGGCACTGGGCCCTGAGGCGATGGCGCGCCGGTACGAGGCGATCGCGTCGTCGTAACGGCCCATCCCCTGCAGCGCGGCACCGAGGTTCAGATGCGTTCGAGGGCTATCCGGCATCAGCGTGATGGCGCGCTGAAATTGCGAAGCCGCATCCGCATACCGGCCGCGGTGGTAGTTGAACACTCCGTACTTCGTGTAGACCGCGGGCCAGTCGGGACTGAGCGATTGCGCCTCGCGATAGAGCTGCTCCGCCTGCGCGGCACGCCCCATCTTGTCGTACGTTTCGGCCAGTCCGAGAACCGCGTCGGGGAACTTCGGCCGCAGCCGCAGCGCCTGATTGAACTCCGCGACCGCCTCGGTGAACTGCCCACTCGATTCCTTCAGCTCGCCGAGCGTGACATGCACCTCGGGCAACGATGGATCGATATCGGCAGCGCGCTTCGCGTACACGGACGCCTGTTCCACGAGCGCCGGCTTCCTGCTCTGCGCGTACTTGAGAAGCAGTGCCCTGCCCAACGCGCCGTTCACGAGAGCCGAGTCGCGCGCATTCAGGAGCAGCGCCTCGAGACGGCTGATCGCCGAATCGATCGCTGCCTCGTCCCGAAACCGGTGCAGCAAGCCGGTCGCTTCGAGATAGCGGCGCTGATCGTCGCCGGCATCGAGACCGTCGCGCGTCGTCGTCGCCGCCTGCGCGGATCCGATCCCGAGCGCGCGGAACACGCTCTCGGCGAGCGTGTCCTGGAGCGCGAAGATGTCGTTGCTCGACGCGGTCACGTCGTCGGCCGCGACCTGCGCTCCCGTATCGGGATCGAGGACGGCATACGTCACGCGCAGCCGCTCTCCTGTTTTCTGCACTCCGCCGCGCAGCAGCAGATCCGCGCCGCGGCGTTCTGCGATCTCCTTCAGCGTCGCAGTGGCAGGAAGATCGGCGCCCTGAAACGGGGCGATCACCCGGATGGCATGCGATCGCGACAGCCGGTTGCTCAGGGTCTCGGCGATGCCGTCGGTCAGCATCTGGGTATCGGGGGTGGCACTGAGATCGCGAAACGGGAGGACGGCGAGTGACCTCACGCTCTGTCGTGGCCTCGCCACCGGCGCACGCTCGCGCATCGCGACGTAGACGCCCGCCGCGACGAGGACCAGAGCGGCAGCCAGGGCCGAGAGGCGGCCGGTGCGCGCCGGCGGGCGCACCGCGTGCGGTCCGCTTCGGCGACCGGAGCTGTCGGTCAATGTGTCGCGCACTTCGCGCAGATCGCGCGCGAGATCGCGCGTCGATGCGTAGCGTTCGGATGGGTCCTTCTGCATGCAGCGATGGATGATGCGCTCCAGCTCGGGCGGCACTCCCGGCACGACATCGCTGAGACGCACCGGCTCCTCGCGAATGATCGCGGTCAGCGTCTCCGGCGCCGTGTTGCGATCGAATGGACGCTTCAAGGCGATCATCTCGTAGAGGATCACGCCGAATGAGAACTGGTCGGATCGAAAATCGGTCGGCTTCCCGCTCGCCTGTTCCGGCGACATGTAGCCGACCGTGCCGAACACGGCCCCGGGCGTCGTGTGCGGCAGCGTCGAGTCGTTCGGACTGAGCGGCCTCACGAGTTTGGCCAGACCGAAATCGAGCACCTTCACGAAGCCGTCGTTCGTGATCATCAGGTTTTCGGGCTTGAGGTCGCGATGCACGATGCCGCGCTCGTGCGCAGCCGCCAGCCCCTCCGCAGCGCGACCGGCGATCCGCAATGCCTGTTTGAGCGGCATCGCACCTTCGGTGAGGAGATCGCGGAGATCGCGACCCTGCACCAGCTCCATCGCGATGTACGCGATGTCGTCGTGCTGGCCGATCTCGTAGATCGTGACGATGCCCGGGTGATTGAGCGCCGAAGCGGCGCGCGCTTCCTGTTCGAACCGCCGCAGGTGCTCCTGACTGGTGGCGTACTCGCGAGGCAGAATCTTCAGGGCCACATCGCGATCGAGCTTGCGATCGCGCGCGCGGTAGACCTCACCCATGCCGCCGGCACCGAGCTGCGTGACGATCTCGTATGAATCAATCGTGACTCCGGGCGCGAGGCTCAAGGGATTGGCGAGAGTCTACAACGATTTACATGCGGAGAGGAGGCACGCGTGGCGCGGCGTCGTACCCCTATAATCGGTCGAGCCCAATGTCGTTCACGCGCCGCTACCTCGTCTGGCTGCTCGGACCTCCGGCCATCGTCACCGGTCTGCTGGCCTTCCTCTTTCTCTCGCAGGTGCTGCAGTTCTCGGCTGTGACGATGGGGCGGCTGATCGCGCTCGTCGCGGCGTTCTTCGCCGGCGGCGCGCTCATCCTGTTCGCGGGTCTGCGTCCGTATACACGCGCGGTCGAGGCCGCTCTTGCCGGCCGGGGCGATCTCTCAGTCGCACTGACGAACTGCCTCGAGAAGACGAAGCGCATCCCCGTCGTGCTCTGGACGATCGGCAGCGTTCTCTTCGCCATCCTCGGCGCGCTGCTCATCATGCCGTCCGCCCTCGGCTTCTCGTACTTTCTGGTCGCCGCGTTGATCGGAGGATTCGCTTCCGTGGCCTGGTCGTATGCGGCCGGCAAATACCTTCTGGCAGACGAAGCGGCCGGCCGGCCGAACGTGCGGTACGTCGGGAGCGAGCTCCCGCTGGGGCGGAAGATCGCCATCGTCTTCGTCGGCTCCTTCGTGATCTCTTCCGCGGTCGTCGTGCAACTCGCCTCATCGAAAGTGTCGACGGCGCTCGAGGAGCTGGCCATCCGATCCGCATCGGAGCGGTTTGAGCGGGTATACGAAAGCGCGAATCTTCTCGCGCGCGTCGACCCGGATGCGCTCAACAACCTTCGTGAATACGTGCCTGACGGCTACACGCTGCACCTCATCGACGGGAACGGGCATCAGACGAGCACGGCGGACCCGCTCACGCCCGAGGAGGTCGCGGCCGTCAGGAAACTGAAGTCCGGCGACAGCCTGTCGTTCATCTCGCCGCATGTTGCGCAATTCGCGCCGCTGAAAGACGGATCGATCTTCGTTCTCTCGATCCCGTGGCAGCCCTATCGCAACATTCCTCGGCAGATCGCGTTCTACACGGCGATCGTCGCGCTCTTCACGCTTGCCACGTTCTCGCTCGCGACGTGGGTCCTCTCGCGTGACATCACGACGCCGCTGCGTGATCTTCAGACGATGGCGCGCGAGCTGGCAGAGGGCAACTTCGAAGCCGAGGCGCACGTGTTCGCCGATGACGAAGTGGCGGGGCTCGCGGAGAGCTTCGGCGAGACGCGCTCGAACCTCCGCCGTCTGATCGGGCGCCTCGGCGGCAGCGGCTCGATCATCACCGACGGCGTCCGCGTGATCACGGGCGGAACGGAATCGCTCCTGACGCGCGCACGCGACCAGGCCGAGCTGACCGAGAACTCCTCGGTCGCGGTCGAGAACGTGCGCGGCGGCATCGGCGGCGTCCTCAACGCCGCGGACACGGTCGCCTCACTCACGCAGGATGCTTCGAGCCGTGCCCTGGAGCTGCATGCATCGGCCGAGGAGGTGGCCGAGAGCATGGACCACCTGTTCCAGTCGGTGGAGAAGACATCATCGTCGACGGCGGAGATGGACGCGTCGATGCGCGAGATGTCGCAGCGCACCGACGTGCTGGCCGGCATCAGCGAAGAGGTGTCTTCGTTCGTGGCCCAGATGGATTCGACGGTGAGCGAGCTGCGCGTCAGCGCAGAGTCGACCGCGGACCTGTCGCGGCGCGCGCGCGAGGATGCGGAGGCCGGCGGCCGGGCGGTGGCGCGTACGATGGAAGGCATCACCGCGTCCGAGGATCTGACGAATCGCACGGCGGCCGTTCTCGAGGAGCTGCAGCAGAGCGTCGCCAAGATCGGACAGATCCTCAACGTGATCGAAGAAGTCACGAATCGGACGAATCTGCTCGCGCTCAACGCCGCGATCATCGCGGCACAGGCCGGCGAGCACGGCGCCGGTTTCACGGTCGTCGCGGACGAGATCCGTGAGCTGGCCGAGCGCACCCGCGGCTCGACCAAGGAGATCGCTGTGATCGTGAAGGCGGTACAGAGCGGATCGAAGCAGGCGGCGGCGCGCATTCAGGAAGGTGTGGCGCGCGTGAAGGAGAACGTCGAGCTCGCGCGCGGCGCTTCGGCGTCTCTGGCGAAGATCGTCGACAGCGCGAACCGCTCGAACGAGATGTCGACGCGGATCGCCACGGCGCTGCAGGACCAGGCCGGCGCCAGCCGTCATCTCCACGAGGTGATGGCGAAGATGTCCGATCACATCGCGGAGATCCACCGCGCCACGCGCGAGCAGTCGCGCGGCACGCAACTGCTGGCGCAGGAAGCCGAGCGCGTCCGCGACATCGCCGCGCAGGTGAAAAAGGCTACCGACGAGCAGTCGCAGGCCGGTCGCGGCATCACGACAGCCCTCGAGAAGATCGCCGACGACGCCCGTTCCATGCGCGATCTGCTGGAGCGGCAGTTGAGGGAGACCGACCGCATCGCCGATGCGTCACGTTTGATGCTCGACATCGCTCAGGAGAATGACGCGATCGCGCGCGAGTTCAACACGACGGTGCAGAACCTCGCGCGCAGCGGTCAGGACTTCGATACAGAGGTGGCGCGTTTCCGCACCACGGAGAATTAGAGTGCCCTCGCCCCGCGGAGCGGGGAGAGGGTGGCCGAAGGCCGGGTGAGGGGCGACCCCTCATCCGCGCTTCGCGCACCTTCTCCCCGCTGTCGCGGGGCGAAGGCTCCGAGTGTTTACGACTTGGAGATCTTCCGTGCGAAGCCCTGCACGTTCTCGACCTGCTCTTCGACGACGTCGAGAACCTTGCCGGTCACATCGGTGACCTTCTTCTGCATCTTCTTTCCGGGGAACGGGGCATACAGCAACGCCACGGCGGCGCCGGCAACCGCGCCGAGCGCGAACGCCAATGCATACTTTCCAAAACCATTCTTACGTTCAAACATGTACTGCCTCCTTTTGTAGCCGCGGCGTAACCTACGGCATCGTCAGTAATACGGCCATGACCCGTGTCACGTTTCGCGTGTGATCACGCCGACAGTTCGCGAGCGGCGGCGCCGGTCGCGCACAGCCAGAGCGTATCTGCAGCCTCGACGCGCAGGTCCGGCTCGAAGCGTGGCAGCCGCGCGCCGCCGCGTTCGATCGCCAGAATCGCGGTGCCGGCGACTCGCGAGCCGACGTCGGCCATCTTTACCCCTGCGAAACGGCTGCCAGGTACGCGGACGACGGAGCGATGCTCGTCGCGCGCCCGCGCCGAACGGCCGAGGAGACGCGCGGAGAGCATTTCGCCGGAGACGTCGCTGATCGAGAGCGCGTAGTCGGCGCCGGCGCGATGGATGTTCTCCAGATTGCGCGCGTGATTCACGCGCGCAATCACCGGCACGTCCGACGCCGCGTCACGCGCGATGACCGTGGCGAACAACGTCGCGTCGTCGATGTTCAATGCCAGCACGATCGCGCGCGCCGTCGCGATGCCGGCCCGCTCCAGCACCGACGGATCGAGCACGTTGCCCACCACGTCGACGTTCGGCATGTGCCGGCGTTCGACGACCCGGACTTCTTCTCCCGCATCGGTCAGCAGCTGGTGCACTTTTCTGCCGACCTCGCCGAATCCCGCCACGAGAAACGGCCCGCGTTGACGCAGGAACGTGCCGCCGATCATCGCCGCCACACGCGCCAGGCTCTCCTCGTCGCCGACGAGCTCGAGGATCGCGCCAGGCTGGACGCGCATCGCGCTCGTGCAGTGCGTGTCGAGCCGGCTGCGGCTCCACTGCCCCACGACCACCGCTCCGCTGCGCCCGGCCAGATTGGCTTCAGCCAGAGTCCTGCCTGCAACCGGACTGTCTTCAGGAATCCGAATCTCCCGGCGCAGCACGCCGGGAAGCTTGTCGAGGCCCGGAAGGCGCGGGCTGATGATGTCGCTCGCGTATGCCGCGAGCGCGGCGGCGACGATGTGGCGCGGCGTATAAGCCGACGTCGCGCCGGCGAGCTCCATCGGCATGCGATGCGCCGGCTCTTCGACGAACGCGAAGATCTCTTTTCGAAACCCGAGCTGCCGCGCGCGGAGGATGATGCCGGCGTTTTCTTCATCGCGTCCATTCGCGACGATCGCGCGGGCCACCGAAAGACGGCAGACGTCGAGGATGTCCTCGTCCGAGCGGCTGAACACGACGGCCAGCTTGCGCTCGAGCACCGCGCGCGCCTGCGCCTCGTCGGTCTCCGCCACGAGCGTGGCGATTCCGCTCTCGCGCAGCCGCTGCACGAGCGTCTCGACCGCCGGTCCGTAGCGATAGACGATGACGTGATCGTGCAGATGCGCATTCGCCTCGCGCGGCAGCCGCTCTTCGAACCGTTCTTCGAGAAACGGGATCATGAAGATCGGGACGATGAGGAAGAAGAGGAACACGCCGACGAACTGCACGAACACGACGAGCAACACCATCGCCGGATGCCGCCAATGCGCGTCCGCACCATAGCCGGTCGTGCTCAGCGTCTCCGCCGCCCACTCGATGCTGTCCCAGAACGTGCGGTGCTTCCCCTCCAGCACCTCCATCCCGACCTCGTACAGAAACGCAACGCCGAGGGTGAAGACGACGAGTGCCACGGCGAGCGCGATGAGCCGCCGCGATGAGCGCTGCATGCTGTGATTGTAGAGTGTGGTTAGCTATTGCTGATCGCTGATTGTTGATTGCTGATCAAGTGACTGGTGCTGTGGCGTCTTGACTCAGCACTCAGCACTCAGCACTCAGCACTCAGCAATGGTGTCCCTCCTCTGTACCGTCCGCAATTGCCACCTCCCGCTCGAACGCCGGGAGCGGCGCATGGTCTGCGCGAATACGCACTCGTTCGACATCGCGCGCAGCGGCTACATCAATCTGTTGCAGCCGCAGGACCGCCGGTCGCGAGCTCCGGGCGATTCGCCGGAAGCGGTGGCCGCACGCCGTCGCTTTCTCGACGCCGGCTACGAAGAGCCTTTTCTGAATGCGATCCTCGGGATCCTCCGTGGGGCACCGGCTTCTTCCCCCGTCCTCGACGCCGGCTGCGGCGAGGGCCACCACCTCGGATCCATCGCCACGAAGCTCGGCATCGAAGGACACGGCGTCGACCTGTCGGTGACCGCAATCGACCTCGCAGCGCGCCGATACAGGCAGTGCCAGTGGATCGTGGCGAACGCCGATCGCTTTTTGCCCTACGCTGACGGTTCATTCGCCACGGTGCTCTCGATCACGGCCCGCTTGAATCCGACAGAGTTCCGGCGCGCCATCCGCGACGAAGGCCGACTGGTCGTCGCCGTGCCCGCGCCAGACGATCTCGCGCAATTACGGGCGATCATCCATGGCAAAGTTGCCGAGCGCGATCGCGTGGAGAGAACCACCGCGATGTTCGCCGGTCACTTCACGCTCCAGCGGCACGAACGCGTATCGGCGCACGCTCGCCTCGATCGCGCCGCGATCGTGAACGTGCTCACGTCGTCGTATCGAGGACTGCGGCACCGCGAGAAGGAGAGGCTCGAAGGAGTTGATACGCTGGACGTTACATTG
>Ga0210377_10003225_pt1 | contig 14051 bp, 14 predicted proteins | sample PLM4_65_b1redo_FD_155480 | JGI IMG/M metagenome (GOLD analysis project Ga0210377, IMG submission 155480) | Groundwater sediment microbial communities from an aquifer in East River, Colorado, USA - PLM4_65_b1 redo | ecosystem: Environmental > Terrestrial > Soil > Riparian zone | place: USA: East...
GCGGCGTAGGAAACTACCCGGTAGAAGGCCCCCTCCCCGACGTGAGCTCCGAACAGGACGGCCGGTCCCTTGAAGGCCAGCACCAGGAGCAGGATGACGATGAGCGAGCCAGCGGTGATCAGGCTCGCCGCCAGCCCGTTCCGTTTGAACAGACCGGACAGAATGGCCGGCCAGCTGAAGTCGCGGTACGTATTCACCCGCAGCTCGGCCGTGAGCTTCGGGATGTTCACTGCGAACTCATGGGGCGGCGCGTACTGACAGGCGTAATAGCAGTCGCGACAGTCGAAGCACAGGTTGGCGAGATAGATGAGGTCGCCTTTCGTGAAAGTTCGGCGCAGCTCCAGCGCCGGAAAAACCGCGCAGTAACCCTCGCAGTAGCGGCAGGCGTTGCAGATCATCAACTGCCGCTCGGCCTCTTTGAGCAGCTCAGCTTCTGGCATGACGTGCCGCTTCCCGTCCGGCAATCCTGCCGAAGACCGAGCCGATCGTCAGCCCGAATCCGGCTAGATAGCCCTTCCTGAGAATGTTGCCGGCCATCACTTCCCCGGCTGCGAAGATGTTCCTTGCCGGGCGCTCGTCCTGCATGATCACGCGGGCCTGCTCGTTCACCGTAACGCCCAGATAGGTAAAGGTGATGCCAGGGCGCAGGGGATAGGCGAAATACGGCGGGGTGTCTATCCGCCGTGCCCAGTGGCTCTTTGGCGGATCGAGTCCCTCGGTTCGACAATCGTCCAGACCGCCCGGGTCGAACGCGCCGGGCCGCACGGCCCGGTTAAACTCATCTACCACCGCCGCCAGCGCTAGTGGGTTCAGACCTAGCGCCGCGGCCAACTCGGAGATCGAGCCTGCCTCGACCGGCGGGAACACCGACGGCATGAAGTGCGCCATTGCCTTGGCGTCTATGACGGAGTAGGCGATCTGATCTGGCTGCTGCGCGATGAGTCCGCCCCAGATCGCGTAGCGCTTCGGCCAGAAGTCCTCGCCCTCGTCGTAGAAGCGCTTCACCTCCTTGTTGACGACGATCCCGAACGGCACGCTGTCAAGGCGGGTGACGATACCCCCGTCGAACTTCGGCGCCCGGGCGTCGACTGCCACCGCATGGCAGCCGCGCGGATCGCCAACCGGCTTCGCGCCGTGCTTGAGCAACTCCTTCAACATCTGTCCCTGGTTGTGCTTCGTGCCGCGGATAATGAAGTTGTCGGCCGCGTCCCCCCAATACTCTTTGAGCCATGGGATATTTGCTTCGAAGCCGCCGGAGGCGACGACGATGGCCTTCGCCTTGACCTCGTGCAACGCGCCATTGCGCACGGCCACAGCCGAGAGGAATTCACCGTTACGCAAGTTGAGCTCGCGGACCTCCGAGTCATAGGCAATCTCAACGCCGAGCCTGGAGGCGATGTCGTAGTAAGCGTTGACCATCGCCTTGCCGCCGCCCAGCATGAAGAGGTTGGTCCTGGCCAGGTGCAGCGTGCCGCGCAGAGGCCGCTGCCAGCGGACTCCGTTGGTCGGAATCCACGCGCCGAGCTCCTTCGATTCCCGAATCGTCAGGCGGGCAAGCTGCTCGTTGGTCTCTTCTCCGGTTACCCGCAGGAGGTCGTCCCAGAACTCCTTCTCAGTGTACGGGCCGGTGACATATTCGTTGGCCCCCTCATGCATGGTGCGCATGTCGCGGGTGTGGCGGCTATTGCCGCCGCGAAAAGCCGCCGGGGCGCTCTCAAGCAAGAGCGTCCGCGCGCCGCCTCGCTGCGAGGTCACTGCCGCGCACAGGCCGGCATTGCCGCCTCCGACGACCAGGACGTCGAAGATCTCGGTTAGATTTATGGCGGAGTTTCTATCCCGCACGACTTTCTCTCGTCCATGAAGTGGATCACTAACTCTCCGCGGGTATTCCCATCCGTTTTCGAAAGAGAGGATAAAAGAGCGCCCCCAGAGCTAAAAGAAGGAGCGCGGCACTAAGAGGACGGGTGAAAAATATCGATGGATCACCCAGAGAGAGGATCAGCCCCCGACGCAATGAGAGCTCAGCTAAGTCCCCGAGGACCAGGCCCAGGACAGCCGGGGCTGTAGGATAGTCGAACTTGGTCATGAGATAACCTAGCACGCCGAAGATGAACATCACAAAGAGGTCGTCTACGCTGTTGTTGACTCCGAACGCTCCGACGACGCAAAGCAGCATGATGACGGACGCGAAGACAGAGTAGGGAAGCCGATTGAGCTGAAGAAACAGGCGAATGCCCCAGATCATGGTGAGGATCATAAGCAGGTTCGTAAGCAGTGCCGCAATGAAAATTCCATACACGACATCGGGCCTCTGGACTAAAAGAAGCGGGCCTGCCTGGAGTCCGTGAATCATAAAAGCGCCCAGGAGCATGGCCGTTGTGTTTGAGCCGGGGATTCCTAGCGCCAGGAGAACTGTAAGCGATCCTCCGGTGGAGGCGTTGTTGGCAGCCTCAGCGGCAATCAGTCCCTCTTCCGAGCCGTGGCCGAACTTCTCCGGTTCTTTGGACCAACGCGAGGCCTCTCCATAGGCCAGAAATGAAGCGATAGTAGCGCCGGCGCCAGGGAGGGCCCCTACCACGGTTCCCAGGGCCGATGACCAGCCGAGAAGGCCCAGGTGTCTGCGCCACTCGGCCCAACGGGGGATCTCCGAGGACAGGCCGCGGTACTCCGCAGAGGTTGTATTTTCTTTGAAGGCCTGTTCAGCCTCGAGGAAAACTTCTGATACAGCCAGGAGACCAACCATCGCTGTGACAAAGTTGATCCCGCCTAAAAGGATAGTCGTGCCGAAGGTGAAGCGTTCGGCTCCAGTGATTCCATCCGTCCCGATCGTGGCGAGGAAAAGGCCCAACAAACAGGAAAGGAACCCCTTTCTTAAAGATCCCCCTGATAGGCTCGACACCACGCTTAACCCAAGCATCATCAGGGCAAAGTATTCCGCGGGGCCGAAGGCAAGAGCAAAGCGAGCAATCAGAGGCGTGGCCGCCATCATGACAAAGACGCTGAAAAGCCCGCCCAGGGCGGACGCGATAATGGCAATCCACATGGCCTTGGCTGCGTGTCCCTGCTTGGCCATGGCGTGCCCTTCCATGACAGTGCAGACCGCCGACGGCTCACCTGGTATGCCAAAAAGAATTGCCGTGATAGAACCCCCGGTGATGGCGCCACAGTAAATGGAGACCAGCATGCTGAAGGCTGTAACTGGCTGCATGGCAAAGGTGAAAGGGATGCCTAGAACCACCGCCATGGAAGCGCTGATTCCAGGCAGAGCGCCGGCGATAATGCCCCAGAGGCTTCCCAGGAGAATAGCTAGGAGGTTGACCGGCTGGAGCATGGCAGTGAGGGCGGTCAGATAGTGGTCCCACATAAAAATCCTAGTAGAACATTCGGCTAAAGGTGAGAAAGACGCCGCTCCCGCGCGGCAGAGGGATACTCACGAACTTTATGAAGAAGAGAAAAAGAGCGGGCGTGATGAGAACGGGCGCCATTACCAGCACGCTGACTCTTTTTTCCCCCAATCCGAGCATGAAGGCGATGATGAAAAGCGGAGTGGTCGAAACAAATCCCGTCCAGGGCAGGGCGGCCAGGTAGACAAGAACGGTAGCCATGGCAACCAGGCATTGGAAGAGCCTGAGTTCTTGCGGTGGCGTTTTATCCCCGAGATGAGCGGCGCGGAGATAACTTCGCAGCCCCTGAAAAAAGACCAAAGCGCTCAGGGCCGTGGCCAATGAAAGAACCGAGAGCGGCCAGAAGCCGCTACCTACTTCACCGAGCCGACGTATGCTACCGAGTTGCCATGCCCAGGGAAGAAGCGCCACAAAAAATAGCAGACAGGCGCCACGAAAGATAAGCTCGCCTCTGCGTATCGGCTCCACTCTCTTGATGGGTTAAAGGCCGGCCCCTTTGAGAATTTCCCGGTAGGAGTTGACCTCTTCTTCCCAAGCCTTGCGGAAATCATCAAGCGGCAGGTAGCCTTTGCGAATGTGGAGATAGTTTTCTTGCTCGAATTTCTTATAGGAGGGCTCCTCCATGGCCTTCCTTACAGCCTCCGCCAGGAGCTTCACCTGTTCGGGCGCTGTGCCTTTGCGGAGGGCAAAGCCTCGCGTTAGACCCTTTGTGTGTTTGATACCCTGCTCCAAGGTTGTGGGCACATCCGGTAAGACTGGGTGACGTGACTCGCTTATGACGGCCAGCGCCCTGATTTGGCCCGCGTTGATCAGGGGCAGGGTTTCCGCAAGCTCTTCCATGGCGCCATGGATGTGGCCACCGAGCATCGCCGCTTTGATCTCCGCCCCCGAGTCATAGGGAACAAAGGTGATCTGAATGTCGGTCAGCTTGGCGATGCTCAATGTCTGGAATTCAGACCAGCCGCCGGGACTTGTGCCAGCGAATTTGAGCTGGCGCGGGTTTTTCTTTCCGTAGTCGATGAGATCTTTGAGGGTTTTGAATGGGGTCTTGGCCCCTACCAGAATGCCGGTGGTGTCGAGCTGGTAGCGCGCCACAGGAACGAAATCCTGAAGCAGGCTCACGCGGGTTTTAGGCTTTACAGCGTCGATAAAGTGCGAGGTTGTAATGGCCAGGATCGTATGGCCGTCAGCCGGCTGCTGAGCCACATGAATCATTCCCTTGGTGGCCCCTCCCCCAGGCATATTCGTGATGACGATCTTTGTCCCCAGCACTTTCTCCAGGGCTGGCACAATGGCGCGCGTGGCCGTGTCGCTCCCTCCGCCAACGCCAAAGGGAACGATAATCTCAATGGGTCGCTCGGGATAAGCCGCAGTCCACGCGCTGCCGGGAAGAAGAAGCGTAAGAGCCAAATACCCCAGGATGCTCAATGCCGAACGGATCATAAAGACCTCCTGAAAGTCCTCTGTTACAAGGCATCGGCCAGATGCCTCACGCCCTTACGAAGCCCGGACCCCCTACTTCGCGTGCTTCTCGAACCAGGCGGCTGCCTCGGATGGCTTGATCGCCTCTTTTCCCTTCGCCCATCCAATCGGACAGACCACGCCATTCTTCTGGTGCTCCTGGAAGGCGTCCAAAAGGCGCAGAGCCTCATCGACATTGCGTCCGATAGGCAGGTTGTTGACCTGAATAGCCTCGACAACGCCTTCGGGATTAATCAGGAAGAGACCGCGCACCGCTACTCCGGATGCTTCCTGAAGCACGCCGTAATCGGCGCTCATCTTTTTAGTAAAGTCCGCGAGCAAGGGGTATTTGCATCCCTCGATCCCGCCCTTCTTGCGCGGGGTTTGTAACCATGCCTTGTGGGAAAACTTACTATCCGTGGAGACTGCTACGACTGCACCATTGCGCTGCTCGAACTCCGGCAACCTGTCGGAGAATTCATTGATTTCCGTAGGTCAGACGAAGGTGAAATCGAGAGGATAGAAGAACAGTACCAGCCACTTTCCGCGGTAATCTTTCAGCGCTACACTTTTGAAATCTCCTTTGACGACGCCGTCGAGCGTGAACTCGGGCGCCTTCTCACCGACACGTATAGACATAAAACTTCTCCTTTCTTCCCAATCTATGCGCTCAATCATTTATAACCAAGGTGGTTGTTTGTCAAGGGATGCGGGCTTTGGTAATGGGCCATTTTGAGACTTGTGATCCAATGGACGACAGGAATGGAGATTCTTCGCTCCACTCAGAATGACACTAGAGAGACTTGTCATCCTGAACGAAGTGAAGGATCTCTGGCAAAATGACCCACTACCCGGGCTTTGATAAAGCTTTTTTTGCTGTCCTCGTTCTGGTATCCTTTTAAAACTCTGATTAGGGAAAAGGGGAAAGATGGTTTCTATCAACGAATTCCGGACAATCGAACTTAAGGTTGCTACGATCAAGAAGGCGGAGCCGCATCCCAATGCCGATAAGCTGCTGGTACTTCAAGTCGACCTGGGTTCCGAAGAGCGCCAAATTGTTGCCGGCATCAGAGGACACTACGCTCCCGAAGAACTGATAGGTAAACAGGTCGTGGTGGTCGCCAATCTCGAAACCGCAAGGCTCCGAGGCTTAGAAAGTCAGGGTATGGTGCTGGCTGCCTCGGACGGCGAACGAATCGTGATCTTGACTCCAGAGAAGCAGGTGAGCCCAGGTGCTAGAATCTCATGATGCTACCTTACGTGGCAATCCGGATGCCGGTTCGCCCGTAGGTATCGTATTCGGATTTTCGTTACAGGTAACCTTTCTCCTTGAAATATTTCCTCGCCCCTGGATGAAGCGGGATACCCAGTGGCGCCTCCTCCGTGTCACGGCAGAATTCCCTCATGTTCAGGCGAGTGTCATCAACGGGAAAGGCGTTTCGTCGGGCGTAGATAGATTCGCAAATAGCATAGGCCATTTCATCGCTCAGCCATCTATGGGTGATGATCGGCCAGCCGCTGAAATCCAGCGTCCTGACATCCTCTTTTAACCTGGGATATTTTTTTTTCGGGATGATCGATCTCTTGAAGCCCAATGTCTCCATTTTTCTTCGGATGTCGTTTTCGAGGTGTAGGACCTCGTAACCGTTGGCCAAGGCCAAGTCCAGCCATCGCGTTATGCCTTCGTCGAATATGGCATCGACCTTCCTTTGAATAATGCTATTGCGCCTTGTGAGGCCTGAGGGATGGTCGACCTCCTGGACTCGCCCTCCCCACTGCTGCATCTTTTTGAACGTGATGCCATAGAGCGAGAGGATTTTTGTAATCGCATAGTAGGTGCAATTAGGGAATTTCGAGCACCGGGTGGAGACTTTTAGGGGGATTTTATTCTCGACGATATCCCACAAGGACTTGATCTTAAGATCCTTGGATACGGCGAAGGCGATCTTGTCCCAAGACGGGAAGGAGCCCAGGGCCCTGAGCGGGAGCTTTCTTTTATAAAACCCCTTGCCGCGGTAAGCCATGGTCACAATGGCCGATGGATTCACGTAGGCTACATCGATGTGCCTTTTACCCACTTCGATGGGAGCGAGCATGCCGCCCATCACCTCTCCGCCTACACCCAACCTCAGGGGAGGATGGGAGGTCTCCTCCTCTTTGCTGGACCAAACGGAAAGCGTTACAGCGCTTCCCAAATTGAACATTTGCCTTCTGTACAGTTCCGCGGCGATCTCCAAGGTCGCCCACGCCCGCATTGCTCTCGAATTCATTCTTGCCATGGTCATAGTTCCTTAGTGCGTTGGCCTCATCTGGTGAGGATGCCTGATATGGGGATAGAGATAGATAAGTGTGGTATTTCTCCTTCCTATATATATGATAAACACAAGACTGCCACAACACTTCCTGACTTGGCACGTCTCGGATTTCGTGCCAGGGCTTCTTGTTCCGGACTCAACCCCTCCCCTCTTTTCCTTTGCCCCCGGTCAATTTCTGAGAACGGGAAAGAAACAAGGGAACCGGGCGGGAGATCTTCTGAGGCTACCTGCTAGGCAGGCCGAAGATCTCGGCGTAGAGCTTGCGCGTCTCCGCAATATCTTCCGCCAGGCCTACGATCTCTACCTTCCATTCTTTGCGCATCAGCTCCGGCGGCTGGGGCGGCACATCGGGTCGGGCAGGAATGCGCCCCTCGTCCCGGACCTTGGTCTGGCCTTCTTTGGAAAGAATGAAGTCCATAAAGAGACGAGCGGCATTGGGATGCGGGCCATTCTTTGCAATAAGCCCTACCAAAGGATGGATCAGCACGGGTTCCACGGCAACCCAGTTTATCGGCGCTCCTTTTTCTTTGATCTCCTGCGCCCGGTGGCCATAGACCTCCACGGTGACGGCAAACTCGCCAGCGGCGACCAGCTCGGCCTGTGCCGTGCGGCCGCGCCGGAAAACCGGTCCCTGGGCCTTGAGTTTCCTCATGAATTCCAGCCCCTTTTCCTTGCCGCGCACACGCAACTGCCCTTCAAACCACTCGTAGAGCTCCGTATCCATGGAGATCTTCTCTTTCCAGAAGGGAGCTAGTAGATCATCGAAAGACTTCGGGGCCATATGGGGAGGAACGAGCTTGGTATTGTACATCATCGTTGAGTTGTTCAAGACCAAGGCGGTCCAGAAACCCTCCTTGTCCTTGAACTCGTCGCGAAAGAATTTTCTTTCTGAGGACTGATAGGACGCCACTAAGCCCCTTTTGATGATCTCTTTGGCATAAAGCATGAGAGGACCCGCCACGTCCCACAGATGGCGGCCGGCCTGGGCCTCGGTGAGCACCTTGCTCGCTATGGCTGTGCCCCCGACCCGGACTAGCTCGGTCTTTATAAAGGGATATTTTTTCTCGAAGGCGTCCAACCAGGGTTTGCTCTCACCGATATTAAGGTTGGTATAAAAAGAGAGCGCCCTTTCCTGTTTGGCTTTTTCCACGACTTCGAATTGGGCCGCGTCTATTGTTTCCACCGTTAGGCTCAAGGCAAGGAAGAAAGAAAAAAACTGAAAAAAATTTTTCATCGAATCCCTCCAATAAGTATTGAGGTTCCAACCTTTACCAAAGATGATGGTTACGGGCAAGCGTCCATGGCCAGAAATCCTTTACAATCCAAGGCGGATTTGTTATGGCCATGACGTGAGAGTTAAGTCATCTTGCCTCCTTTAATGACACTGCTTCCTAAAGGACGTCCCACCTTTTGCGCTGTCGATCTGGCAGCCTTGCGCTGGAACTTCCGGCAGGTGAGAAAAAAAGTTGGCCGTAAGGTCCAAGTCCTCTCCGTGGTGAAGGCCAATGGCTATGGTCATGGGGCGCGCGAAGTCGCCAAGGCTCTGGAGCATGAGGGGAGCGATGCCTTCGGCGTGGCGACACTGGAGGAGGGGGTCGAGCTCAGAGAAGCAGGGATTCGATCACCCATTGTGATCTTGGCCGGTTTTTATCCGGCACAGCTCGATCAGCTTCTTCGACACCGTCTTATCCCGGTAGCCATCGAACCAGATGGGCTCTGCCGTTTGGAAACGTTGGCGCGGAAACGCGGGGTTTCCCTCGGCTTTCACCTCAAGGTAGACACCGGCATGGGGAGGATCGGTTTTCTCGTCTCAGAAATTGATTCCTGGCTGCCTGAGCTGAGCAGGCTAAGATCGTTGAGACTCGGAGGCCTTTTCTCTCATTTCTCTCACGCGGAAAATGTCGGTGGAATCTATACGCAAAACCAACTGAAGCTCTTCCACAGGTTGGTCGCGCGTCTCAGGTCCGCAGGCTATGATCCGCCTCTCGTTCACCTGGCTAATAGCGCCGCGGTGATCGCGCTTCCGAGCGCGCATTTTTCCCTGGTCCGTCCGGGGTTGATGCTCTATGGTATTTATCCGTCGCCCGGGATGGCGAGTCAGGTGGCGCTGAAACCGGTTCTTTCCTGGAAGACTCGTATTCTGCAATTAAAGAAGATCCCGAAGGGCTCGAGCATCAGTTACGGGCAAACCTTTGTCACCAGGCGGGAGAGCCTGATCGCCACGCTTCCCGTTGGCTATGCGGATGGCTACCCCAGGCTATTGTCGAACCGCGGGGCTGTGCTGGTGCGGGGAAAAAGGGCGCCGATCGTGGGCCGGGTGTGCATGGATTTGACTATGATAGATGTTACCGATATACGGGGAGTACGGCAGGGAGATGAAGTAGTTCTCCTGGGTCACCAGGGAAGAGAGAAGCTCTCCGCAGACGAGATGGCCTTGTGGGCGGAGACGATCTCTTACGAAATTCTCACTTCTATCAGCGCGAGGGTCCCTCGCATTTATCACAGTTAAAAGGCTTCGACCTGCCTTCGACGGGCTCAGGCCCTGAGTTAATCGAAGGGATCTCAGCCGAAGGAGGAATAAAAAGCCGTGGCCAAGGTTCAAAGGGCCCTGATCAGCGTCTCCGACAAGAAAGGGGTTGTCGAATTTTCCCGTGGACTGTCGGAGTTGGGGATTGAGATTGTCTCTACCGGCGGCACTGCGACGCTTCTACGACAGAACAGTATCGCAGTCAAAGATGTTTCGGAGATCACGGGATTTCCAGAAATGATGGATGGTCGCGTGAAGAGCCTCCATCCCAAGATCCATGGCGGCATCCTGGCCCTCAGAGATCATCCGGAACACCTAGCCCAGATGAAGAGCCACGGGATTCTGCCTATCGACCTGGTGGTGGTGAATCTCTATCCCTTCGAGGCGACCGTGGCGCGAGGGGCGGCCTTCGCTGAAATTGTCGAGCAGATTGATATCGGCGGTCCCTCTATGGTGCGCGCCGCGGCGAAAAACCACGAGCACGTGGCTGTAGTCGTCGATCCGGGCGATTACGGCTCAGTTCTGGCAGAATTGCGGGACCAACGCGGCGAGCTTTCCGCGGATACCCGTTTTCGTCTTGTCTGCAAGGCCTTCCGGCACACAGCCCGCTATGACGGAGTGATCTCCAACTATCTGGACTCTCTCGACGAAAACAAAAAACCGACGCCATGGAGCCGGACTTTGAACTTCCAGTTTACGAAGATCCAGGATCTGCGCTACGGGGAGAATCCCCACCAGCAAGCGGCCTTTTACTCCAGCGGCGAGAGCGGCAGCGTTTCGGTGGCGCGCGCCAAACAGATTCAAGGGAAAGAACTCTCTTTCAACAATATCCTGGACGCGGACGCGGCCTTAGGCACTGTTTTGGAATTTTCCGAGACCGCGGCCGTGGTCATCAAACATACCAATCCTTGCGGCGCGGCGCTTTCGAAGAAGTCCCTTGCGGATGCCTTCCGCAAGGCGCGCGCCTCGGATCCGGTTTCGATCTTTGGCGGCGTGATCGGGTTCAATCGCCCGGTGGATGAGGAGACCGCCAAGGAGCTCAAAGAGATCTTCCTGGAGATTGTTATTGCTCCGAGTTTCACTGCGGAGGCGAAAGCGGTTCTCTCGTCTGCGAAGAGGCTCCTCAATATCCGCCTCCTCGAAGTCGATATGGGAAGAAAGGACGAGGGCGGCTACGACCTGCGCCGGGTGAAAGGGGGTGTCCTGGTTCAGGATTTCGACCGGGGAACCATCGATGTCAGAAACTGTAAGGTCGTGACCAGGCGCCGGCCGACAGAGGAGGAGTACGAGGCCTTGGATTTTGCCTGGCGCATCGCCCGTCATGTGAAGTCGAACGCGATTGTTTTTACCTCGCGGGACCGGATCTTGGGCGTAGGGGCAGGGCAGATGAGCCGGGTGGATTCGGCAAAAATCGCGGTCATGCGCGCCCAGACTCACGGGCTCGATCTTAGGGGATCGGTAGTTGCCTCGGATGCTTTCTATCCGTTCCGTGATGGCGTCGATGCGGCGGCAGAAGCGGGGGCCAAGGCGGTCATCCAGCCGGGCGGCTCGATCAAGGACGAAGAAGTGATCGCTGCGGCCAACGAGCATGGCATGGCGATGATTTTCACCGGCATGAGGCATTTTAGACATTAGATTGGTGGACCGTCGCTTGTGCCCTTAGTGCGGTGTTTGAAGATCTCACGGAGGAGCAGTGGAGGCGCTTCATGTTTCGGAGGCAATTTTGAGTTCCCGGCGGCTGATCCCCGAAAAGGAAATTCCTATCATTCATCATGCCCTTATCCGCTATGCTAAACTCGGTACATTGACAAGGTGTGCGAGTCCTCTATACCGGCGCCAGGAAATGAAAAATTCCCTGATTCATAACACACCCCAATGACATGCAGTGGAGGGAAAAAGTGGGAACAAAAGAATATAGCTACACCGTGTTGTTTGAACCAGCCGAAGAGGGTGGGTATGTAGTGACGTGCCCCGCCTTGCCCGGTCTTGTCACTGAAGGGGATACCCTCGAAAGAAGCGCGGGCAATGGCGAGGGATGCGATCCGCGCGTATCTGGAGAGCCTGCGGAAGGACGCATTGCCGATCCCCTTTGATAAAGAGATTAAACTTCAACCAGTCAAAGAAAAAATAAAGGTTATAAAGATCTGAAACGAAGAACCCTTGAGTCGATCATCGAACAAGCGGGATTGACCGTTGAAGAATTTCTGAAATTTCTCTAGACACTCTACTGCCGAATCTTATCGGATACTCTCTGCGCTAGACAGGGGGGTGGGGCCAGTGCCCCACACCACTTGCTGCCTTCTTGGCCCAGCGAGGCAGCTCTGAAAATATGCTTGCCTGTGAGACAGCCAAGGCGTAAGATTCCTTTCTAAATTTCGAGCTTCATCTGGTAATTCGGGAAAGGTCAGCTCACATTGGTCCTTAAGCATCCATGAAAATTTTAGTCATCGGCAGTGGCGGGCGGGAGCACGCGCTGGTTTGGAAGATCAGCCAGAGCCCGAGAGTAGAAAAAATCTATTGCGCGCCGGGAAATGGCGGCATCGGTCAGATGGCAGAGCTGGTGCCGATTGGGCCGGAGGAGATTGATAGGCTTGCCGACTTTGCTGAAAAAGAGAAGATCGATCTTACCGTGGTGGGGCCTGAACTGCCTCTGACCCTCGGTATCTCTGATCTCTTTCAAGCAAGGGGGTTGAGGATCTTCGGCCCTGATCGTGAAGCGTCAAAGTTGGAAGGAAGTAAGGCTTTTGCGAAGGAGATATTAAGAGAGAACCATATCCCCACTGCTGCCTTTGCCACCTTCTCAGACGCGGCTTCGGCAAAGCGATATCTAGCGGCGCAGAAACCGCCTTATGTGATTAAGGCCGATGGCCTCGCCGCAGGAAAAGGAGTTATCATTTGTTCCGATAGGAAAGAGGCTGAGGCTGCCATAGAGGATATCCTGGTGCGCAAACTCTTCGGTCAGGCAGGCGAGAGCCTGGTGATTGAGGAGTTTCTCGTGGGCGAGGAGGCCTCCTTCATGGCTTTGACTGACGGAGAGCACATCCTATCGCTGGCCTCTTCGCAAGATCATAAGCGGGTTTTTGATGGCGACCGCGGGCCCAATACCGGCGGCATGGGCGCCTACTCTCCGGCGCCGGTCGTGACCCCGGAGCTTCACCGCCGCATCCTCGATGAGATCCTTAACCCCTTGCTGAGAGGCCTTAAGAAAAAAGGGGTTCACTACTCCGGTGTGATTTACGTCGGGCTGATGATCGCGGACGACGGACCGAAGGTTTTGGAGTTCAACGCCAGGTTCGGCGATCCCGAGTGCCAGCCGATCATGATGCGGCTTAAAAGCGATCTGGTTTCTCTGCTGGAGGCGACGATTGATGGCAAGCTGGATCAAGTCGAGGCAGAATGGCGCCGGGATGCCGCTGTTTGTGTCGTCCTGAGCGCTAGAGGCTATCCCGGTGCCTACGAGAAGGGCCAAGAGATCCGGGGGTTAGAGAAGTTAAAGCATTGGCAGAGGGGTTTTGTCTTTCATGCCGGAAGCGCAGAAAAGCAAGGCCGTTTTTTAACTTCCGGAGGGCGGGTTTTAGGCGTGACCGCTTTGGGAACTAATATCCAGGAGGCGGTGCGGGAGGTTTATCGGGCCATTGGCGAGATCGAGTGGGATGGGATGCACTATCGCAGGGACATCGCCCAAAGAGCTTTGAAAAGGATGAAGGGATAAAGGGTTCAAGGGTTGAAGGGTTTCAATCCAAAATCGAAAATCTAAAATCCAAAATGGGAAAAGGGATGAAGTATGAAGAAGAAGTCTGAACCCAAGGTGGGGATCCTGATGGGCAGCGACTCCGATCTAGAGGTGATGCGGGAGGCCGAGAAGCGGCTCGATTATTTCGGCATTCGGTATGAGACGCGCATCCTTTCCGCCCATCGCACCCCGGGGCAAACTCGCGAGTATGCGGTCTCCGCGCCCCAACGAGGGATCGAGGTGATCATCGTGGGAGCCGGGGCAGCGGCCCATTTGGCCGGCGCAGTGGCTGCACATACGACGCTTCCCGTGATTGGCGTGCCCATCGACTCTTCCAGTCTTAAGGGGTTGGACGCGCTGCTCTCCACCGTGCAGATGCCGGCGGGCGTACCGGTCGCGACTATGGCGATCGGCAAGGCAGGCGCGGCGAACGCAGGAATTTTTGCCGCGGAGATTCTTGCGCGCAAGGATTTACGAATTTCTACCAAACTGGCGCAGCTCAAGAAGGAGATGGCCTCGGGTGTCGAGGAAAAAGATCGAAAACTCAGAAAGAAAAGGCGTTAACGCTAAAGTTTTCTCTCGGGCCGTCGATGCGCTGAAGCGCGGCGAGG
>Ga0210377_10003226_pt1 | contig 14047 bp, 16 predicted proteins | sample PLM4_65_b1redo_FD_155480 | JGI IMG/M metagenome (GOLD analysis project Ga0210377, IMG submission 155480) | Groundwater sediment microbial communities from an aquifer in East River, Colorado, USA - PLM4_65_b1 redo | ecosystem: Environmental > Terrestrial > Soil > Riparian zone | place: USA: East...
GGGCGTGATCCGTGCGCAGTGGCAATGAGCGGTTACATCAAATAACAAAGCAGGTCACGTCTTCGGTGGTCGAGTAGCCCTGCACGTTTTTCGCAGGGCGTATCGAGACCAAGCGTGACCTGCACTTTTGTTTCAACATCTTCGCTGTTTTTCCAAAACATATCCCTCTTCACGCCGCTGGGCGGGTAAACAGGGAAACCAGAACCCATAACATGATATTACAAATATCATCAAGTTTTGTGACATATAGTAATTTATTTCACAACCACACGCCTTACAATAATGATAAGGGATGCCTACACAAGAAGTAGCACATCCCAGCGTTTTCCTTTTCATCGATGTAAAAAAGGAGAGTGTGGTATGAAAAAATCTGTTTCTCTTGTGATCGTGGCAGTGCTTTGTATCGCCATTGCGGGGGTTGTACAGGCAGCAACGGTGGTTCCCAACGAAATCCAACAACCTGGAACGCAACCAAATGAAGTGGGCAATCTCGAAACACCTGACAAGTGCGACAACTGTCACGGCGGTTACAACCGCGCCGTGGAACCCGCCTTCAACTGGCGGGGAAGTATGATGGCAAATGCCGGGCGCGATCCCATCTTTTGGGCAACCATGGCAATTGCCGAGCAGGATTTTGACGGTTCTGGTGATCTGTGTATCCGCTGTCACAGCACAGGCGGCTGGTATGCCGGTCACTCCACCCCCACTGACGGTTCCGCCCTGACCGCCGGGGATGCGGATGGAGTGGATTGCGATACCTGCCATAAGATGACCAATCCGGCTGGCACGGAATTGCCGGGCGTTATGAACCAACCTTTCGTAGCCAATAACGGGATTGGTACCGGATATTATGGCTCTGGAATGCTTTCCCTCTCAGGCAGCACAGCCAAACTGGGACCATACAGCGATGCCGCCGCCAAGCATCAATTCACCCAATCCAAATTCCATCGCGATATTCGTTTCTGTGGCTCCTGCCACGATGTCTCGAATCCGGCAGTCGGTGATCTCGCTCATAATAACGGGACACAATCAACCGCTGATCCGGTCATAGCCAGTGGCACAATCGGTTCGCCGTTGGATACAAAAGCAGCGTTCAACAATTTTCCATATCAATATGGCATCGTTGAGCGGACGTTCAGCGAGTTTTATTCAGGGAAATTCGATGAAACACTCGTGGCAAATTACGCTTCTCTACCTGCGGACCTGAAAGCTGGCGCCGTTAAAGCCGCGTTCGACTCCGCCAAAGGCAACTATGCCGATGGCTCGCCGCGCTACTTTAGCTGCCAGACCTGTCACATGCGCGCCATCAACGGTGTCGGTGCAAACAAGGCGGGGACTCCCACCCGCACCGACCTGCCGCTCCATGACATGACCGGCGGCAATTACTGGATGCCGGATGTCATCCTATACCAAAACACACAGAACACCCTGCGCCTGGGCGGCGGATTAACCACCACTCAGATCGATGCGATCAATGCAGGCAAGAGCCGCGCTAGCCAACAATTACAGCTTGCCACTTCGCTGACGGTTTCCGGGAACACGCTCAAGGTCACGAACCTGACCGGGCACAAACTCATCTCCGGGTATCCCGAAGGTCGGCGGATGTGGCTGAATGTCAAATGGTATGACGCGAATAACGCCCTGGTGCGTGAGGATGGCGCCTATGGTCCAATGACCGTCACATTGAACGGCACACCCACGACCGTCAAGACCATTCTCGACTTGGACGATCCCAACACCAAGATCTATGAAGCACATTACGGCATGACTCAGGAATGGGCGAACCAATTGCTCGGTCTGGGTTATCCATCCACGATTGTGCTCAGTTATGATCGTTCGACGGGATTGGTTGATTACACCCTTGGCGATCTTGCGGCACAGGCTCCGGGAACGGACTATGAGACCTTCCACTTTGTGCTCAACAACACGGTTGTGAAAGATAATCGCATCCCGCCCTATGGCATGACTTATGAGGAAGCCCGCAAGCGTAATGCCCTGCCTGTCCCAGCAAGCCAATATGGCAGTCCAGCCGCTGGTGGTACCTATAACTACTGGGACTCTGTGACCCTTATCCCACCCACTGGTGCGACATACGCTACCATCAAAATGATGTACCAGCCCACGAGCTGGGAGTACGTCCAGTTCCTATACCTAGCGAATAATAAGTCGAATGCCTTCCTTGCCGCTGAGGGAGACAACCTTCTGGCAGCCTGGCTCAACACAGGTATGGCTGAGCCGATAGTTATGGCATCCACCACATGGGGATCTCCGCCCGCCCCAGCTTGCACTACCCCCGGAACACCACTTACCCTGACAGCGACGGCTGCCAGAAAAGCGGTCACCCTCACATGGGCGGCTGGTACGCCTGCCCCGAATGGCGGCTACCGAATTTACTACAACCAATCGGGCAAACTGCAATTCCGTGCTGGAGTCGCCGCTGGGACACTAGCCTACAAGGATACGGGACTCACCAGCCGTATGACCTACACCTATGTAGTCACTGCCTGGCAAGACTGCAATGGCAATGGAACATTCGATGCAGGTGTTGATCTCGAGAGTCCAGTCAGCAACAGCGCAAGTGCCACTGCTCAATAGCTGCCCATAACGTAAATAAAAACGGCGACCACCAACTCGGTGATCGCCGTTTGCTTTATCGGGTGAACTATCCTTTCAACACCTTCACCACATTCCGTCCTGCCGCACCGCTGACTCCCCCTCCGCCGTGGACTCCACTTCCACAGAGATACAAGTTATCAATTGGCGTTTTGTGATTTGACCAACCTGGGATCGGACGCATGAACAGGAACTGGTCGAGCATGAGTTGACCGTGGTTGAGGTCGCCTTCGGTCAAGCCATAGGTGCTTTCTAAATCGAGTGGGCTGATTGTTTTGAGATTAGAGATTTGAGACTTGAGATGGGGGAAGTATTCCGAGAGAGTGTCTATCGCGAGTTTCTCGACTTTCCTGCCATCCAGTCTCCAGTCTCCAGTCTTCAACGCATACGGCGCAAATTGGAAATGGATTGAAACCACGCTACCCGAAGTTGTCACTTCTAAATATGGCTTCTCGGAGATCTCGCCATACTTCGCGGCATCGTAGGCGCGTTCGAGGTATTTAATGGATGGGGCGATGACGATTGTCCCTCCGGGGATGCCGTGATTGCCATCGGTGAGCAGATACACCTTTGCCACCGAGCCGCGCATTTTGATCGATTGCGTATGCCAGACGAACTCGGGCGGCAAGTCCTGCGGACCGACAAGTTTAAGCAGGGTATGCTTTGGGTCCGCGGAGGAGAGAACCATGTTTGCAGAAATCTCTTCGCCGTTGGTTAAGACAACGCCCTTGGCGATTTGATTTTCAATTTTGATGCTCGCTACTTCTGCTTCGGTGCGGATTTCGCCGCCGAAAGATTTTATGGCATTGGCTAATGCGGATGTGGTCTCACCTGCCTTGCCCACATTGACATGCGACAGTCCGCCGCGATTCAGCCAGTTGTGGATCAATGTATAACCCGTCCCTGCGGACATGGGACCAAGTGTGGAACCATGAATCGCAACAGATGCAATCGCCGCTTTCACGGCTTCTGATTCAAAGTATTCCTCCACCAATTCCTGCGCGGTCATCGGCAGGGCGCGGATAAAATTGAGCATGTCCTTGCGACCGGCGAGGCGCAGTTCGAGTCCCAGCTCCATCAAGCCGAAACCTTCCTTGACGCCGAAGTTCATCGGCAGGCGCGGCATGATGGTGGCATACGACTTCTCAAGGATCTTCGCGGACTTGGTCATAAAGCGGACAAATTCGCCCCAACGCCTCGCGTCCTTTTCGGAGAAGCGTTTGATGGACTCGGCGTTGAGGGTCAAGTGGTTTCCGTCAGGTTGTAAAGAAATAAATGCTGGCTTCGCGCTGACATCGTACCCTTTGGGTAGCGGAGCCGTAGGCGCAGTCGAAGTGGGAAGCGCAAGTTTCAAATCCTTGATAATGTCGGGGCGGAGGGTTCCGCCTGTTTGCACCGAGTCGACGGTGAATCCGTCGCCAAAAGATTCGGTCACCACCGAGCCGCCGACGATGGCCCGGCGTTCGAGCACCAAAACTTTTTTGCCTTGCATTGCGAGATACGCCGCGGCGACAAGTCCATTGTGCCCGGCGCCGATGATGATGGTGCCGTAGTGATTTTGCGTCATAAATGATTCCTTTTTGAATTATGCTATACTCAATTCACGATGAAAGTTTATCTTGATGCTTGTTGTCTAAATCGACCTTTTGATGACCAGAGCCAACCTCGTGTCCGCCTAGAGGCGGAAGCTATTTCACTTATTCTGGAGAAGTTGCACCAGAGTGAATGGGAATGGGTTGGCAGTGAAATCCTTCTCCATGAAGTTGGGCAAAACCCTGATTTGGAGACCAGACAGCGGGTCTTATCGTTTGCGTCGCTGGCTCATCAGGTTATCGAGATAACGGAGAAAACTCTGAAGCGAGCCGAAGAATTGGAAACATCAGGTTTTGATTCTTACGATGCCATCCATCTCGCGTCTGCTTAACTCGGCAAGGCTGATGTTTTCCTGACACAGATGACCAGATTTTGAAAATTGCCAATCGAAAGAAAAGTTTGTTCTCCTTTACCGTAGAAAATCCAGTAAAATGGCTGGAAGAGGTTTTGAAATGACGACCACTTACTTGACACTTAGTGAAATCCGCACAATCGGATTTGAAGCCTTGCTCCGTGAACTCGGACCCGCAGGGACAATTCGCTTTATCCAACAATATGAGACTGGGCGCGGCGATTACACACGCGACCGCCGAAAATGGCTGCCGAAGAAGAGCGTGCGCGAACTCGGTAAGCAAATTGTGAAAGAACGACAAAAATCCAAATGATACCTATCAGCCCCCTGTGAAAACGGGGGCTTTGTTTTTACGCGGCGTAAACCCCTCTCCTTTTAGGAGAGGGGTTTAGGGGTGAGGTCCTTCTGCCGCGCGCCGATGATGATGGTGTTGTAGTGATTCATAAATAATATCTCCAAATTTACTCGCAAGGGTCTGAATAGACTGAGTGATATACATAATTTTGTTTTTCCACATCGATGCCAACAAGTTCAGCTCGCGATGGGCTAACTGACTGCATGAAAACTAGAATGGTGTCTCCTATCCACGTCATCCTAAATGTAATTCTCCAAGGCATGTAACCGCTCCAGTTGATTCTATAAACTTGACCAGTTGATAAATTTTGTGAATAAATCCTTGACCGAAAACAATTCTCGCCACATTCTTGGTCAGGTTCCTCCACAAGATATGCGCGATACTTATTATTTGTGCTATCAGCAATCTCCAGAATCCATAGTTGTGCGAAATCAACTTGATTTGTGAAATCGAGAAATTCAGGTTTATCTCCCTCAGCAGTTTTTTGAATAAGAATATTTATTTCACACCATGTTACTTTATATTGGTCATGAATTATTTCATCAATATCTTGAGAATCAGGATTGAAAGTAATTGGTGTAGCAGTTATCTCTGGCGTCCATGTTGGTTGAGGCATTTCGGTTAAAGTCGGCTGCGCCGTAGATATTGCTGACGGCGTAAATATGTTTGTTGGTGTAGTGGCAATTATCTCTGGCTGACTTGTACAAGAGACAATTACCAAACACAATAAACTCACAATCAATGTTCTGTTTATCTTTATCAATGTGTTATACCTTTTTGCTCAACCCAAAGGGTAAACCAAACTCCATTCAACTGAATCAACTCTCGGCTAGGAAAGAAGCGGGGTCTCGACACCTGCACTTGCGTCAGGTGCAAGTGTAAATCCCGCGAAAACCATACGGGACTACTCGACCACCGTTCATCCACCAATTCTCCAATCTCTAATTCTCCAGTCTCAAGTCTCCAATTACCACTTACCATCCTTAAGTATCTCCTTCGCCGCCAACATCCCCGCCGCGCCCATGACGCCGCCGCCTGGGTGTGCGCCTGCCGCGCCGAAGTAGTAGCCTTTGAGCGGCGTGCGGAAGTCTGCCCATTGTGGTGCCGGACGCAGGAAGAAGATCTGGTGCAGCAACAGTTCGCCGTGGAAGATATTGCCGCCCGTGATGCCCGCGATGGCTTCGATATCCTTCGGCGAGATGACCTGCATGCCGACGATGGCGCGTCGAATGTTTGGGGCATATTGTTCAATGGTGGAGATCACGGCTTCACCGAGCGTGTTGCGTGTTTCGTCATTCCATCCGCCATCAAGATCGTACGGCGCGTATTGCACGAAGCACGACATCACGTGCCCTCCGGGCGGCGCCATGTCGGGGTCGATCATGGATGGGAAGATCATGTCGAGATAGGGGCGCTTCGAGATCTGCCCATACTTGGCGTCGTCGTAGGCGCGCTCGATGTAATCAATGCTCGGGCTGATGGACACCGCGCCGCGATGCAAGACCGAGTCATGACCCTTGCCTTCAAAAGGCAATGCGGTGAAATTGGGCAGTTCGCTCAATGCGATGTTGACCTTGCCCGACGAGCCGCGCGTACGGAAGTTCTGGATCGATGTGACAAAATCATCGGGGAAATGTTTCTGCTCGACGAATTGCAGGAAGGTGCGCTTCGGGTCTGCGGCGGACATGACGACTTTGGATTGAAGCTCATCGCCATTTTCGAGAGCGACTCCAATTGCGCGTCCATTCTTGACGATGACCTGCTTCACGCTTGCGTTGACTCTGATCTCAACCCCAAGCGCTTTTGCCGCGTTAAGGATGGAGCCGCTGACTCCGCCAGAGCCGTTCTTGGCAAAACCCCAGGCGCGGAATGCGCCGTCAATTTCGCCCATGTAGTGATGGAGCAGCACATATGCCGTCCCAGGCGAGCGCGGACCCAGGAACGTGCCGATGATTCCACTGGCGGCTTTGGTGCCTTTCAACGCATCGGTTTCGAACCACTCTTCAAGCAAATCTGCGGACGATTGCGTGGCAAGTTTGGCGATGGTGTAGAGCTCTTTTTCAGAAAGGCTCGCCGCGTATTGACCGACTTTGAGCAAGCCAATCAAGTCGCGAGGGGTTAGGGAAGAGGGGTCAGGCGGAATCAAGTTGATGATCGGCTTGATCGCCTTCGCGGCGCGCGCCATGACGCGGGCGTACTCGTCGTAGGCTTCCGCGTCCTTCGACGAGTGACGATAAATCTCGCGACGGGTGAGATCATGATCGTCCCATGCGGCGAGATAGTCGCCATTTTCCATAGGCGTGAAGGTGGAGGGAAGCGGGAGGATCTTGAGTCCATGTTTGGGCAATTCCAAATCACGGATGATCTCTGGGCGCAAGAGACTGACCACGTACGAAAACTCGGTGAACTTGTAGCCGGGGAAGATCTCCTCCGTCACCGCTGCCCCGCCAGCGATATGTCTGCGTTCGAGCACGACGACTTTCTTGCCTGCGCGAGCGAGATACGCGCCAGCCACAAGTCCATTGTGCCCGCCGCCGATGATGATTGCGTCGTATTGATTTGCCATATATGATTCCTTTGCCTTGTCCGTCGGACTACACCTGCCCTGGCGGGCGGTGCCAGGGAAGTCCTGCCTCAGTTCGTTGAAGTGGCGCCTTGACGCCACTCATCCAGCCCGAAGGGCTTCCATGCACTGAGCAGGGGATTTATCCCCGCTCACCCCACCGCCGATGATGATTGCGTCGTATTGATTGGATGTCATAAATGATTCCTCTTGTTCTGGACAGACTGACATTTATTGAGTTTCATTTTTCCTTTTACGAGCCATATAGGCTTTAAACCCATATATGCCTAAAATAAAACCTGTTGGTAATAAGCATAAAAACATAGCGATATATAAGAGTTTGTCGCCATGATGTTCCCATTTCCATATAGTCCCATCATTCAAGAGAGCATAATATGTCACGGTTCCGAATTCCGGTCCTGCATACCAGCCACGTGCACACTCAACAATTATGTCGGGTGGATTTCTCAGAAACATCAGATTATCAAAATGACATGCAACATTTTTCTCGAGAGGGCGTTCGCCTCCATAGTGGGCATCTTCAGATACGCCTTTGGTCTCAGTCCATTTGTTGCAATCATTATTATCACAGTATGCTTGCTTAATATCCTTGTAATAGAATAACTGTCCATCCTTGTTCTCCGCCCAAACAGTATTTGAGTTTGCGTCAACAATTTTCCTAAACCTGTATTGGCTATCTAGTAATTTCCATGAGTTGAACGCACCACCATCATTGAGAATTACAATAAAAAGCCCAACACCGACTGAAACAGCAATCCCAAGAATGGAGAAAACTATAAAACCTAGAGATGATAGAAGAGACGTCTTCAAATTTTGCATTTATTTCTTCTTCCACTCAGGCTCGTAGAACGGCAACTTAACCACTTTCGCAGGCGCGTGCTGACGGTGATGTTCCACCGTGATCTCCATACGCACGTCCGTGCCTACTTCATAATACGGTTTTTGTAAATGACCGAGAGCAATATATTTCTTCAACAGCGGCGACCAACTCGAAGTTGAAGCATAACCAACCTGGACATTCCCAACCAAGATCGGCAAACTTCCGCGCACTGCCATGCCAGGGATCTGCGGCGGCATGCCAACATCCTTGAATAATCGCTCCATCCCATCCCATTCCACTTCGAGTCCCATCAACTTCCATACTGAGCCTTCGCGCTTCTCGCGTTCCAGCGCGCGGCGACCAACGAAGTAGCCCTGCTTATCGAGAGCTACCGTCCAGTCAAGTCCCAGCTCGAACGGCGACGACTTCTGCGGCTCGATCCACGCGTGGCTCGCGGACGTGTAATCCACTTCGAGCATGAACAGCCCCGCCTCCACGCGCGCCATGTCCATCGCAAGGATGCCCACGGGCGTAATGCCGTAATCCGCGCCCGCCTCCATGAGCGCATCCCAATTGGTAAGCGCGTCTTTTGCATCCACCCAAATCTCAAATCCCAAATCACCTGTATAGCCCGTGCGGGAAATTGTGACATCCAATCCGCAAATCTTATTCTTCATCAGACGAAAATACTTCAACCCATCTACAGGATTGTCAGTAACCTTATTCAGAACCTTCCTTGTGTTGGGTCCCTGAAAACTGAGCGCCGCCACATCGTCGGTGACTTCAGTGATCTCCACGTCCATGCCGACCGCGTTCATCGTCAGCCAGCGCAGATTCGGTTCCGCGGTTGTCAGGCGGAAGGTAGTCTCCTCGAGGCGCGAGACTGTGCCATCATCGATCATCTTGCCTTCGTCGTCGCACCAGCCCGTGTACGCAACTTGCCCAACTTTCATCTTATAAATATCCCGTGTAGTGACGCGATGTAACAGCGCCGCAGCGTCTTTGCCTTTGATAATGTATTTGATCAACGGTGTGACATCGATCAACGCCGCCGAATTGCGGATCGCCCAATACTCGCGGTCGAGCGTCAGCTCGTAGGAACCGACGACCAAATATCCCGCCCATCGCCGCCAGTTTTGCGGCAGGCATAGTTTGGAAGTTCGTTCGTGAAAGGGAGTGGTTTTGAGTTGGAACATAGTCTCCTAGTTTACTTCTCGCAATGCATACCGTCGATATAGCCAAATGCACGCGCCCGCAATCAAAATACCAAGTGCGATCCAGTGTTCGTATTTGCCAACGTCTTCCAAAATGACTTCTATAAGCTGACCAAATAAATAGCCGGCAATACCAAAAATCAATGCCCAGAGAAACGCGCCAATGGAATTCAGCAGTGCAAATCGCTTTGGGTCAAATTTGCTTAGGCCAAACACAAAAGGCATGACTGTCCGCAAGCCATACATAAAGCGAAAGCCGATGAAAAGCAGATTTGTGTTGCGATGTAGCAGGTGTTTTGCCTTATCGACATTCGGCTTCCATGTAGATCGCCGTTCAAGGAATTGCGTGCCTTTGGTACGTCCCAGCCAGAAGAAGAATTGATCGGAAGCAAATGTGACCAAAAATCCAATCAGGATGACCCATGGTAGTTCCAAGTAACCACGGTGTGCCATAAATGCGGCTAACACAAGAACTGTCTCACCTTCGAGCAGCAATCCGATGACGAGGGCGGGGTACCCAAACTGAGTGATGATGTGTTCGAGGGACATGGTTGAATAAGCCATTCTGTTTCACTATGGTCGGTTTGAATATTCCGCGGGCGCAAAGAAAACCAACACTGTCAACTCCTCCTGAATCTGTAGGGCGGATTGCCAATCCGCCTTACTTGTTCGAATACTCCGCTGGCGCGAAGAACACGATCACCGTCAACTCTTCCTCAATCGAATGGAAGCGATGCCCCACGTTCTTCGCCACGTACACAATCGAACCTGCCTGCACAACGCGGTCTTCGTCTGCGACTTTGATCTGAGCCTTGCCGCTCACCACGTAATAGACCTCATCTTCCGTGTGCGGTGACTGGGGATCCGTCCCGCCAGCTGGGAGGACGTACAATCCCATGCTCAGGTCGGGGACCTTGAGGAATTCGAGATAGAGTTTGTCGCTGGCTTCTCTTTGAGAAATAAGTCGGGTGAGTTCAAAGGCTTGCATGGAGACCTCCAGTTATCCGTCATTGCGAGGAGCGAACGACAGTGAGCGACGAAGCAATCTCTTCACAAAGGTGGAGATTGCTTCGCCCTTCGGGCTCGCAATGACATGCAATAAAAATTATATATAATTTTACCCGCCTTTCCGTAAATCAAGAAGCAAAATAAAAAAGGACTGGCATGTGCCAGTCCTTCAAACTTATCCCCAACCTGCCTTCTCAGGCATCGGGATCGGTTGTGCGTTCTCCCAGCCGTTCTTGCGGAGATATCCTTCTAGCGTGAGCAAGCCCGGGTGGAGTCTGCGAAGCGCAGGAATATCCGCATCATAGGCCTGACCGTTGAAGAAGTTGAACATGGCGATCATCTCTTCCTCCGATCTGCGACCGGATTCGCTGGATGGCATGGCGAGCCTCACAGGACGGCCGATCACTTTAGCGAACGTCTCGGCGATTTGGGACTCTGTCAACGCATCACCCGCCAGTTCAATGGTCCTGCCAAGATATTCCTTCGGGTCCGCAAAAGCCAAAGCAACAAATGCGGCGATGTCTTCCACTGCGATCAGTTGACGTTCCTTCCCAGGGCGCAATCCGAGCGCATTGAATGTACCGTTGAGGATGAAGGCGCGTTCCCAATTGAAGTTCTCAAAGAAAGCGGCAGGGCGCAAAATGGTATATGGAATATCGAGTGATTGGATGTGTTGCTCGATGATCCATTTGCTCTCGAAGTGCTTTTGTCCCATGCCGCGATGCGCCGCACCGACGGACGAATACACGAGATGTCCCACCCCCGCGGCTTTGGCAGCGTCCGCTACATTTTTTCCCTGCCTGATCTCGCCATCGAAACCAACATTCGGAAGCCAGAAATTTTGCACGCTAAAAACGCCATATGCGCCTTTTAACGCCGCATCAAGTTCGGCGCGATTATCCATATCGCCTGCCACGATCCCTGCGCCAAGCGAAGCCAGTTCTTTCGCCGCAGGCTTGTTGACATCGCGAGTCAGCGCGCGCACCTTCCAGCCCTCTGCCAAAAGTTTTCTCGCCACCGCTCCACCCTGTTGACCGGTTGCGCCGGTTACTGCAATGATTTTATTGTTCATCTTTTACCTCTATGGTTTGGTTTGTCATTGCGAGGAGGGCTTTGCCCGACGAAGCAATCTCCAGCTTTATCAATGAGATTGCTTCGGTCGCTTTCGCTCCCTCGCAATGACGGTTGGTTATTTTGATTTCTGTTTTTGTGCGATCTTATAACTTTTATTCAGTAGAGCGATCGCCTTCTCTACATCATCGTCGTGCCGCAGGTAAAAACTCACCCAGCCGGTCTCAGGCAAAATGTGATGAGGTAGTGCACGACCTGCGGCAACGATCTCATCGCGCACTTTCTTTGGGAAGGGAATATCCACCAGATGATCTCCATGAATATGCCCGATTTCGCGTTTGCCGATCACGTACTCCACGCCACCGAAGCGATGTGGTTGAACTGTCACACCTGCCCATGATGTGACTGCCATTGTGATCGACTCCTGCGCGCCGCGCACACTCATTCGGACTCCTTCCCCTTGCCCAACTTCTTGCACAACTCACCGAGAGTCAATTGTTCACTTGCAGACAGAACATTGAACTCCTCCACCAACGCCGCCACGTGTCCGGGAAGTACCGCCTCGACCTTGCACATGCCTGCCTCCGTCAAATGGACATGGATCACCCTGCGGTCTTTTGCGTCGCGTTCGCGGCGGACGAGACCATCCCGCTCGAGGTTGTCTATGACAGTCGTCATATTGCTGCCGCTCTTAAGTATCTTTGTGCTCACTTCACCCTGCGTCATTGACCCGAGGTGATATAGTGCCTCCAATACCGCGAACTGCGAAGGAGTGATATCTCCAAGTGTGTTTCGCTCAGAGAGGCGCGCAAAGAGTGAGTTGGTACAGCGGGTCAACTTAATGAAGGTATCGAGCGTGCGCATCTCTGAACGGGAACCGGTGAAATGAGTAGGCATATCAAATCTCTTTCGACGTCAAATAGTTTGATGTCGAAATATTATCGCGATGAAAGAAAAGAGTCAAGCAGGGTGGACCTATACATTCGGCCAGTATCTGAAAACTCGATTGAAACAGAAAAATAAAAAGGCAGACCTGATATCTGCCTCTTTATGGTTTGCGCGAGAGCCTATTTCCAATCACTCAATTCATCTTCAAGTGTTTCGACCAGCTTGGTGTATTTATCAGGGTCGATCTTCATCGTCCCTTCGAAGACGATGTTATTGAAGCCCTCGGCGATCTTGTGCTCATCTTCGGGAGTTAAGTTTTGGTCGAGCAACGGGAAGATCAGGTTCTTGAGCCTGTCCATATGCTGGCGGAATGTGGATGAATATTCGCTGGCCGCCCACCCCACCTCGACGCGTGCCTCCTCATCCCCGGCTTGCCACGCCTTCGCGGCATCGGACAACAACTCGGCGGCCTCGCGGCTTTTTTTCTGTTCCGTGTGCATCGAACCAATCGGGCCTTCATCGCTTGGGAAGCCGCTATCCTCCAATGCTTTAATGAGCAGTTCCTCTTTCTTGAAGAAGCTTCCCTCGATATATTCATGGATGAAAGTGTGTGCGAAAATGAATAAACCCGGGCTGGCACGTTTATTACTGCCAAGGATTGCTGCGGCTCCGCCAAATACATCCAGAAAGCGAAGGATGAGTTCCTGGTCGGCGCGAAGATTCTTTGTAACTCGCATGAGATTCCTTTTCAACTCTTTACAGTGTTGCTCAAACTGCCCAGACCCTCGATCTCCACTTCCACTCTGTCACCGTTCTTCAATTCACCCACACCTGCAGGTGTGCCCGTGAAGATCAGGTCACCGGGCTCAAGGGTCATGACGGATGAAACATAAGCAATTAATACGCCTACATTAAACACCATATCACGCGTGGACGCCATCTGTCGCATCTGTCCATTTACGCGGCAGGTGATCACTGCGTCGGCGGGGTCGAACTCCGTGTCGATCCATGGGCCAAATGGACAGAATGTATCGAAGCCTTTGGCGCGCGTCCATTGACCATCGGCCTTTTGCAGGTCGCGCGCGGTGACATCATTGCCAACTGTATAACCGAAGATGTATTTCCTTGCATCCTCAGTTGTGACGTTTCGTCCGCGTTTGCCGACGACGACGACCAGCTCCGCTTCATGCTCCACCTGGGCTGATTGCGGCGGCAGGATGATTGTCCCACCGTTGGCGATGATCGAGGAAGGCGGCTTCATGAAAATGAGCGGGACCTTCGGCACTTCGTTACCCAGCTCCCTGGCATGTTCCACGTAGTTGCGTCCAACGCATACGATTTTGCTCGGCTCACATGGCGGGATCAGCTTCACGTCCGCGAGAGGCGTTTGAGCTTCGTTGCGGCGGTAACGTCCAAAGGGATTCCCCCTGATCTCACCGACCCTGTCGTCCAAAAGCCATCCGTATTTTGGCTTCCTGCCATCCTGTGTTTCATAACGAACAATGCGCATCTGTAGTCCTCCAAATCAAATCGCCCCAAGTGTAACATG